>ERZ724508.9-NODE-9-length-159032-cov-9.670827_pt1 | contig 159032 bp, 229 predicted proteins | sample MGYA00376041_ERZ724508 | MGnify/ENA primary metagenome ERZ724508 (study PRJEB28724, sample SAMN07190887) | wastewater metagenome | isolation source: effluent of sewage treatment plant in Hong Hong | place: USA: Christiansburg, Virginia | collected 2016-03-01 ...
AAACAAGTTTTAATACCTACAGATATAGGCTTAGTATTATCTAAAGCTGATACGTCTACTTCAAAAGTAGAATCATTCTCAATAACAATATCTAAAACTAAAGTCTTACCATTATGATCTATTAATGTTATGACTGATCCACAGTCGGTAAAACCTTCAGGTATATTAGTGCCAGCAGCTTTTATGAAGTCTAATGTGTAAGTATTAGTTTCGTCATCATAAGTTTGATTAAAACCTATTTCAATATCATCACAATCTACTTTACAACATGTTGATTCAATTTTTTCTATCCTCTTTTTTAAACTGCATATTAATTTCTTTTGAAAATCTATAGCTTGAGCTAAATTGGTAGGACCTACTACATCTAATAGTGTCATCGTGTCAGTTACATCTGACACATCTATACAATCGTGATATACTATATCAATAGTAACTGTAGCACCACTAAAAAATATCTCACCATCTAAAACATAGAAAACTCCAGGTAAAGCATTATCATTTAAAATTTGGTTTAAAAGAAACTCTAACTCATCATCTGTTTTGATAGTGTTGCCGGGTACATTATATAGATTAGGGTATACAGTACCGTTATATTCAATTTCTAATAATTCACAAAATGCGGTACTAACATCATCCTGACAAGCTACGAAATAATTATAAGGACCAATATGATATATATCATCAGTACACGTATTACAAAAACCAGCAATATACTCATCTATATTGCCAATGTCATCTTGTAAATTACAAATCTCAGCATCAGTTCTATTTATAACATGCTGTGATAATATTAAAGGATCACCAACAGTTAAACAACTTACAATTTCTGGTTCTGTATAAATATTATATTGATCAATAAACTCATCAAAAGCTTCTTTAATAATATCATATCTATCCGATAAATCTGTATAAGCTGTTAATAAATCACATAAGAAGGGGATTATTTCAGCTAATACTTTATTGATATCAAGATCTAATTCACATTTATTAGCTTCTGGATTATGTAATAAGTAATTTTCAAGTAAACATTTTAAATCTAAACCCTTTAGTATATCCTCAGTACTGTCAAGATCATCCTGATATTGATCAATTAACTCTTTAATCTTACAATCATTATCTAAAAGCATCTGGATATAATCTTTTATAACCTTATCTTCTAAACAATTAACACAAGACTTATCTAAACAGAATAAGTTTAAATTTTTTAGGCTTTTAACAGCATCATACTGTTTACAAACTAGTGTAGCTAATTCATGTACAGTAGTTGTAAGAGTATCTCCTTTACATACATTAATACAAGGAAGGTTTTCACCTTCCCATAATATACAATCTTGATTAATATTTTTTAAACTCAATGTTTTATTTTTTGGTTTTTAACAAGCTGGACAAGGATCTACAAGTGTGCCTAAAGCATAAACAACAGGAAATGTATTAGGACCAGCACTCTCATAAAAGAATGCTCCTATCATTGGAGGTATATTTACATTTTGACCTTCTATTTTTAAAGTAACTATATCATATTCAGGATTACTACCATCTATATCACATTGAGTTATACCTACTGGTAGTACAGTTATATATGTAGCACCATCAACTGTATCTTGTGTAACTAAAGTTTCTACATAAGAATTACCAATAAATGCTCTAACTGAATAATAAAACCAGTCGGTATTTACTGTAACTGCTTTAGGTACTTCGAAAGTCCAACATGAAGGTTCTGTTTCTGACATTGCTGCAGTTAATAGACCACCGAAACAATCTTCACATGATAATGTAGTAGGTTTTGAATAAGTATTACCAGGGATATTAATAGAGAAACAAGTGTCTATTTTAACTGTAATAGGTCCAGAAGTATCTAAACCAGTTACATCTATAACAAAATCAGAGCCATTAGTTAAACCTTGAGGAAGCGTAGGTACAGTTATACTAACATTCAGCACATCAGTGAGAGTAATCATACTACCACAATCAGTAAAACCTGGTGGAATATAAGTACCAGCTCCAGCTGTAAAACTTAAAGTATATTCATTTGTACCTACATCATAAGTAGAAAGGAAACCTATTCTGATATCATCACAAGTAGGAGCACAACATGTTGACTCAATAGTTTTAACTCTTGAAATAAGGTCACATATAATAAGGTTATTATTAGTTAATACGTTAGTTAAATTTGTTGCATTTTGGATTACAGGTGAAATACCAACATAATCTTCTATACATTGAGAAGAAATAGTTTCTTCTATATCTTCATCAGTCCCTACATCTATTCTTAATTCACATACAGCTGGATCAGTTATATCTTCTATATGTGTAGATAATGCAGTAGGAATACCACTTAAACAAGACGTTATATCTGGTTCAGTATAGATATCATCAGCACAATTCTCCAAAGCAGCAAATTGGGCTTCTAATTCATCCATTTGAACACTTAAAGCATCAACACTATCTTTTAAACCGCATAAAGTATTTATTATGATTTGTAATACTTTATTTAAATCCAATACATCAGGTAATGTACCACATAATTCTATATAAGCATCCTCTAAACAACTTAAATCTAACACAATTGCACATTGATCATCAGTAGAACTTCCAGAAGCATTTAAACTTTCTATAAGGTCTTTTAATTTACAATCGTTATCTAATAAAATTTGAAGAATATTTTTTAAACTCCAGAACCCAGGATCATCTTGACATCCTGTACATAAATCTATAACACATGATAAATCTAAAGTAGTTAAGTCTAACTCATCTACAAGCTCACATATTTTCTCAGCTACTTTAAAAACAACGATTGATACTGTATCTGTGTTACACAAGCCTATGCAAGGAATATCTGGACCTTGCCAGATTACTTGATTTGATGATATTGGATCACCCTTACTTAAATTGGTTTTTTTAATTGGTGTTGCCATTAAATGTTTTTAATTATTTTGAAAATATTACAAGTACAGGGAGGTGTTGAACATACACAAGTTGAAGGACATTCACAAGTAGACACAACCACACAATCTGGATTAGGGTTACATTTAGTATCTATAATTTCTAATTCTTCTTCAGTATAGCTATTATAAAATTTTAGTAAATCTGTAGCTATTTTAATATATTTAGGATTACCGTCTAAAGGAGAAATCCCGGTATTAAGACAATTCTTTAATCCGTAATTCTTTATATCTAATTTCGTTTTTAATAAGCAAGATAAACCACAATATAATTGAGTTAACTTATCTACAAGTCGTACATCCATTGGTTCCCTCTTTTTTAAGTTTAGTCATTGCATCATTGTAGAATTCTTCAGCTACATCTGAGTTACCACATTCTTCAGCAGAAAATTTAGCATAATCTATCATTATAGATATATTCCATAATTCTTCTACTTTAGCTATTTGTTCTTGTTTAGAGTAATCACATTTATTAGATATGAAATTACATACAGCATCCATATATAATTTATATATATTACAGTTTTGATAATGATAATACTCGACAAATAACTTATCATTAGGATTTATAGAATAATGAATAGTGTATAAACCATCAGGTAAAGACCCTAGACTATCATAATGACCTACTTCTTGAAAATCTAAGTTAGTCATAGTAACAGCTTGTTCAAATCCTGACTCTACTTCGTAGTATTTAGGTCTATTATATCCAGGTACTTTTACTCTAAGTGTTCCACAAGTTATTGGTGTATTCTCATTATATATAGAAGCATCCTTTACTAGGAAGGATTTACAATTATTATTTTGAGTTATTTCTAGATATAATTCTGATACCACTATTTTTGTTTTTAGAGATTAAAAAAGGGTAGGTAGATATTCTCCACCTACCCTTTGTGTAAAAGTTATTTGTTATTATTTACGTTCTTGTAAGCTAACACCATGTTTAGCAAACACTCCACCAAAGGCTGCTTCAAATGAAAGAGCTTTTGTATCACCCTCTTTGAAAGCTATCATTGCTTCACAAATCTCTGGTTTTTGTTCAAAACCATGTCTGTTTCCTTTATCTGTTTTGTACTGAATGTAGTACAATTTGTAGAACGCTTTACGATCAACTTGAGGTCTGAAATTTTGATCTAAGATCTCTCTCATTTTAGGATCACTTTCTTCACAACCAAGTAAGTTATAAGCACTTTGCTTAATATACTCTCTCAAGAACCACTCACCACTTTGACGAGAATGTTTACCTAATTTAGTACGTTGAGCTTTTGGCATACCCTTCACATCACATACTTCTGGTAATCCAGTTAATTGATTTTGAATCCAGTTAACTTCTAATCTGATAGGTTCAGTTTCATAGAAATCATTTAATTGCATTACACAATCAGATAAGTATCTTTCAGAAACTTCTGCTGTTATTTCAAGACCACATTTTTTAGTAGCATCATATACAGGAGTTACATCTTCAACAACTTCCCAAACACCTATTACATCTTCACTAGAGAATCCTTGAAGGATTGGTCCAAAAGTCGCAGTATCAGAAGCTAGACAAGCATCTTGCATACAATCACTCCATTGACTAGCTGTGTATTTATCTGAACAATCAACTCCAGCAACTAAAGCTATAGAACCAGCTACATAAGTAGGATCAGCTTCAACCATTGCAGTTACTTCAGAAAGCCAATTCCCAGCATCACAATCTTTACGAGCTAAAGTCATACAAAGATTACGTTGAACTTTATAATGTCCATCCCCTTCTACCCAAGCAACAGCTGTATTAGCTCCTGGTGTACAGAAAGCAGGTGAAGTAGCACCTTCAGTAGCAATATCGTTAGATAAAGCAGCTACAGTTATACCATCAGTTACAGTAAGACTGTATACTTCTATTGTAGGAGTAGATGAAAGTAAAGCGGCTGAAAATCCACTAGCAGTTAAAGTGTGAGATACACCAACACCAGCTGCAGTAATATTTATTTCAGTACCAGCCAAAGCATTTGCTTTGCTAGAAGCAAGTTGAACTGTATCGTCGTCCACTTTAATTACATAATAAGTGTTAGTATCAACTAAACCAGTAATTTGTGTACCACCACCATCAGTATAAACTACTTCTGTACCAGTGCCAAAATTATGTCCAGTTACAGGTATATTATTAAGAACTAAGTTAGGAGCTGAAATTACGCCAGTAAATGTCTTAACAGTAGCTGCTTCATAAGCTGTAACTACTGCAGCTGCATTTGCATAAGTAGCTGAGTTAGCAGTTATTGTATAAACTGTTTTACCTTCTGTTAAAGTATATCCAGCACCACATACACCACAATCAGCTAAGAGTACATCACTTACAGCAGTGAAATCATCTGGAGCATTAGCTTCTAATACGCAAGTGATTTGATATACTGACATTCCACCAATACGATCAATTCGTACTGCTTTACCTTCTGTTAAAGTAGCTTGAACAGCTGCAGTATCTTGAGGTAATCCACCATCACATACAGTTAATGTATAATCAAAGTGTGTAGGAGTAGTAGCAGAAAAATCACTTGTTAAATAACGAGCTTTAACACCCATTAAAGATAACTCATTATGAGAGTTTATTGCTTCAGCAAACTTACGATATACGTATTCACAATCGAAAGCTGAATCAGCACATCCTGTTAGACACTCATCACTATCACAACATGGAGTTGTTACATAGATTTCGTGACGAAGAGTTTTAGCCCATTGTCTCCAAGTAGGTGACCCACCTAAAGCAATCATAAGACCGTAAGTTTTACCACATTCAAAAGAGAATGCTGGTTCATTACAACCTACAACTCCAGTATAACCAACATGCCATACTTCAGGAGAAAGTCTTTCAGGTAAACTTACCTCGAAAGAGATTATATCTTTTCCACGGAATTCGTGTGATTTTATAGGGTTAGTTCTTCCGAAATGCCACTTGTCTAAAGACTCTTTAGTAGCAACAGAACTAAAACCAATAAAGTATCTATCTCCATTACCTGTGCCTGTAGCAACGTAATATTGATTTGGTGTGTTTGTTGCATTGAACAAACCCACAGAGACAGCACCTGCTTTCTCTTTAAGGTCTCCGAAGTGACCTGATGTTACAATCTCACCTGTTACAGGAAAGACCGGTTGTAGATAACGATGATTTATCATTTTTTGTTTTTTGTTTTATTTTTATTAAATATTTTGCTCTGCTCTTTTTTCTGCTAATTGATGTTGTATCACATTCTCTGTATCTCCAGCTATAATTTTAACAGCTTCATCTACTATGATTTCACATAAATCCTCTTTAAATTCCCAAATAGTTTCTGGTACTTCTGATTCTAACCCTAAATATTTAGGGTTTCTATAATAAAGTAAATCTACTTTATCAATTGTGAAATCATTATTGTGATAGACTCTGAAAACTTTACCTACTTCAGTATGAAAAGTCTCTTCAAAATCGAAAGAAGGTTGACTACTATAGTCTAAAAGGAAATCACTTACATTAGCTTCCTCTACAAAAGAGGATTTTATCCTTACATTTTTACAAAGTTTTTTACTAACTATAGGTGTTAACCTTTTATAATATCTGTAATCACTTGGTATTGTACCTTCAACGAAGATATCATTGTTTTTTATAAACAGATCTTTATTTCTAAGTAAGATAGCTAGATCATCTACTCTACCACTTGTCTCCTCATCACCCTCTCTCTTCTGATTATTACCTTTTATTAACCTTCTAATAACATCATCAACACCTTTATTTACCGCTTCTTCTATTTTATAGAGATCAATATCATTATAGTCTTGTGAATATAATTTATTCAATCTTAATAAGATTTTATCTATAGCGTTACCATGAGTCATTATTTGCTTAATTTCTTATCAACTTCTTGTTTCAATTCTTTTAACTCATCTATATTCTTAGCATCTAATAGATTTTGAATTGCTTTTTGTTTATTACTACCTAATACAGTAGTTCTTGCTTTTGTAGTATATTTACCATCCACCATGAAAATAAGACCGTAACTAATTGCTGCTTCAAAAACCGCTTCAGTAATCAAATTTTCTTTATCATTCTTCCAAGAATTAGCTAGTTGTAAAAACCTATCAGCACATTTCTTCTTATCCTTATTAACTAATTTACCGTCAATATAATCACTCAAAGTACCAACTATAACTTCTTTAGAACTATTTCTTGTAAATCCTTGAGTATCACCTGAGCAAACCCATGAGATATAAAGTAAAGAATCAAAACTACCTCTTACATATAAGCTATTTAATTCAGCATTAGCTTTTAACTTACTAGAGATATTATCTTCAAAAGTTTCATTATTATAATCCTCTTGTTCAATTAAGTAGTATTTTCTACCTGAGACTGCTGCACATTCTAAAGAAGGAGCTATATCTGAGAAACCACCAGCTGCTACATTATATCTAAATATAAGTGCATCTATATCATTTTCATCATCAAAGATAGTGTTTAGAGTTTCTTTATTAATAGAAACTGTACCTTTATCTTTCCAAAAGGTGTCATTTGAACTATCTAAAGCCTCTTCACCATAAAAATCTTTAATTCTATTTCTAGTTGCTTCTAAGTTCTTTAGATAAACTTCTTTCAAATCATCTAAAAGAACTGGAGAAGATTTAAGATCATGTTCAGTTAAGCCAGTTGTTCTTTTAATCTTAGTAGGGCTAATTCTTTTTTCAGAGATACTATCTTCATAAACTGAATGATACTCTTCTCCTGTACCATATACAGGTACACCTTTTCTAAGAACTTCTTTCTTGTGGTTTTTTTTAATTAAAAATTTCATATTTATTCTGTTGGTTTAAAAATTGTGTTTGTCGTCTTATCACCCACCTTTTATATTTAACTCTTACAGAGAGTTACCATTTGGATTGTAAGGATTTTTAGGTATCAGTTTTAACACCTTAGTTGGATCCATAACTAAACCTGTATCAGGAGTTGTACGGAAGAATGCACCATAACCTGTTTGTAAGTGACTACCTTGGTGAGCTGTTACACCACTATAAGGAGTACTTTCAAAGAAAGGGTGAGTTCTGTCACCAGCAATTACTTCCATTCTGATTTGTTTACCTCTCATCTTATTTCTAAGCAATTTGATGTTTGAACTTGAAGTGTTATAATCTTCAATAATCATAGCATATGAAGTAAGACGGAAACCTGTAGATAACTTAGGATTTAAGATATCGTTAGTATTGTTATTATCAAATGAAGGATCTATTTCTGGAATTAATTTACCTAATCCTGGAACTGTGATAGATCTGTACCAAGGAAGATTAATATCTATACCTGATTTGTTAGTACCACCTATTTGACCCATTTGGATAGCATCAACTATACCAGTTACATTTTTAAGCTCGTCAGCGAAGATTTGCATTAACAGTTGGAATCCACCACGACCTGTACGAATCTTATATTCTCTTTCTTGACCATAAGCAGATTCTCTAATTTTATCAGCTTCAAATTCACGTATTGCAGAGAAGATGATATCTTTAGACATTGTTTCTATATTATAGAAACGCTTATAACCAGAATAATCTAATTGATGCCAAATACCAGGAGATACAAATTGTTGATCGTAAGAATTACCATCTACAATAGATCCAGGATGCCATACAACAACATTCATATTCTCTTTATTCAAGATTTGCATACAAATATCATCATATTTAGTAGCTATAGCTTTGAATCCAATTTGACCAGGATCTCCACCTTTAGCCATATAATCAGTAAAGTTTCTAACTCCATCTTGAATAGGTGATTGAATACCTACATACTCTACAACTTTATCTAAAGAGTCCATAAGGAACTTAGGATTAAGTAATGAGTTGTATTCAAAGAAATTAGCAGCTTGATCTGTAATATGATAGTGAGTTTGAATCTCAGTATTAGTTAAGAATCCTAGGTATTCTCTCTCAGAGAAACCACCTGCTTGCCATGAATCATACTCTTGTCCGAATTCCTTAGAACGGAAACCAGCCAATTTGTAAAGTTGAGATCCAGATTGAAATAAATGAGCAGGGATATAGTCTTCTTTAGTATAAGAACCTTTGTAAACTACATCATAAGTAATTTGCTCACCTTTGATTTGGAAATCAACAACTTCCATTACATACTGTGAAGTAGGATCAAAAGTAATATGAGCTCCGTATCCACCTAAATTTTTATTGGTTACTGTCAATTTGAAAGGTTCAGCCCCAAATCCAATTCGTGCAGGATCAGATGCAACAACTGAAACAACTTTAGTCCCTTGACTACCAGCTGTAGGCAATTCAAATGAGTAAGTGTCTCCATTTACTAATTCGATATTCTTTGCCATTAATTGTTCATACATGAATGGAACTTCAGACATGTGAGCATAAGCCCATAGATCACGAGGACCCATTTTTGTCATGTTCTGATAATTCATTAATCCTTTTACACTAGGTAAATCAAGATGATTCCCTATTGAGTCTAATCTTCTTTCGTGAAGTAATACCCCACCAATAGGGTTTCCAGCTTCTATAGCCATTTTATTATATTAATTTAATAGTTTAATTTTTATAACCATTGACGAGATCTCTCGTTTAGGTCTATTTTTTTGGCAGTTGTCTCATCATCATTAATGATGCTACCAGTTTTTGCAGTATTAGCCGTTCTCAAAGTTTTTTGTAAACTAGCTGCTACTTGATTTGCTTTTTTAGCTCCAAAGTAATTATCATGTAATTCTTCATTTGTTGCTAGTAAAGCTATTCGACTTAACACATCAAATTTACCTTGTGTTAATAAATTGTCAATTATTGTATATATAGGTAATCCACCTAAAGAATCATTTGGAACTAATGTAGAAGCAATATATCTCTTATGATCTTCTTTAATTTTAACCCCTGATATCTCTTTCTTAGATAATACATTTTCTATTATACTATTAATATGAACTTGTACATCTTGTTGTTTTTTTAACTCTGCAGCTTCTCTACGCTCTACTTCTTGTTGTATTTTTGAAGCATTGTATTTATCTAAGCCTGGTTTAATTTTTTCAGCTCTCTCTTTTAGTTTACCTCTTTCTTTATAGTCTAAGATATCAGCATCAATTGTAGCCTCATCAAAACCTTGAATTAACCCAAATTTCTTTATTATGTATTCTTGATGTGCCTCGTTTTCTAAATCAAGATTTTCTGTTACTTCAGATTCTTGCATAGCTGAGAATAAAGGAGCTACATCATCTAAGCTTTTAGCTGTTTCAGCATATTTTAACAAAGTCTGCCATATAGGAGATTTTGTTTGGTAAAATTGAGTATTTACCTCTTGTAAATTACTCTCATTAAAAGTAGTAAAATTATCATCCATTAATTCTATTAACTCTTGACGAGTTGTAGGCATAATAACTTCATTCTTTTCATTAACCCAAGGTTGGATCTTACCAGCTTCAATTAAAATTGATAAACTATTTAAGTCAGTTGCATCTAATTTCTCTTTAGGTCTTCCACCTGGTTTTTCTTTTCCAGCTTCTAATTCTTCCTCTTTAGGAGTTTCATCACCTTCTACTTTACCTTCTTTTAACTTGTCATCTAGAATTTCTTCTACTGAACGAGTATCTACAGGTTTAGCGGATCCCAAATCTAAGGGGTTCTCCCCTGGTTTAGTGACAACGACTTCTAAGGCATTTTGTTGGTTTGGAGTTTGTTGAAAGTGTTGTATAACTTCTTCCATACTCATTGTACTTGTATCCATATGTTGTATATTATATAATAATTAAAAATATCTATATTTCCAAATATCTCAAGTTTAAAAACAGAATATAATCCTATTTTAAACTCCTTGAGATTTTGCTATTTTTTTAACGAGCTTGAGATCATCATTTTTATTGTTATTTGCAATTGATGCTGCAAGCTTTTTTTGTTCTATTATTTGTTTAGATGTTAACTCTTGTCTTTTTAAAGTCATCTGATCTTCATGTTTCTTTTTTTCTAAAGACATCTTATCACTATTAAACTGATTAGTATTATCCATCTGAGTTTGCTTTAATAGATAATTCATATTATCTACAGCATCAGGAACTGAATTTAAGTCAGCGTCAGTTTGCATTCCACCTAAAGCTCTTATTCTAGCTATTTCTTCATTAGAATCTCTATCTAATTGATTTTGTTCAGCTTCATGTGCTAATTCAGCATCTTTTAAATCTTGAGCAGCTTTTTCAGATTGAGCTTGAGCTTCTTGTTCTCTTGCAAATTTCTCTTGTTCTAATTCTTCTTTGTGTATTTGAGCTTTACGTAATTTCTCCATTATCTCTGCAGCTGAATCAGCATATATAACACTGGCTCTATCTAAAGGTGAAGCTTCTAAAGTATTATCAGTTAAAAATAATTGTTCTAATTTTTGACGTATAACTTTCATTCTAGGTTTAGATGTAGCCTTAACATTATAATCTCTTAGCAATCCATCTAAATTCTCTTCATCTAAAACTACATTTTCATCTCTATCATTAATATAAGATACTCTTGAATTCTTATTTACATATTGATAATACTGAGCAGCTTCTAACATTCTTTGATATACTCTAGGCATTAACTCATTAGAATGTTGATTAAAATAGATTTCAGTTTGAGCTTCAGAATAATTAACACCTGCTTCTACCCCTGTAGCTGTCTCAGAAGCCTTAGGTTGACCTAATCTTTGACGAGTAATACCTATAGTCTCAAAAGCATCTTCTTTGATTAAACGAGCTAAAGATTTATATTTTATAGCTTCTTCAATTATAGACATATCTACAACTGTAGGAACTTGATTAGCATTTTGACCGATACCAGCTAAAACTTCTTTATCCACATAAGTACCTAATATTTTAGTACGTCTTACTTCTTCATAGAAATCTTGAATATAATCTGAACTAGCAGTCACACCCATTTGATTCCTAGGTATTGTAGCTGGATTATGAGCTAATATTTTACCCCAATCATTAGCCATTACTTGTGTAACTCTATTTTCAGCTATATTAAAAGCTATTTGATGTGTAGATAAAGAGTCAATTAAAGAGACAGGTCTTACACCTTTTTGCTTAAATTCACAACCTTCTACAGGAGGATAACTCTCAAAAGGATTATCTTTACCTTTGAATTGAAATTTAACAGGTTCACCATCTAAATACAAAGGTTCAAAATCTGTAGAGAAATGTGACCAATTAGTACTGGCATTATTTTTAGATATCTTAATACCGTGTCTCCATTCATTTACCCACTGCCAATCAACATGCTCTCCATAAATAAGATTCTCTATAGTTTCTTCTCTAGAAAGAGTCATATCATATACAGGTTTCTCAGTAACCTTAAAATTTTCATCAACCCATTGACCTTCAGTAGGTATACCATCTTTACCTATTGAGACTAACCAACCTATTTGTTTTTGAGATTTCCAATATACCCTCATTACTCTAAATAATCTAGGTTGACCTAATCCATTATTATCTTTACCAAATTTATCAACTATACCATCTACTGAATAATTTTCAAAATTAGACTTCATAAAGTCTTCAATTACATGTTGTTCATATAATTCTTCCATAGGTACGTTAAGTCTTCCATCTGGATATTTCTTTGAAGTATCGTAATAAGCTCCAGTGAATGCTTTTTGATCATTTGTTAACCAAGCATTACCACCATGCATACCTGAAAAAGTAGATAAAGTACTTTGTAGAGCTTCAAAATCAGCTTTTTTAAATCTTTTACCAAATTTATTAATTATATCTCCAGGAGTCATCTCTTGAAACCATCCAAAATAATCTCCTTCAGATATATACTTGACATTATGAGATTTATGCCAAAAACAATTAGCTGAATCTAAAAACTCTAATCGGTAATCATCTTCTAATAAATCTATATGCCAAAATTCTTTAGAGTTAGCTAAAGATTCTGTAAAGGCTTCAAGCTCTAATTCATCCATTTGAAATCTTTCAAAATCAACATTTAAAATATGTTGTCCCCATAACTCCATTCTATGTTTATAACTTTGAAACTTACCATTAGCTTCAGCTACTTTTCTAGCTGTACTCATTTCTTGTTCAAATTCTGGATTCTCTTGAGTTATACCTAGTTCTTGTAATGCTTTTGCTTTTAAAGCAGAAGCATTTTCTACAACAATTTTCTCTATAAGACCTTCTTTATAATCTAATTTATCATTAAATGAACTTCTATCAACACAAGTGATCTGAACCTTGTTGTCTCTTTTTAAGAATTCACCTTTTAAAACATTTATAGCTGAAGGAGCTATAGGAAAGAACATCTGTAAAGGATTTATTTTACCATCAGAAGCTATATCTACTATTTCTTGAAACTCTGAGCCAGGTATATAATCTTGAGGGTCAAGAATACCTGCAGCCATCATTCTATTTTTCAGTACTTTTTTTCTTTCTTTACCCATCTGAGACCAGCCTATACTCTCAAACCAGTCCATATTCCATTTAAACCAATCATTAGTTTTTTCTTCTAATGAAACCATTTGCCAAGGAGAGACATTTAATAGAAAGCTAGTATTATGATATTTGGTAGTTGCACCTTTTATAATATCTCTACTTGTAAGAATTACTTTATCAGTAAGTTTTTTTGCCATTTTAATAATTTAATAAATTTGTTTTTCTTTTTTTACCAGAGAATCCACCTAGTAAAGAAGGTGGCTGATATTTTTGTGTTGGCTTAACTCTTTCTTGTTTGTCTTGAGTATAAATTGTTTTATCATGATCAATCTCTCTCGAAGTTCCTAAAATTATTGCTAATGATGCTGATACAAACCTATCCGAGTTATTATCTTCATTCCATAATTTTAACTCTTCTAATAACCAATAATCATTAACTATATCGTAACCTCTTACAGTTTTAACTATTTCACCTATACTATCACTATCATCTGCAGTCTTCTTATGTATAGTATCAATTTCCGCATCTATGTACTCATACATAGTTTTCTTTTCTCTATCTAATAACTTCCCATCATTACCAGCATAAATACCGTATTCATCATTTTTACTACCAGTAACATCTAAATCTTTATCAAAAGGTAATTCACTTCTCTTAGCTATTAAATAGCTAAAACCCTTTGACCTACAATAGGTTATAAAATTAGGTCTATTCCTCTCACAGGCAGCTAAAGCTTTATACATTCTAAGTAAAAGTAAACCTTGCTCATTATGATCATTAGGATTCTTAAATCTACCACAATAAGTAGCTACTAGTTTACCTCTTTCATAACTTAACTCTTGTTCACCTTTAGAGTTAATATGTATCCTTCTAACACCTCTTTTATATATATGTATAGAAAATAGAGAGTTTGAAGTTTCAGTGATACCTGTCTCAATACTATCTACACCAGCAAAATAAGTCCCACTCTCCACATCCTCATCAGGCATTTCCCATATAGTACAAACACCCCTTTTATCTAATGTCTTAGGATCTACAGGATATCCCATTGGAGTAGGTCTATCGTTATCAGGAAATTCACTTAAAGGTTTTAATCTAATTTTACCTTCTTTAGTCACTTCCATTAAACCTTGATACTCTTCAATTTCTCCTTCTTGATGTAATATTTTTAATACCTCTTGTCTCTTTTGTAGCCGCTGAGCATTAAAATAAGGTGCTTTTCTCCAATCAAAGGCTTCTTTAATAGTTTGAGGATTTTGAGATTTCCATAATATATAATCTTCTGTAGGTAAATTAAATTTGGGCTCTTCATCTTCAGTTTTACCATATTCACCTGCTTTAAAACCTATAAATTCAGTCTTATGTAAAAGGGCTAATGCTAATTCTACTTGAGAATTACCAAATTCATCTGTAGCTTCAGGCATACCATATTGAGCTGGTATAAATAATCCACACTCTTTTATCTCTCCACTATCATCAAACCATTTTGTAGGTACTTTATAAAAACCGTATTTACCTGGTTCTTTTATAAATTGCTCCAAAGGTTTACATTCTTTTAAATCACCCACAGATCCTCCAATTGAAAAACTACCTACTCTAGCTACACCTGAAACCATAGCAGGTTCCATAAATTGTAAAGTCTTATCTGCTGTAGGAGCAATACCACCTTCCTCATACCAAGCGTAGTAAGTAGGTCCACCGACACCTTTTTTAGGATCTTTACCTAAAGTTCGAGCAATAAGTGAAGAGTGGTTACCTTCCCATTCCCATTTACTATTACGTTTAACTTTTTGTTTTTGTTGCATCTCACCAGCACCATCAGGTGAAAACTCTCTATACCAATCAGTATGAGAATTTAAATGAGTTTTATACTGAGTAAGAAAAGACCAAGATCCATTTACATCATCTAAGAAAGCATCATCAGAAGCAAACCATTTAAGTTTCTTCTTATTCTCAAACCAAAGTATATTAGTTGTTTTAGCAACATGACAGAAAGAGTAAAGAAATTGTCTTCTTTTAAGAGCACATGAGTGTTGATGGAATATTTCAGCTATTTTTTCATATAGCATCATGTGATATTGACCATCTCTTACATCTGCAAAAGTCTCAGTAAAATCCTTTTCTTTATTTACAATAGGACAATAATTAATCAAAAAGTAATAATCCCTAGTTGTATACCAAATTACATCTTTAGATCTCCATATAACACCTAGTCTACATTTTAATTCTTCATTATCCCAATACTCATTGTATTCAAACGTACCTCTAGCATAATTAGTATATCTGCCATGTTCGGTCCAAGTTTTAGCTGGTATATTCCATTCGAATACTCTTTTATCAAATTTATACTCTCCTGGTTCTTTAAAACATTTTTCTTTTAAGAAATTACCAAATGCTAATTGATTTGGGAAAGAGGTAGTTGACCACTCTTTTGTATCATAATCATAAGTAGGTATATTTTTACAAGATACTTTCATATTTATTCAAGTTCTATCTGGCTTTTTCGGCTTAACACACCGCCACCTCTAACTTGTGTTGTTTGCATTTCTTCTTCTAGTTCTTTATAAGATTCAGCCATCTTTTTATTAAGATCCCCAAAAGCAGATAATGCTTTATTAATTTCACCCATGTTACCATCCTCTTTGGCTGTAGATACATGAGTATATTCTAATTCTTTTATAATCTTTTCATAGACTATTTTAATAGCTTTATAAGCTCTATATTTAGCTGTAGCATACAACTCTTCCACTAAATCTAAAGCCTGCTCTATAAGATCGTCTTCCATATCTATAACCTGATCTAATTCAGGATATGTAGCTTGTAGAACTATTTCAAATTTATTTTCCTCTGGTAAGTTAGCAAAAGGATTTTCTTCAGGGTTTAAATTATAACAAAAGTCAAATATCTTAAATAGACGTAAAGCATTCTTCTCACCATACTTATCTACAATAGCTGCTAGATACCAGATATCCTTTACAGCTTGAGTTAACTTAGCCTGACCACTCTTATCAAAATCAAATATATTAACCTTCATTATTTAATGATCTGTATTTTAGTATTTTTTTGACCTCATCTTTCATATAAGGTACAGGTATTAAAGTATCCGCTACTTTCTTACCAGCTTCATTCAATTTTATATGTCTTATAAATAGCTTACCTATTTTAAGATTCTTATTGCTTTCCCAAGCTAAATACATATATAAAGATAATTGAAGAACAGCATCTATATAATTACAATCATCTAAGTGAGATATTGGTTCACTCATCTTAGCACCAGCTACTTGAAAGCCCTTGTCAGATTTAAAAGATGATGATCTGTATATTTTATCAGTAGTCTTATTATCTGTTATATTAATAGTACTTCTGTATATATCAATTTTATCAGCAAACCCTAATACCTTATATTTATTAGAGACTAGCATTTTTTCTAGATAAGTAGTATTATTTTCTAACTTAGCTTGTATTTTCTCTACAGGCTCTTTAGAATCAAAGAGAGATACTTTATAACCTTCAAATTTAGCTTTCTTGTTTTCTTTTAGTTCTTTATCACATAATTGCTCATGTACAGCTATACCCCTATCTCTTTTCCTATCCCATTCAGCTAATATTAATTCAACCTCCTCTTGTACTAAATCTTTATCTCTTATAGATTCTCCTCTTTCTTTTATATTAGCTTTAGCCTTACTAGTAGCTTTACCTAACCTATCAAAAGGTTTCTTTAACTCTGATATTAATTCTTTTACACCTATATACATTATAACTTAGATTGTGGTATTGGTTCAAATTCTATCCCTTTAGATTTTACCCAAGCTTCATAACCTCTTGGAACAGGTGTTAAATCAGTTATTGAAACTGAATTGCCCCCACCATATTTTAAAAGATTCATTAAGTAGTTAAACTCACTAAAAGATATATGAAGCTCATCTCTTAATCTATAAAGTATCTTTTCTGCTTTTTCTTCTATCATATATGTTTAATTACTATTTGATTATTTAAATCAACCCAAAAACCATGTATTGATTTATAATTTTCCCATTCTATATTATCCATCATCTTAGGGTAACATTCACCTTCACAGGCATCATCAGCTAATTGAAGATCAGGTACATCACATCCACATAAACAGACACCATCTTTTAAACATTTCTTACCTTGTTCAGATTTTTCCATTTCTGAAAGTCTCCAGATAAATTGTTCTTTAATATAAGTAGGTGCATCAAATAACTCTTTTACAGAGTCATTGTCTTTAAATAAAGCTGTAATAGTTTTTCTAGAGAATAACCAAATTTGAAATTTCCTCTTATAAGCTGTAAGAAACCTTTTTACATTGTGCAAGGTAAAGTTATCTCTAGTGATTTGCATATTCTTTTTGTTTTATTATATTCTAACATTTCTTTCATTCTACTAGGTAGAATATAAATATCTCTGTTATTTCTTAATTCTTTTAATTCTTGTTTAGTAAATTTAATTACTTTAGTTAAATCAGTAAATGTAGTACATTCTTCCATTACTGCCTTTTTAAAATGTTCAAACAAATCATTCTTAATTTGAGCATTCTCAGATACTCTAATATTCCAAAAAGGCTTATGGCACATTCCTTTAGTATCTGAAAGTAATATCTTCTCTGAACATAAAGTCTCGAAAAAGATATTAAAATGTGCTGAACACATCATTTCATATCCTACCAATACTACATTGTTAGTTAAACGTAGATCTGATAGTATATTTATTATTGCATGACTTACTGCAGTTTCACCACCTTCTCCTTTTATATATAAAGTAAAAGTCTCAAATGGTGTTAGTGAATTAATAACATTAATTAATTCATCTAGTGTTTTATCATCTATTACCGTATCCAGTCTATATAACATTTCCTGTTAGTTTAATTATTAAATTACTACCTTGATTATCTGTTACTGTAACAGTTTTATTCTGTATTCTACCTAAATTTTTACTGGCTTTAAATGTGCCCTTACCTTCTTGGCACTCTAAAGGACCCATTTTAGTTCTTTCTAAAATAGGCTTAGTACATCCACATGATGCTCTTACACCTACTGTAATAGGCTGTATTCCATTATTTGTAATGTTAAAAGTAAAATTTACAGATGTACCGGATTTAACATTACCTAAATCAATTATCGGTGTTGTTGTAATTAGTTGCATTATTTTTAAAGTTGGTTTTAATTTTATCATATCTTTGGTATTCCTCTAATATAAACTCCATAGATTTAATATATTCTCCTAGAAAAGCTGATTGACTTGGTTTAGGTGTTAAAATAGCTTTTTTATATAATACTACATGATCAGCTGTTTTTTTCTTTCTAGCATATATCTTACCTAATCCTTTGATATAAAGTATCAAATTTTTAGGTTTTTTAATATTTTCAGATACAGTCTGGAAAACTGAGTTTGAAATACTCTGTAAAACCATTTCATCTAAACCTTCTTCCTTAGATACTTTACTAACTATTTGATTTAGAGTTGCTTGCATTTATATCTAAGTTGGTTATAAAATAATCTAAAACAAATACATCCTCAGCTATATAAGGTAATAATGTATGTTTAAACTGACGTATACAATTCTTAGGTTTAACTAAGAAACCTAAATCTGTGTATTTTGATAATACATTTCTTACACTCTGATCAGAACCTCTAAACTCTTTAGTGACACAATACTTAATAAATTCATTATTACTTTCTTTACCATCAATACCACCTATAATATATAAATACTCTAAGACATCTAATTCTGACTTTTCAGGTATATCCCCTAACTCATAACACTTCATTAAGATATGACATCGTATCATGTCACTCTTAGACTTTAAATTAAAGGATTCTTTTACTACTGGTATCATGATATTCTAATATAATCTTTTTTTTATTAACTACCAAATTTATTAAGTTATAAATTTAATGGGTTTATTCCTTGCTCCACTAGTCTTTCTAAATGAGCTCTCATAGTACCTAACTGAGTTGTGTCTAAATCTTTAACAAAAGATATTTTCCAAGTTAACTCTCCGTTAACTGGAGTTATTCTATCTGCATAATCTCTAGCACCCCAACTAGGATGAGTATCGGAAATTAACTCTATACACCACTCTCTGTACTGTTTAATCTCTTCTAAGACTTCTTCATAGGATTTTTGATCACTATCAGTAAGTAAGAACTTCCCGTTTTGGGAAGCCTTACCATATTCTTTATCCATATCTACAACTGTAATCTGTTTACGTTCACCAGTTAAAGTTGTTACTGCATCATTTCCAAACCCCATAATTAAACCTCCTCTGTGTCTAATACATCTTTATTAATCCCTTCTTTCTCTTTTATCTCCCTAATTTGGAGCTCTCTCTTAGCTGCCATATCAGCTAACTCTTTTGCTGCAGCCTCTTTATAGATTGGATCTATAGCTTGATCTTTTAAGTAATAATCCTTTAATTCAAAGTTAGCTTTCCAATAACGGGCTTGTAACTCTAATTTCATTACTTCAGTTCTTTGGTTTTCAAAGAGTTGTTTTTCTGTCAATTGTTTCTGTTTCATCTTCTTGTTCTTCTTTTAAATTTTCTTTTTCTGGATCTTCAGGTTCATTTGAACCACCTCTCTTTATAAATATACTTTCTGGTGGATAATCCCTCATTTCACATTCTTTTTACAAATGTAATAACAAAAAATTAATTTACCAAATTTATTTTATAATTAGTTTTTTATCTTTATCAATAGTCCATGTTTCAAATCTCACTCTCCCTTCTTCAATAGCTTTTTTAATACCATTCTGAACTTTACTCCTCTGAGCAGTATTAACTTTCACATCTGCAAATACAACCTCTATTTCAGCCTCTTCTCCATTCCGTAAGGCACTCATACCATTGAACACAATATAATCCAAAGGAGCACCACTAAACTTACAATCAGACATATTGTATGGGAATTCTGGTAGTATTGTTACAAACTCTTCAGATATCTGACCTCTAATCACATCCTTAGATTTCTTTACAGCATCCTTTCTAGCTTTAGCTATTTCTTCCTTATGCTCTTCATTTGCCCTGTACTTCGAATACCATAATAAAAAAAGAAGAGCTATTACCAATATTTCTATAACCATTGTCTTATTTTTAATTGTTCCATAAAATGATCATAAGCCTGATCCCACCTATAATTATTACTATAATTTCCTACACTACCTTGACTATCTTCTCTATCAGAGAACCTCCAAATATCTCCATCTTCAATATACTTATACCATATTCCTTTATAACTCGTGTAATACATTATAATCTTTTTGCTGTGTTATTTAATATATCAACTAATTGATCACACATCTCAAATCTATCATGATTGATTTTAATAGATTTTAACAAATCTCCATCTTTAGATCTCTCAGTAGCTGCTTTCCAGTCAAAGAACATTTCTACCAAATCAAATAAATCAAATCCATTAATACCATTTTTATAGTATTCCGGATGATGTGAATTATGGTCATAATGATGATCAACACCTACCTTTAACTTTTTAAAGACTTCCTTATACTCATCACTCACATAAATCAAGTCTTTCAATAAAGGAGTATATTCATCAAAATACTCCTTCTCAGGACTTTCTAGTTTAGATTGATCATGAACATTAGCTCTTCTAATCAATTCAGCTGCAGCACCTGTAAGTAATTGAGCAACTCTCTTAATATGTAACATAGTATCTACAGTACTATCATAACTTGTTTTCTTATTATCTTCCATTTTAATTAATTTTCAGTAATTTTATTATAGTCCTAAACTCATTAATACTTTTACACTCACCTTCATATCTAATATCAGAAGAGTCCCCAAGAGTAGATATCTTCATACACTTATTCTTAAAATTATATCCTAATGTCCAAGGTCTTTTACTAAACATACAAATACCATTTACACAACCACACTCTAAACCACCAGTATTACCTATTGTCCACCCTTCAGATTCAATCTGTTCTTTAGTTAGATAAAGAGTTCTTATTAATTTACATTCTAACATCTCATGTATAGACAATACACAACGACCTAAATATAAAGAGCACTCTTCTACATCGTAACCTCCAGGAATAGTTTGTAAAGTACTTATAAACCAATCTATACCATTATGAGACCATTCATATTCATATCCTACATGGATATCTTCTATATCCGGAGTATAATACTCATTTTCCATATCTTAAAATTTCTTTTTCAACTAAATTTAATGTACCTACCATAGGTATAGTAAAAGAAGTGTACCTAATATTATTAGGATCTTGTATAACACCATCTACCTCAACTAAACCCATTACTGGAAAATTACAGGATTCATTAAGACTCTTATTAAAAGAATCTATATCCTTTTTACTTACCTCTATAGTAACATTTATAATCTCTGTATCAGTAAATAAATGCTTTATATCAAAAAGCAACTTTTTATATTCATTCTCCATTAGTGTATAGAATTATCTGAATTATTAAATACCGCACAACTAGGGTCTGTACACCAAATGAAATTAGGATAATTAACACTATTATCATTTTCATAAACTAATGTAGGAGAATACCTAAATGCTTGTAACATACCTGGAATATCTATTTCATTTAAAACACTTAAATCTAACTCTATATTAAAACCAGAATTCTTATATAAATCCCTAATTTGTTCAGGAGTCAAATAATCTCTATACTTATCAAATATTTGATCAGGACTCAAATCTTCTGATCTCAACACTAATCCACCACTAAACACAGTATTTACACCTGTCTTCAAATTACAACGCTCAACAATCTCTACATAATCTGTTTCTTCTATATTCATATAAATTAAAACCATATAGCCGGTAAAAGCTTTAAATCATTCTACTTATTATTGTTTTTCTTAAATTATTACTCTCAATATCCTTTAAAGTATTAACTCTTTCATTTCTTACTTCCCAAGCATTTTCATTAGCTTTAAGTAAGAAATACACTTCTTCCATCTCTACTAAATCTTGAACTGCTTCAAAAACCTCCCTAGAACATTCACTATTAATCCTTTTTCTTAATAATCTAACATTTGTTATTATAGAATCTATTAATCCTATAGTTATACCATCTTTACTACTACATTCTATTTTTCCCATTATTAATCTTTTAAACTCCACCATTTAGGCTTAACCATCTTAAATTCCACATTCCTTAGAAAGGAATAATCACAACATACAAATTCACCATCTATCAACCCCCAATTCTCTATTTTTGTATCAGTAAACAAATTAGGTATCTTTTTAGGCATATCCTTTAAAGTCATACCCTTCTGACTGACTCTTCTCTGAATTAATACCTGACCAGTCTCATTTATAGCACAACAAGGAACTAAATATCTCTTTAAAAGATACCAATCCTTATTATCAATATAATTCCTCCACTCCGTAACATTTGCAAATTGACCCTCACTCATATTACGTTCTACCTTTATTACATACCTCTTACTACCCTTCACCTCATATACATCCCTATATGTACCAGAACTAACCTTCTTACCACATATATCTTTTATAATACTATTAACATCTTTACCAGATAAAGCCTTTAATATTTTCTCTTTCTTCATTAATAATCAATTTTAACCAACCTATCTCCTAAATACCCATAATTATCACATTTATCATCACCACCAAATCCAGCATCAATCCATTTCTTATATCTCAATGCAACTTCCTTCTCAGGATCTATATTACCATAATAAGCAGCATTATAAACTTCAGTATAATGACGATCTACATCAGCCTTTCTCATAACCAATATCCAACCTCCCCAACTACACCATAATACAGGACATAATAATTCTTCTCTTAATAATCTCCTTTCTTCACTATAACCATTATAATTCCAAGTATTCTTCTCCCTTATATTAGATACTAAACCTTTTAAAAAATGATCCCAACTATATGTAAAATTAGGAATCTTAATTACAAACCCCCTAAATATAAAAACAATACGAGTTACTCCATGTAAACATATTCTCATAACACAAATTTATGCAATATACCCCAGACCACCAAAAAAATTTTTTTATTTTTTTCGAAAAATCTATATACCTGTTTCTAGGGTCCACTACCTATCATCGACCCTATGGAATAATAGCGTGTCGGGGCTACCCGGCATGATTATTAACAAAAATAAAACAATTTAAAATGGAAAAAGAAATCTTAAATCCAGAACAAATCCATGTAAACTATGGTAACTTTACTAAAGAAGTGGGTGAAGTAACAGCAGAGAATCATTTAACTCATTGGACAAAAAGTATCGACGAGTTTAAAAAAGCAACAGGTGCCAGTAAATTGAGGGTGCTTGATACCAAAACCAAAGACGGTAAGAATGGCTATGCAGCATTACTTGTGAATGACAAAGGTGAGACAGGTGATATCTGGGTAAACTTTTCCAAAGCATTACGTGCTAAGAATGAGCGTCGTGAATTTGCTATCCAATACAGGACAGGCATGGATTCAGAGGGCTCATTGAACAATTATTATTATGCTGTAGCAATTGGTACAGGAACAGCAATCGACCTTTAGGGGTTGGTTGTTGTTATATGTCTTTGTAAAGTTTGTATAATAGCCTATTCTTAGGTTATTGTTTTAGAGAAGGTGTTTGATTTATCAATATAATTCCTTTTTGCTTAGGGGATCAGTTATTTATAGCTGATCCTTATTTAGCTATATTTTTTGATAGTTAGTGTATTAGATAGCTGTAAATCTTTATACTAACTATTTTCACATCCTTTAGCTCAGCCTGGTTAGAGTACTCCGATTTTGACGGAGGGTCGGTGGTTCAAATCCATCAGGGATGACATTAAGCTAAATACTTGTCATATTTAGTCTTTTCTTTATAACATTTATTTAACAACTGTTCAATAATTGGTGACCAAGGTAATGATTGAAGTAGTTCTATACTAAAATGTACTGATCCACCTTTATTCTTATTATCTTCTTTATATAAGGGAAATATATTTTGATAGTTATAACATAACTGAAGTTCGGATTCTATAGACAAATCAAATAGATGAACTGGTACAATATGATCTAAATCCCATTTAATACCATAATTAACTCTATTCATTCCAGGTTGAAGTAATTTATCTATATAAGATTCAAATTCTAATCTATTTAAGGATAAATATTGTTTAATATCAATACCTTGAGTATCTGTAGTGTAATATCTGCTTAATTGTTTCTGTAATTTCTTTTTCATATAGTAAAATTAAGCTATTTAATAGATATTACCAAATAATTAATGTCTTTTTTTGGGGAGTACAGACAAAGGGGTTATAAATGTTTGGGTTAAATTAGTTAGTTATTTATTAGTGAAAAATGTCAATATATTCCAATTACCTTTAAATTTTGATTAAATGAACTATTTATTATATTGTCCTTTAAAGAAAAGTTATCTTGTTATTTCTAAGGCTACTAAAGATTTATCTAATTATATAGGGAAATCTACTCTTATATCATTTGGTAATGATTTTTATAAAGTTATACAAGAGATTGAGATACGTTAACCTATTTATAGGTTTTTATTAATACAGCCAAGATTATATCTTGAGAGTCCAAAGCCTCTGTAAATTGTAGATGGATAAACAATCACCCTAAAACTAAACAAATGTCAAGAAATTCAAAAACAACTTATCATCCTAAGGGATTCACAATTATCACTACTATACTTGGTGAGAAGTATTTAGTAAGAACATCTGGTTATATAGCACATGGTTCTAAAGAGTATTATACTATGAGGGTAGACAATAGAGGTATTTTCCATGATTGGAGTAGATCTAAAGGTGGTATTCAATTTAATTCTGATCATATTGTTCACGAAAAAACTAATTAACATGAAAACATTTATTTATTATTCTCCTAGTAATAAGGAGATTATTGCTATTGTAGCTAAAACGAGTCAAGAAGCTGCTGTTAAAGTGGTTCATACTATATCTAATAAAATCATTAGAGATGATTATTATTTAGCTACTAGTGTTAATCATGTTCAAGGTTCTATTGAAGCTGTTGATTTGGATATGTTTGATTCTTTAAAAGATGAATCTGAGTTAAATGCTTTAGAAAATGAGAGTATTGAAAGATAGTTTTTGTGGTTTGGGGGAGATTATATCAATCCCAAACCATATTTTATTCATATTAAAATCGAATAAAATGGAAGAAAATAAATTTACTGAAGCTCTTTTAGATGATATAGAAGAGAAACAGGCAGAAGAACAAAGATTAACAACTGCTTTTGCAAGATTAATGGGTGAAAATGGAGATCAGTTTGTCACTGAAATACTTAATACAGGTGAACTATCTGCATCTTCTTATAGGATTATTTGTAATAATGTGTTTTTTAATGGTAGAAATAGTATTGTTGATCACTTTGGAATAGTACATTGGTATTATTTAAAAGGTAAAAATAAATATTCATGAGTAAAAATCAAATATTTAATCTTATAGGGGTTATAATACTTATATTAGGTATTATAGCTGCTAGAGGAATGGATTTAATAATAGTTAAATGACGTATTAGTAGTACGTCTGACTTATAAGACAATTCTTATACCTTATTATTATACGAAGGATGTAAATCTGGAAATAATGCAATTAGAGTAGGTAAGCTCTTTTTAATCTAATATTACCAATAGGAATTGTAGTTTTACTACGAATAACATGTTGTATTAAATTAACTATAACCTTGTAGTTAAGTATTAGGTTAATATCATCCTTTAGCTCAGTTGGTTAGAGTACTCCGATTTTGACGGAGGGGTCGGTGGTTCGAATCTATCTGGAACGACTAATAGTTATAATAATTGATGAGAATTATTACTATTTCGGGGTAATAATTTAGATAGAACAGTTGGTGGAGATTATATAATTTGTCTAATTATATAATTGTTGAAGCTATAAATCCTATCTTATTATTATAATTATTATGGTCTGTTGGTGCAGTGGTTAGCACATCTCACTTTCGCTGAGGGGACAAGGTTTCGAATACCTTACAGACTACTTTTGGTTTAATATTTGATTAATGTTGTTGACGAATAATGTTATTATTTGCATAAAGAGCTAAAATTCAACACCTTATGCAAATAATAACTATTCTGTTAGATCTTGATATCTTTTTATCCATTTTCTAATGCAATTATCACTAACATTATATTTTTTACCAGTACCTTTATAACCAAGATTTGTTATATCTTTTAGTAATTGATAAAATTCAGGTCTATTTTTAACTTTTCTTTGGTTATATGATCCAATATTTTCATTTTCTGTTCTATGAATACCTTTTCTAGATAATCTATCTAATTTTGGTTTCTTTTTATAATCATTAATTCCAACTGATATATTTATAATATTAGTTTGTTTAGATTTTAAAAAGAGATATAATTCATTCATAGTATTAGTCATATTATTTTTAATAGCTCCACCTGTAATTCTATATACAGACCATCCACTTTCGTTTAATTTCTGATCTTTATTAAAATCTCTTTCAATAATTTCTTTATTTAAGTGTTGAGTGCCATCTAATTCTACAGCAACCTTTTCATTTTCAAAAGCAAAGTCTATAAAATAAGGGAATATACTTTTTTCTGTAGTAATTAAGAATTCTTCATTCCACTTATTATCTATAATATATGATTTAAAACATTTTTCTATATAAGAAGGATTTTTAGATCTCCAAGCTGTTTTATGAGGATTTTCTTTCATATACTTTAACCTAGCTATTCTTAATTTTTCTTTTGATTGTTCAGAATGTTTCATAGGTTTTTTTATTTTACCAGCTTCTGATTTATTTCTTTTTAAATTACCTATTATCTCAATAATTTTAGCAGATCCACATTTATGTTTTTTTGCTAAAGTATTTATAGAAGTACCATTTATGTATTCTATTCTTATATTATCTTTTATATCTTGTTCCATACTATAATATAACGAATCGAACCCATATTTCCAAATTTATTTTAAGAGTTTTATACTAAAAATGCAAATAGTTTGATTTCATGTACTATTTATCAATGTGGACATATTAGAGACAAGAGTTAGCATTCTCTTGTTTTTATCAAACAGAATTAATAAGCTATCTGTTACCTGCTTATTATTGGAGTCAGTCATGTTACCCAATTAAAATAAAACATGCTATTTATTTACCTTTAAATTAATAAATATGAGTTTAGTAATTGAAGAGTGTAAAATAAGTGGATATCCAGCTAGAACTAGAGAGAATATAGTTAATAGTGATTTAACTATTGCTTTAGCTGTTAATTTTGATAGTGCTGGTGAGAAGTTAACTAAGAGGTTATGTAAAGAGCTTGATAAACCTTATATAGCTATTGATTTAAATAATACTGTTATAACTGAAGAAAGAGTTATTGGTATTTGTAATAAGATTAATTCTTTTGGTTTTAAGTTTATTAGGTTAAATATAGCTGGTAATGGTATTTATAGTTTACCTGAATCTCAAGAGTTTTATAATGGTTTTCTTGTTAGACTTATTAATTTGATTAATAAGGGTATTAAGGGAACTATAGTTGAGATTAGAAGTGGTGGACAGACGGGAACCGATGAAGCTGGTATAATAGCAGCTTTTATTCTAGACTTACCAAGAATAGTATTAGCACCTAAAGGCTGGTTATTCCGAAACAAAGAAGGTATTGATATTAGAGATGAAAAGCTTTTTAAAGCCAGGTTTAAATAATCTGTTATTGTTTAGTTAAGTGGTCAATCAGGCTTCATAAATATGTAATATTATCATATATTTGCTTAAAAAGCAATATGAGAAAACATAATGAAGCATGTAGTAAAGAGGAGTTTATTGAGAAAGCTAAATTAATACATGGAGATAAATTTGAGTATATAGGTGATTATATTAATACTCATACTAAAATAGATATTAAATGTAATACGTGTAATACTATTTTTAGTCAACGAGCTAATAGCCATTTAAAAGGTACAGGCTGTAAGAAATGTCAATATAATAATCTTCCTCAAAACAATTTAAAATGTACAGTAGAAGAATTTGAATTAAAATGTAAAGAGTTACATAATGATAGATATGATTATTTTCAAGATTATACAGGATCTAGAAATAAGATTAGTATTTATTGTAAAATACATAATAAAATTTTCACTCAATATGCTTATGCTCATCTTAATAAGAATCAAGGTTGTCTTTTATGTAAAAGTTTATCAAAAGGTGAAGATAAGATTATTAAGATCTTTGATTCTTGGGGATTTGAGTATATAAGAGAAAAAACATTTGATGATTTGTTAAGCAATAAAGGTTCAAAATTAAGATTTGACTTTTATTTGCCTTATTTAAATTTAATTGTTGAATATGATGGTCCTCAGCATTTTGAACCTATAAAATGGTTTGGTGGTGAAGAATATTACAATAATTTAGTTGAAAATGATAAAATAAAAGAAAAATACTGTAAACAACATGATATAAAGTTATTTAGAATTAAGTATAATGAAAATATATTTAAAAGACTAGACTCTTTATTTGAATAATTATTAACTCACCCTAAAATATAAAACGTGCAAAACAATCAAGTAAAGGATAGAATGATATCCACAAAAAAGAAAGGTAAAAAGATTTTTAACGTAGATAACTATGCTGAATTGGAATTATTTCCACCATCAGCGGATACAATGTCTTCTAGTAATGGAAGAGGTGTAGATAGTTTAAGTCTATCAAAAGTTAAAAACAAACGATATTATTAAAAAACTCCTGGTATTAACCAGGTTGGGTCATTTAGCTATTTAAGTAAAATCCAAATATAGCAGAGATTATTCTCTTTGATTAAGGTAATTATTCACCCTAAAACTAAAAACATGAAAAAACATTCAAACTTTCGTTTTCTATTAGAGTATTTTATTATATTCTTATTTGCTTATTTATTAATTAGTGGTATTATAGCTATGGTTTCTTGGACAAATTATAGTTATGTATTATGTCATTTTGGACAAATTTATGGTTTTCTATTTGTTTATTGGTGGATTCCAATACCAAGAATGTGTGATTTAGAAGATCAAAATACTACTTATAATAGAAATTTTAAATCAAGAACAAATATTATAATCCAATGAAAAAAGACATAATTAAATTATCAAATGGCTTATTAGTAGCCAATTTCTCATCACCTCATGAGTTTAAATTTGAGGATGGTAGTATTTTACCGGCACATGATAATGAATATTCTTTAAAATATCAAATTACATTTATAGAAACATTATTATCAGATAATACTCTTTTAGCAATAAAAGATGAAATTAATGATGTATTTTTAAGATTTGAGTTATCTAATGATGTAATGGAATTAGTTCATTATTGGAATAATATGTCTTCAGTAGGTAATGTACATCGTGTATTAATTCCTATGCCAATGATGACAGCTTTAAGAGAGAAAATGAGTATGGGTTGGATTAGAAATAGTCCTTTCAGAGTTATTCGTGTGGAAGATCGTATAAACAAGCTGATATCAATCAGTAAGTTTTGTATATAAGTTTTAGCAGGGGTGCGTTGAGAACCAAGTGTCAGAAATGATGCTTGGTTCTATTTTTAACTTAAATAAAAAGAATGGAAGAAGAGATTTGGAAAGATATAACAAATTATGAAGGTCATTATCAAATATCAAGCTATGGTAATGTTAAAAGTTTAAAAAGAAGTAAAGAAAAGTTATTAAAACCTATATTAAGTAGTTCAGATTATTATCAAGTTGTTTTCATTAAAGAGAAAATTAGAAGAATATTTTGTATTCACTCTTTAGTAGCTCAATTATTTCTAGGTCATGTTCCTAACAAACATGAATTAGTAATTGATCATATTGATGATAATAAGTTAAATAATAATGTAAATAATTTAAGAATTTTAACTAATTATGAAAATAGGTTTAAAAATCACTCACTTATTAAAACTAGAAGAAAAGGTACAAATTTTGATAAAAGGTATCAAAAATGGAGAGCTTGTATTACACTAAATAAAAAATCTATACATATAGGTTATTTTAAAACAGAAGATGAAGCAGGTAATGCTTATGATAAATATATAAAAACATTAAACAAATAGTGGTGATTCACCAAAACAATCTAAAGTAAGAATAGGTTGTGGATCCGGTTAAAGCTAAACCGGTTAAAATGTTCTTGCACAGGGTAATACATAATTAGATGAAAAAGATGATTCTAATTTCCTGTAGCCAATTATAATAGACAGTATTAAAAGTAGCATTCCCCGTTTGTATACGGCACTAATTTAGTATGGAGTACAACTTATTCAACTTGTTATAAAAGTAGAAACAGAAAGAACTGACTTGAGATAGCAGCAGGATTATGATAGAAATTACCTATTATAGTTTTGAAATAATTAAAAAGGTTAGAGCCGCCTAAGAAGTGCTAATAGTTATACAGAAATTAATCTTTCAGCTGTATAATGATAACAGAAAAGGTAAACTCTATAATAGGTTATCAGTACAATGTTATAGTTTGAGTGCGAATACTGTAAATAAAAAGCTTAAATAACTTCCTAAGTTGTTGAAGGCAGCATGGCTTCTATAGTTATGTAGATTAAATTAGCAATTACAACTTGTGAAATGATTTACTAAATATAGTTTAATGCTGTAAAACACGTTAAAACCCCTAAAAATGAACAAAGAACCAATTAACTTCGAAACACTAGTAATACTGGTATTTACATTTGTAGCTATATTAGTATTTAATAGTTGTAATCTTACAGCTAATGATATTTATGTGACTGGTAAAAATCCTGGTACTTTTATTAAAGAAGGTTGTGAATTTGCAAATTATACTCCAGAAAAAGGAGTATATCATGTAGATTCTTGTAAAAATCCGCATTGTACATTTAAAAAACAATAATTATGATATTTTATCTTTACAATACTTATTACGCTTACTATGATTATATTGAAAAATTAGTTAAAGAGTTAAAATCAATTGAATACCAATTAGTTAATACTCTAATTAATGTTCGTTTATCTGTATTAAAATTAGATAAAAGAATAAAAATATTTAGGTGTAGAAATAATATTTAAAACTCCTTTTGATATGAACAAGATAGAAAAAACTTTTAAAAAACTAAGGGATATACCTAATATAAATTGTGGTGGATGTCTTATATCAGCTTATTCTGTTTATACAAAACTGATTAATGACCCTAAAATAAGAATAGTTCAGTTATCACCTCATGCTGATGATGATAATTTAGAAAATAATCGTAATTTTATTAATGGTCAAGCTAAATATGCTTATTCAGGTTATCATTTTGGAATATCCTTTGATTTTGGTAAGACTGTATATGATTCTAATGGTCTTTATACTAGTTATGTAGATTGTTATATTATACCAAGACATAAAACATATGAATTCTGTAAGAAAGCATTATTTCAAGGTAATTGGAATAGAGCTTTTGATAGACAAACTTATGTCCCACAAATATTTAAAAAACTAAAAATAAACATTAAATTTTTAAACTAAATTAAAATGAAAAATACAAACAAAATAATAGATTTTCTATTAGCACTTTTTATAGTTGTTGCATTAATACAATCATGTAATAAAGTAAATGAACCTAAAATTATAAATACTTTTGATGCTTTAATAGCTAAAGGTGAATTCCCTTGTTATCAAAAAGCAGACAGTATTCATGGTATAGATTCTCGTGGTACTGATTCTTGGGTTGAAGAAGCATATTGTAATTGTAATAATATGAATAAGGATAAAAATATTAATTCTTGTACTTTTGATTACCATATTAACATATACAACGATACTGTATGGTTATATAATGAAACTGGAAAATTACTAATTAAAGGTAAATTTGACAGTATACCGGAATTTATAATATTAGACAATCTTTAAGATTTTAAACAAATACAATGGAACAACAAACTTTAAACACAATTAAAAAAGAGTTTAGTGTTATTTTAGCACTTTTAACCTCTTATTTAGCATTAAACCCGGTTAAGAAAAATTTATTACTTACTATTCATGAAGAAATAAGTAATTTTATTGAGTCAGAAGAAGACACATTAGATCAATTAATGGATTTTCTTGATCAATGTGAAGAAACAAATCCTGAATATCCGTTTTTACTTCATTTTCTTGAAGAATTAAATGATATTTATGATCGTAATGAAGAAATTGAAGAACAAAGCTGGAATGAATTATTTCCTGGTATAACTTTAGACTCATTTTTACAAGAAATGTTTTCTGGAATGATGGTACTTCAAATACCTGAATTTAAGACTAAAGATGGTCTTGAAAATTGGTTAGAAGAAGTAATGGGAAAATAGTTAACTAAAATAATTATATAAAGTAATAGCTTCCCTTGGAAGGAAAGAATTTCAGAAAATCTGAGATAAAATTATTTTATTAATATAAGCGTTGAGCAACTTTATATAATTATTTAAATAAAAACAAAAAATGAAAAAACTAATCTTATTAAGCTTAATTGCTATTGTATTTGCATCTTGTACTGATAATGAAAGAGCAAGAAGTTATGGTGGTACTGAAGAAATGTCTTTAGAGCCATATGAAAAATTCGTAAATATCACATGGAAAGGAGCTAATCTTTGGATTATAGTACAAGATACTGTAACTGGAGATTATTATGCTAAAGAGAAATCTTCATGGGGTGTATGGGAAGGACAAATTATCGTACATCCAAATAAACCTAATCAACCAGGTTTATCTTGGAAAGATACTGTCATTAAGTCAGAACCGGATTTAAGTGGATGGAAGCCTCCAACAAAATAAAAATATTATAGGTAGGGTTAACTCTAGAGCAACGAAACCCTTTTAGAAGGAAGGAATCTAATTATGCTAACAAGCTAGGATGAGATAAGTTCACTATAATTTGATAAATAAAAGAAATGGCGCAAAAGGTAACGCTAGCAGGGGTGTAAGAGTTACGCAGTCATATGTGGTCCTCTATAAATATGATAAATAAACTCATTGTAAAGTGACTATACATGTAAAAAAAGCCCTGAAGGGATGAGGCTACGGTCAAGAATGAAAACACGGAAGGTAAATCAAGCCTGCCTCATGTCAAATCTTTACTTCTTTTATTTTTTGATAAATCCTATGTATAAAGATAGGTCAGTACTCATTGGGGGCAGAGAACTACTGAATGACAAAGTCCTGTAAACCATTAGATTTAAGATTTCTAGCTTTTACCTTGCTCAGGGTGTAAGAGAAATAACAGAGAAAAGCTAGAAACTAGGATCCTTAGCTCAGTTGGTTAGAGCAGGGTGCTCATAACACTCAGGTCTCTCGTTCGAGTCGGGAAGGATCCACATTCTTTTAGTATAGTATTTAGTGTAAGATTAGGAGCAGGGACATAAGAAACACGCAGCCCTAGTATGCTATATTAGAAGAATTATGCCTTGGTGGTGGAATTGGTAGACACGAAGGACTTAAAATCCTTTGGACTGAAAAGTCCGTGCAGGTTCAAGTCCTGTCTGAGGTACATTTAATAATTTAAAAACAAAATACAATAAGTATGTTTAAAAATGCAAAGGTTTTACTTTTACCTACAGAAAAAGAAAGTAATATTGGTATAGGAAAATTATCAAAAAAATTATGTAATAACCATATTGGTTTTGATGATGCCTTAGATAATCAACATCTTTATATTTATAAAGATAAAATTGAAGATTTAGACAATATTGATATAACAATGCCATTATTTTTTATTTCTTCTAATGAAATGATTAAAATAGTTACTTATTCTAATAGGAGAATTAAAACTCCAGGTGAATATTATATTATTTTAGGAACTACTGATAAAACTTTAAAATTACCTATACCCGAAGAATTAGATTTGTATCCTCATAGTTACACTCAAAAATCCGTATCTCAACCTTCTGATTCTTTTGTACAAAAATATATAGAAGAGTATAATAAAGGTAATATTATTACTGAAATATTAGTTGAATATGATTCAATTAGTTGTGATGGATTAGTAAACTATTCTCATAGAGATACAGAAAATCATTCTTTCGAAGATGCTGATGAAGTTTATATTTGTGCTACTTGTAATACTGAATATAGAAATCCTGGTTTTAATTATGGTAAACAAAGAACTTGTTATAAAAGAACACATATTTTAAAAGTAAATCCAAAAGATAATACTATCACAATTAAAAAAGTAAAAGATACTTTTAAAAAAGATGAATTACCTGATTTAAAAGATATTTCAGCAAGAATGAATAGAGCAAGAGAAATTTTAAAACAAAAAGACGGTGGTGATTGGAACATGCTCAATACTAATCAATTAGATAACTGGATAAAAGAAAATCTTTAACTATGACATTAGAAGAAGCTAAAGCCCTTGCTAAACAGGGCATTAAAGTAACTCATGAGTATTTTTCATCTGAAGAACATATGATCATGCAAGGTAATATGATTGTATTTGAAGATGGAGTCAAAATATTTTTTGATGAATGGGTTAATGGTAAAGATTATCTCTTAGATGGTTGGTCAAAATTTGAAAACTAATATCCACCGGTTTCAGTGCTGTTAAACTGTAAATTCAACATAAGCTAGTAGAACTTGATCGGTTCTTTGGAGGATTCTCTCTAGATGTATAGGTTCGAATCCTATCTGGTGGTCTAATAAAAATTAAAAACAAAACTTAAATAAACATGGAAAACACAATTGTAGTAAGCAGATCAGCTAAAAAGAAAATGACCAATAAACAAACAGGTCGAGTAAAAGCAAATACATACACTAAACAGGTTATTTATAAAGAATCTGTTGGTAAGGGTAAATTTACATCTCAAACAAGGCATGAGATAGATTACCGATAAAGATGCAGCGTTTTAGCCCAATATAGGAGTGATCCTTGAGGGCTAAAATTCTTTTAAAAACAAAACTCTTAAAAATGAAAAAATTATTTACTTTACTATTAATAATAGTATTATTTGTTTCTTGTTCAGATAAACCTTTAATTATATTAGATGATTATTGGATAACTCAAACAGATTCATTTGTTTTATCTGATTCTTATATAGGTAGACATTATATTAATTTAACTTATAAAGGGTTAAAAACAAAAAGAATATACGAAAAAAGAATTGAAAATGTTACCCAATACAATAATGATACTCTAAATTTAACTTTTACAGATTATTATAATGTTTATAAAAATTCTATAGTAAAAGAAAATGGAAGAGTATTATATGATAGTATTTATATAGATACAGTATTAATAAAAACAATATTCTTAAACTAAAACAACTTAAAACGCAATGAAAAAATTTATTTTAACACTCGAAGGAAAAGAAATTAAAGGTAGACGTATTGAAATTAACACTTTATGGGGTCTTGTACCTAATTATGAGCTTATTTATGTTGATGAAAAAGACGGTAAATTAAAAACTGTAGAACTAACTAAAGCTCAATTACTTGATATAGAAGTAATAGATGACAATGAATGTGTACCTCCTGCTACAGGATAAAAAATATGGGCTCGCCTGGTTTTGACAGCAATAAAACGTAATATCACAAGCAAGACTTGAGAGAAGTCAAAGAATCTTTCATAATTAATAGGCAACTTAACAGTTTCTTATCGTGCTCAAGTAGCTCCAGTTCGTCTGGCTGCTTAGTATATGGGTGGTAACAACCTTGAAACAGAAAGTTACACACTTAAAGATTCTTCAATCTTAAAATGAAGTGGTGGAGTCCACTCTTAATCGGGTGGTCCTATACTAATCAGTAGCAATACAGATTAACTTACAGTACAGAGAAATCAGTACTATGCTTGTAAAAATGGTATTATTGTCTAATTGTTTGGACAGGGGTTCGACTCAATGGGTCGCTTTAAGAGTAATCTTATTGAAAAAACTGGATGAATTGCTGGGAAGCTAAGGTTTGAAAGATAACTATGCCAATCAGCAGCCAAGCCTACAGAGTAGGAAGGTTCAGAGACTACTGGAGTATAGCGATATACTTAATAACCAGATTTAGCGTCCAGCTCCTAATTTATTAGGATGATGATATAGTCCGATTTTTTATGATTTTATATAAATCATTCTGAGAAATCAGATTGTTGTGAATCATTCGATGATGATTTGGACAAACATAAATTACATTATTTAATTGATTAGTTCCACCATTAGAAACTTCAATTACATGATGTATATCACAATTTGTCTCATTCCATCCACAAATCTCACAACTTGTTTGTTTAAAAATTTTATAGAGATTTTTAATGCTAATACCATTTTCAGTTAAATCTTTAGATTTTAATCTGTAATTTTTTTGTTTACATGAATCAGAACAATATTTGCAAGCTTTATTGCTTGTATGATATTCTTTACTACAATGTTTACAAACTTTAATTATATTTTGATCTTTAGGAATACTATTAGCACAACTTTTAGAACAATATTTTGCTCTACCTCTATTTAATTCTCTAGTGTCAGCATTAAAAGGTTTATTACAAAACTGACATAATTTTTCTATTTTGCTCATATTACAAATATATGTAACATTTCAGAAACAAACAAATAAAAATTGCCCCTCGGGTCCACAAAAGGTGTAGATAAACTGTCTACACCTTTTAACTAAAAAACTTAAAACATGACTCATATTAGAACACATCACACTATTCTATTTACTTCTCCTAAAACAGCTGAAGGTTTTAAAAACAGGTTAATTAAAGAGGGGAAAGAAAAGAATATAAATCAAGAAATTGAAGTAAAACAAAGTACACAAACTAAACCAAGAGGTAGAGGTGAAGCTATTGTATACAGAGTAACATTTAAACTAGATAAAACCAGACCAAGAAAATCTAAAAAAGATGATTATGATAACTGGTGGCAAGAGTCTAATTTAAATGGAGATTTTGCATATAATGGAGTAACTGATGACTTTTAAACTAAAAAACAAACTATGGAAGAAATTTTAATATGGGGTGCTATACTAATACCTTTAGTGGGTATGTATATAGCCTACAAGTTTTTCAATGAAAAATTTACAACATGGGAGTATTTTCTAACTCCTGTAACAGTTTTTGTATTTATATTAGCTTTTACGTTAATAGTTAAATCCTCATTAGAAACTGATACTGAATATTTAGGTAGTGTTATCACTAAAGCCAGATACACAGAATATTATGAAACCTATGTACATAAAACTTGTACAAGGACTTATTCATGTGGTACAGCTAAAGCTCCAAGAACTTGCACTCAAACATATGATTGTTCTTATTGTGATAAACATCCTGAACATTGGGATATTGGTGATAATTTAGGTAATTGGTATTCTATATCTAGAGAACAATACAATGAATTTAGAAAAACTAAGTAAACTATGAAACAAATTGATTTTAAAGAATATGGACAGAATGGATTAATTGAACCTAATTGGCATTGTCTAATTGATCCAGATAATAATTTAAGAAGTTATTATAATTCTGTTTTAAATACCCCTTACAATAAAAAGAGATTCAGAAGACCTGGAGTCTTTAGAAATATAGGTAAAGTAGGTTTATGGTCTGATAAAAGTCAATTTTCTAATTTTAAAGGTATTAGATGTTTAGATATGCCAATTAAAATGGCTGGGCACAGACATTATAGAATACCTGCAGAATTTGAACAATTTATAAATCCTATAAGTCAAATGATTGCTTTTGAAACAGCTCATAATAAAGATGTAATAGATTTCTATGCTTATTTAACTATTGATCAAAGTGAATTATCTAACAAAGAAACTCATAGAGAACCAGGACTTCATGTTGATGGTTTTCAAGGATCAAGAATTAATCCAAAAGTTATATGTGATAGGAGTTATATTGTTTCTGATTGTGATACTCCTTCTTTTTGGAATCAGTCATTTGAAACAGTTGAACAAATGGATGATAATACTCAAAATGTATTTCATGAGTTCGATAAGACTAAACACTATTCTAGTGAAATTAAAATGAAACCTTATGATATCTACTTTATGGATAGTTATGCTGTTCATAGTGCAAATAAAGCTAGAAGTAATAGGAGAACATTTTGTAGATTATCTTTCTCAGTAAGAAAATATGATAGATTAGGTAATAGTCATAATCATTTATTTGATTACAAATGGGAAATGTTTCAAAGAGATATTCATTCAGCATTAAATAAAAAAATTCAATAATGTTTCCTTTAAAAAATTACAATTATGAAATACCTACTATTTGTCCAGGTAGTTTTGGTTATAAACGAAAATTTGATATTCATACTGGTGTAGATCTTTATTGTAATAAAGGTGATCAAGTATTTGCTATTGAAGATGGAGAAGTAGTTGCTATTGAATGGTTTACTGGAGAAAAAGTTGATATGCCTTGGTGGAATAATACTCAAGCAGTTGCTATTAAAGGTAAATCAGGAGTTATTAACTATGGTGAAATTATACCAATTTTTAGTTTAAAAGTTGGAAGTATTGTAAGTGAAGGTAATTTAATTGGTGCTGTAATACCTGTTCTTAAAAAGGATAAAGGTAAAGTACCTTCAACAAGTATGTTACACCTTGAATTATATTCTGAATATGATGGTAAATGGGAGATATGGAATCTTAATGAGCCACAACCCAAAAATTTATTAAACCCTTTAAAATTATTAATATGAAAAGATTCATTTTAATGGTATTTATACTAATAAGTATTATATCATGTAATTCAAACAAAATATATACTCTTGAATATGTTGTATTTTACCCTAATTATAATGATACAATTACTATAAGTAATGATGATGAGTATTATTGGAGTTCTGATAGAGGTACAAATTATATTAAAGAGGGTAGTATTACTGGATCTACTGTATATAAAGGATCAGCACCTTATAAAATATTATCTTACACATCAAAACAAAAAGAAAAATGAAAAAGTTAATTATTTTAATAGTGTTGTTATTATTGGTAATAATAGCATACTCTCAAACAAAAGTAGATAAAAATGGTAATTTTTACAGTCAAAGTGAAAAGAAAACTTCTTATACATTAACTACTAAACTTTATACTGATTCAAAAGGTGTAATTTATAGTGTATATATTAATGATGAAGGTAAATATTATATTATCAAAACTTCAAAGAAAACAGGTAAACAATATAAACAACAATTAAAATTTAACAAATGATCATAAAACATATCATTTTAATAGTCTTATTAGTAATAGGTTTTATAATCTATATAAGAGACGAAATTAAAAAAAGAAAAGAATATAAACCTCAATATAATATGAGATTACCTAGATACGGAAAAGTATTAGGTATAATTTTAATGTTATTTGGTGCATTAGGAACCCTTTTATTAATAACATAATATGAAAAAGCTAACTAAACTTAAACAAGTATTCAATTTAATTAAAAAAGATATAAATATTAAAAATTTATATATATGTAATATCTTAATTGCACTAGTTAAAGAAAGTGTAATTTCAAAAGATTTATATGATAAATCAATGATGTTTCTTGAAGAAAATAAACCTTCAAATGATATATTTACTGAATATACTAAAGACCCTTTATGGATTGGTACTGATTTTATATGGTGGAGTCCTATAAATGAAGAATCAGAAATGAGTATTAAAGTATATATAAGTAATAAAAAAACTATCTTAAAAATTAAAAAAAGATATTTAACAGAACTAATAAAAACAATAAAATAAAACAGTAATGGCTGCTGACAGTAAAGCCACTATTTCTTATGAAAGTAATCAACTCTAGTGAAGGTCCTGCAAAGATTAAATCACTAACCAAAGAAGGAGTAAATCCTAAAAAGACAACGTATTTTACTGGATATGAAACATATCTCCAAAGAATGCCTGTTTTAGATTCTAATGATCAAGATTTAGAATCAAAAGTAGATCAAACAAAACTCTTAATGCAGAAATTAGCTAAAGAGTTATCTACCGATACATTAATAATTTCAGATTTACCTGAAGAAAACGGTTTTGATCGTTTTGTTTTAGCTATAGAAGATTCAGAAACCATGAAACAAGGTGCTGAATTAGTTGTAGCTAGATGGGGTAATAATTTTACATCACCGGTTCATGGTCATGCTGATGGATATCTTCACGAGGATATTATATTAGGTAAAATGATGGTAATGAATTATGAAATTGTGGATCATCAAAAAAGATTAGCCAGACCTAAAAGTATGGATTTAATTAAAGAAGGTACATTTGTATCTGAATATAATAATCCAGGTACTATTGAAAGAGAACATTTAGTTCATAGTTTTAGATCTGTAGGTCAAAGTATATCATTACATTATCTTCCGGAACATACAAGAGATGGTCTTGATAATGGATTTGATGTAGAATATTTCGATGATTTCTACGATATTTCAGCTCAAGTTAAAAGAATTACAGCTCAAGAAGGTATGTATTTACGACCTGGAGATGTAGTTCTTGTAAGATCTGAAAATGTACCTGAATATCAGAATCATTATATCATTGTAACTGGACCTCCAGTTGAAAAAGAACATGGTATGAGAATTCAGGATATTGCAATACCAGCTCCAAAAGAAACAATTTTAAGAGGTTATGAAAATATCAATGGTCTCGTATTATTGAAATTATTACCAGATGCTGCTACTGATTTCTTACGATTCCATAATTATGAACTTGTAGATAATAAAATTGTTAACCTAAAAGATTTACAATATGCTTAATACAATAGATCATATATTACAGATTTTCGAATTGTTTCGAATGACTCCAACAGCAATAGATCAATATGAATCTAAAGGTAAAGAGATTTTAAAATCAAAACTATCTAAATTCGTTGATACAAATCAAACTATACAGTTTGTAATGCTTGGTTTCCCATTTAAAAGTACTAATTCAAGAGATAAAGTACTTGGTGTATTACCTGATAAAGCTGAAGAAGTTACCTTAAATAACTTCAGAATGTTTAATAAAATGATATCTGAAGTTTATTCACCAGGAATAAATATTACAATGGCTTCAGATGGATATGCTTTTAATGATATTCTTGGAGTTTCTGATAGAGTTGTAGAACAATATCAGGAAATAAGCATGGATATGGCTAAAGGTGGACCAGTATCATGGTTTAATGTAAAAGACGCTTATTCAGGTGATTTAAATACGATCAGAGGTAAATTAGTTGATCAATTTGGTATTTCTTGGGAAGCTTTACAACAAAGGATTTTGTTAGATCCTGATGTTAATTTTCTTTATAGAGGGATGATTAGATTTATGGAAGAAGAATTGGCTATTAAACAATTTCCTTCTAAAAATCAATTACATGTAGCAGCTAAGAAATTAACCAGAGAAATGATGTTAATTAATGAAGCATATTCAAAATTGGTTTCAACAGAATTCAGTAATAATATAAGACTTTCTATGCATCCAAGTGTAAACAACGGTGCAAAGTATAGTTTTCAGTTAATTCCAGGTAAGAATGTACATCATTCAGCTTGGCATTGTGCTTTATTTGTGGATGGTGACGAATATGAAACTATTCACAGAAAAGATGCTGAATTACGTGGTTATCAATTAATATTTCAAAACAAACAACCTTATTATTATACGAGATAAAAAACTTAAAAAATGGAAAGACAAAAAATTGGCACAGTAGAATTAAAGTATAATGAAAAAGGTGAATTAGAAAGTTCTAAGTTTACACCAGAACCTATTATTATGGGTGTAAAAAAAGATCAATTATATATTGAAGCAATAAGTAAAACAGATGAAGTAGAAAAAATTAAAGCATTAGCTGATATCTCTTTTTCATCATGGTTCAATAATATAAGTGAAATAGAAATTTCTGACAGAGAAGAGTTCGAAATAGTAAGTGAAGTATCTCTTTGTGAAAAGTTAGATACAAATACTGTAAAATTTTGCAGGATTGATTATTTCCATCAGGAAATAGTTTAAAACGAGAGGGGGTTCAGAGTCGAGCCTGGACCCCTTTTTAAAACTTTTAATATGGCAAATAAATGGTGTATAAAACCTAATTCTTTAGAGGAGGCTAAAATATTATTCCCTTTCTTTAATCAAGAATTTAGAAAATATGGTAAAAGTTGGGGATTTAATACAACTGTACCTGGACATAGAGATTATTATGTATTTCTTGATAATAGCTGTATTGATTATAGTGTTAGAAGACCTTTAGGTTTTGAAGAATTAACTCTTGATATGTTTGTATCCTTATTTATTAATAAACCCTTAATACATGAACTATGGTAGGAACTAAATTTAAATTCAGTTTATCAGGATATTTATATCTAATTAAAGAGTATAATCAACGAGAAGGATATAGACTAATTAATCTAGATACTGAATCAGAAGAAGGATATTATCCTGAATCAACAATCAAAGAATGGTTATCTAGAAAAGAAATTGTTATTAAATCTAAAATTAAAGAGGTCTGGTAATGGAAATAGCTTATATATACTGTAAATGTAAAAGACCTAAAATACTTATAAGTACATCAAGACATGACTACAATAAGTGTACTAAATGTAATTCCGCTATTGATGGAGGATTTGATGGTCCTATGTGGATTACAGGTGATGTTATAGTTCATAGAGATTCTATTGAAAATATGATTGAACCAATACGTAAAAGATTTCATTGGACATCAACTTTTGATGAAAGAGGTCATAGAATTGAAGCAATTACCAAGTTATTACATGAACTAGATTCTAATCACATATTAAATATTTTAATACATATTAATAATAAAATCAACGAAAAATTAATAATTCAACAATCTACAGAAAACTTAGATTTAATTAAAACAGCTCCAGTTGATAATAATATACTTACTATTATTGAGATATTTACAGAAGAACTTAAATACCGGTTAAAAAAAGGAATATTATGATAGAGGTAACTCTATGAAACATTTTTAAACAAATTTTAATAAAACAAAAAAACAACAATCATGGCTAACAAAACAAACGTCACAACCAGCAGAAAATCACAAACGGGTAAAAATCCAGGAGAAACAAGTACACAATTAGCAGTATCAAGTACTGGTAACTCTTTAATCCCAACAACCAAAGCAGAAGTACCTGCAGCAATTGCAGCTCTTGAAGCAAAATTGAAAGAATTGAAAGGTGATATTAAAAATGAGATATCAACTGATATTATGTATGATTCACAAAATATCAAAAATATTACTACTGTAAAAGAATTATTGGCTATTTCTGCTTCAATTCGTGCAAGATCAGCTGCATATCAAAAAGAAATAGAAAATTACAATTTACAAGGTAAAGTAGAAGAATTTTCTGAAACTGAAAAATCAGCAGTAGAATGGTATGCAATTATTCAAAAAGCAATCTTTGAATTGATTAACAATTCTCAAATCAAAATCATTGAAAGTTCTATCACAAAACTTTCTAAATATCTTGATGAAGATACAAGATTAGCTAATGAATTAGCAAGTATTATGACAGAAGCTTCAGCTAAATTGAAGTAATTTATTCACCAAAATGTCACCTATAGTAAAATATAGGTGACATTTTTTAAATTTTAATTATGACTGGACACGAATTAATGGAAGAAGTCAAAAGACGATATCCACCAGGAACTCAATTTATAGATGCTAACAGATATCATGATATTCAAACTATACCAGAAAACCCTAATTTTAATTGTACACTATCTGATGAAGATTTAGGTGATGAAGTTGACGAAGATTATGATGCTGTAGATGAACAATCATTAGAAGGATATGTTTATTATGAAGGTATTTGGGCTACTATTGTTAAAAAAACTCACGAATTATGGTAGAAGCATCATTAGAAGAAGCTCGATTAAAATATCCTGTAGGCACTAAATTTAAAGGGTATTATAATGGAGTTATGAGTAATAGAATTGACACTGTAAAAAAGAATGATCTTTTTAGATACTATGATGGTAATGATAAAATAGGTGCAAGTAGTCATGCTTCTTTTATTTTTGAAAGAGGTTTATGGGCTAAAATAATTTTTAAACCTAATCAAATAAGAGAAATATGGTAAAATTAGAAAAACTAATAGGTACAAAAACAATATTACATGTTGTTAGTTCAGAACATCTAGAATTATTAATACCTCATTTACCTTTATATAAAAATTACAGATCTTGGTATAAAGAATATTCACATAAAGAGTTTTGTATTAATTTAGAAGATATTTATTATGCTTATAAAAAATGGTATAAAAGTAATACACCTTATTCTAGTTATAATTTTATATCTTCTGATGAATTACTTAATCCCTCTATAAAAGAAATTTGGTTTTAAAATAACACTTTTCATTGGTGTTTAAGTTTACCTCTCTTCAATAGTAATATTGGAGGGAGGTTTTTTAAATTAAAAAATATAACAAAAGAAGAAATTATACAAAAAATAAAAAGAAATTACCCTATAGGTACTAAATATTATAAAATTGATAATTGTGGAGGAATTAAACAAAATATTATTAAAGTAACTGAAAAGCAATTTAATAATATTATAGTACATGACAGTCTTATACATGCATGGTTTTATGATACTCCTGGATATATTTATGCAAATAAAGTATTTGCACCTATTATTAATCAAAACAAAATCTATGAAGTATGGTAAATATTAATTAATAAAACAAAAAACACAATGAAAAAAACTTATATAGGGTATAAAATACCAAGAAATTTACGATACAAAAAAACAGAAATATCTTATTTTGATTCAGTACCCGAATTAAGAGATACAAAAAATTATATTTACTTTTTCTTAAACAGTGTTAATCATAATTGGATAATTCCTCAATTATGTAATAATCCTGATAAAGAAGATTGTAATCAAATTAAAAGAGTATTTGAAAATAAAAGATTTCTTAAACATCAACCTATATCAGAGGATGAATTAAGACAAGAACTTAAAGAAATGACCTCAATGGTTATCCAAGCTTTCCGTTTAGATAATCATTTAATAAACCAAAGAAAAATAAAAACAGAAAATGAACTCAATAAACTCTCAAGATTTACCAGAAAGTAAATTGAATATTTCTCATTCAATTTATCCTGAATCTACACCAGATTTTAATACTTTCTGGACAGATCTCAAAAACCGAAAAAAATCTAATTTAAATAACGAAAGAGATATAAAAATTAAAAGACCATTAGGGTTTTTTAAAATACCTCATTATAAACCTAGTCTTTTTAATAATTAAATAAAAATATGAAAAAATTAACTCTAATAGTGCTATTTTTAATAGCACTCACAATAAATGGATATATTTTAGTAAATCAAATACAATTACAACAAAATTGTCTTGGTTACTTAGAACGAGCAGCAAGCTCTAATACAGTTGAAACAGCTAAAGGTGAGTTTAAAACAGCTACCAACTATTTAGAAACTAATAGTTTAACTACCGGTTATACTTCTATTTTATGGAAAACACCAGATGAAGATATTAATTTCTGGTATAATAACTTAAAATCAAGTGAATCAGAATTAGCTAAAGTTGATAGTAATACTTCAGCTTTAGAAAAAACTAATTTATTAATGAAGTTAAGAGAGACTTTAATAGATCATGACAAGGATGGTGATGTTTTAACATATCCTAATGGTTTAGCTAGATATCCAGATAACAAGTTTATATCTGTTATTTGGGTTTTATCAACACTTTTATTTTTTGGATGTCTCATTTATTACATAAAAAAGGATGAATAATGCAAACATATAAATTTTATAACAAACAAGGCAGTAGAGTAGCTATATTTGGTGAAATAAAAGAAGGTAAAATCAATATTATTGTTATACCTTTTGTCAAAAAATATGTAGAGCCACAATATCCAACATTAGCTAGAGTAAATAATGGGAGAAAAATACTTAATAAGGAAGAAATTTTAAAACATAGATTCTTTATTAAGAAAGAAATGGTTAAAGATTACCATAGAATACTTAAATATTATGAAGATTTTAAAGAAAGACCTGTAACTCATAAAAAATTTCAAATAGCTGGTGATAGTCAAGAAGACTTTCTAAGATGGTGTAAGACTAATTACAGTGAATTAAAAATTGTATTTTTTAATGGTATTGTACAAGAAGTTACAAAATCTAAACAACGATGGGGTAAAACAGTAGCTAAAGTAACTTATACTATATGACACAAGAAAAAAGATTAAAATTGTATAAGAAATATAAAGAACTAGAAGAAATAGCTGATATCTTACTTATAAGACAAAAAGAAATATTATGTGAGTTAATTGATCTTTGTAATGATAATACTATTTATGTCTGGTGGTATGGAAAAGAAGTACCCAAAGAAAAAGCTAAACATTATGTTTGGAATTCAGGATATTAAAAATTAAATAAAAATGAAAAAACTAATATTAGCCTTATTTGTTGTATTGGCTATACAATCATGTAATCCAACTCCAGAAGAAGTTAAAATTGAAAAGTTTAATCGTTATAATAGACGTATTAACGATACATGTACATTAAATGATGGTCATATCTATTATATTATTTATACTCATACTGGATCTCAACCTATTCATTCACAATATTGTAAAAATCATTAATATGTGGCTATTTAAGAAAAAAGAAAAGTTGAGTAAAGAAGAAATAAGTTTAAAACTAAAAGAACAATGTGATTTATTAAATCAAAAGTATAAAGAGTATTTTAATAATATATGTAAAATAGATCATCTAATATTTATATTTGAAAAATTTAGTATAAGAGATAATGAAATTCATTTGGATTTTACTCAACATAATACAATTAAAGATTTAATAAGTACAATTTCTTTATGGAAATGGGAATTTAGATATGGAAATTGTAATATTGAAAAATACAGAATTAATTGGCTTAAATTCAAAGGAGAGCTTGAAAGCTTAGGTCTAGAAATAAAAATAAAGAGTAAACTATGAAAAGATATTTTTACAGAATAGGTCACAAATCTGAAGGTTTATGGTATGATCAAAATGGAGCTTTTACTGGTAAAATTCATACAGATGAATTTAGTTTTATTAATGCTTCTCAATTACAAATGCCTTTTGAAACAGAATTAGTTAATTATCTCTCTGTTGCTGATAGTTTAGAACATTTATATCAATGGTTTACTAAAGAAGAAATAATAACTCTTCAAAAGAAAGGTTATTGTTTAGAAGAGTGGATAGCTGAAGATTATAAATTTTATGATCTTTATCAACATAATGTAATTAACAAAGAAACAAGCATTTTAAATAATATTATTTATCTATCTTCCACAAATAAGTCTTAAACTTATTTTTGGTAAATTGATTTAAATATAGTATTTTTGTATCTAAAAAAGATATGAAAATATGCAAAGTATGTAAAATTGAAAAACCTTTTTTAGAATTTCATAAAATAAAAGGCTGTATTGGTGGTGTAAGAAATGTTTGTAAAGAGTGTAGAAAAATTGAAAATAAAGAATATAAATCAAAACCTCATGTGATTCAACAATCAAAAGACTATTATCAAAATAATAAGGAGTCTTTTAGATTAAGAATGAATAAACATTATCATACCTTAAATGGTCAATATCATCAATATAAGAAAAGAGCTAAAATAAATAAATTTGAATTTGACCTTATAGAAGAAGATTGTAAAATATTTTATGAAACTTTATGTGATTATTGCGGAGGACCTATAAAAGGTATAGGTATAGATAGGGTAGATCCTAGTATAGGATATATTAAATCTAATATAGTTCCTTGTTGCTCAAAATGTAATTATATGAAAAACACAATGACAAAAGAAGAGTTTTTTAATCAATTAATTAAAATATTAGAATTTAACAAAATTAAACTATGAAAGAATTAAAATTAATATCTGTTACAGCTTATACAGTTAATAGTGCGGATAATGAAATGAGAAGTTCTGATAAAGGTACTTATAAAGATTATAATACTGCTCGTGTTGATGCTATGGGATCCGGATGGTATGGATCTGATGGTACAGTAAAAATTAAAGAAGATGTTTATCAAGACGAGAATAAAGAACTTTATATAGTTAAACATATCGGTAAATTTACAGATGAAGAAGCTAAGTATAAAAATGATTTAATGGCAAGTATTAAATCTAAATTAACAGAAGCAGAACTTAAACTATTAAACTTATGACTTTAGATGAGAAAAATGAAATAATTGCTGAATTTATGGGTTATCCAATTAAAAAATTGATAACAAGACATGAATATGGTATGGATTTCCATGATAGTTATGAAAAACAAATTATTTATTGTAATAAAGAACCTATATTAACAAATCATGAAGAAATGTTTTTATTACAAAAAGTAGCTACACATAATAACTTTTTTGATCCTTTTGAACAAGATGAAGATTTTGAATATGAATCTTATCTTTCCTATAACTCTTCATGGAACTCTCAAATTCCTGTATGGTCTAAAGCTATTAAAGAGTTAAGACCTATATCTGAAAATGCTTATCCTGAAGATTATATCTTTAAGTACTATAAAAGGATATTAAATAAATACGAATCAGCTATTATAAATCAAAATCTAGAAGAAGGTTTTGAAATTATATTAGATGTAATTAGACATTTAAAACAATACAAATGAATATAAATATACCAATAGAAGAACAAAAAATAAATGCTATAAGGTGGCTAAATGCCTTATTATCAGGTGATTATAAACAAGATCAAGGAAGATTAGGCAATTCTGAAAATGGATTTTGTTGCTGGGGAGTAGGTTGTATAGTAACAAATATATCTTTTGAGCCAGATACAACTTGGGATAAAACTTTATATGAATATATAGGTTTTAATACTATGTTGGGTACTGTACACCCTAAAATATCAAATTACGGAAGTTTAGATTCTTTTAATGATGATCTTAAATTAAGTTTTAAAGAAATAGCAGCTTATTTAATTAAATATTCTAATTCTAATTTCTCACCTGAAATAAGTGTTCATATAGATGAATATTATGAAAATAACGAAGAAGTACAAGAATTAATTAAAAACTTGATTACTAAATATGCTATAGATGAAGTATTTGAAGAGGAGGAACTATGCGGATAGGTATTATCGTGGGGCGCTTTCAAATACCTCATCCTCATATAGGACATTTAGACCTAATAAATAAAGTTTTAGATAAATCAGATAGAGTTTTAATATTTGTTGGAAATTCTCCAGCTAATCTAAATGATAAAAACCCTATTCCTTCTTACTTATTATCTCAAAAAATAAGATTTTTAGATACTAAAATAGAAGTTAGAACTATAAAAGATCATCCTTCAGATAGTCATTGGAGTTATACATTAGATACTGAAATATTAACTCATACGAATAGTAAAGATGAAATTACTTTATATGGATCTAGAGATTCATTTCTAACAGTATATAATGGTAAATTTAAAACTGAATATATTGAGTCTTTACCTAATATACCTAGTAGTACAGATATTAGAAATTCAGTACAACCTAACAATTCTGAAGATTTTCTTAATGGTATGATATTTGCTCAGAATTACAGATTTCCAATTATTTACCCTACAGTTGATATATTTGTATATAATATGAGCTATGGGACTGTATTATTAGGCAGAAAACCTGGACATCATTTATGGCAATTTCCTGGTGGTTTTATAGATAAAGGAGAAAAAGCATCTGAAGCAGCTATAAGAGAATTATCTGAAGAATGTCCTGATATTGAAACAACTCCTTTAAAATATATAGATACTTTCCCTATTGAAGATTATAGATATAGAGGGACTAAAGATGGAGTATTAACTACTTTATTTAAATGCTATTACCAAAAAGGAGATTTAATAGCTGGAGATGATCTTGAAGAACTAAAATGGTTTACTATTAAAGAAGCTAATGAAGTTATTGTTAACAATCATAAAAAATTATTAAATGCGTAGTTAAACTATAGTTAATGGCTCCGAACATAATGTGTCTTCATTAATTGTTTCATATATTTGCATAAAAGCAAAAAATGAAACAATGTACTAAATGTAAAGAAAATAAAGAAGAGTTTGAATTTAATAAGACAAAAAACAACAAATCAGGGTTAACAGCTCAATGTAAAATATGTTTGAGAAAAAGGGCTAAAAATTATAGAACTGAAAATTCAAAAAAATTTAAAGAAACAAGAAAAAAATACTACTATAATAATACTGATAAAATGAAATTATATAGTATAAAATCTGTTATAAAACAAAAAGATAATAAAGTTTTATATGATATTGAATATAGAGCTAACAATAAAGAAAAAATAGCAGCCTATAAGAAAAAGTGGGAAAAAGAACGTAAAGATGACCCTATATTTAAAATAAAGAAAAATCTTAGGAGAAGAGTACACCATGCTTTAAAAGGTACTAGAAAATCTGATAATACTTTTATTTTAATTGGTTGTACAGCTAAATTTTTTAGGGATTATATTGAGAAACAGTTTTCAAATGAAATGACATGGGATAATTATGGCTCATTTTGGCATATTGACCATATTATTCCATGTTATACTTTTGATTTAACATTAGAAGAAGAACAAAGAAAATGTTTTCACTATAGTAATCAAAGACCACTATTAGCTATAGAAAATTTAAAAAGACCAAAAAAGAATTTAAAATATGAAAAAGAATTTAATAATTAGTTGTGACAGTTATAAGCTGACACATCATTTACAATATGTACCAGGAATAACAAAATTATACTCTTATGCAGAGCCTAGAAAAGGTGGAAAATATAAAAGTATTTGTTTCTTTGGTTTACAATATATCATAGCTGAACATTTTTTAAATAAGATTACAGATAATATGATTGAAGAAGCTGAACAAACATGTTTAAATACATTTGGGACCACAGTTTACTTTAATAAAGAAGTATGGCAAAAAGTAAGGGATTTAGGATATCTACCTATTAAAATTATGTCTGCACCAGAAGGAACTATTATAAGTGAAGGAAATGTTGCTTTTACTATAGAGTCAACTGAGCCTTGGTTTGCTAGCTCTATAGGAGCTTTAGAGACGTTATTATTAACATGTTGGTATCCTACTACAGTAGCTACTAGATCTATGAATTTAAAGAAAGCTATTACACCTTATTTTGATAAAACATCAGATGTTAAAAGTATAGTTTTACCTAATGCTATTTTAGATTTTGGTATGAGAGGTTCAACTAGTTTTGAATCTGCTTCTCTTGGTGGAGCTGCTCATTTAATTCATTTCGATGGCAGTGATAATGAAGCTGGAGCTAAATTAATAAAAGATTATTATGAATATACTGGTAAACTAAAATCTGTATTTGCAACAGAGCATAGTAGCCAATGTTCATTTGGACCAGAGGGGCAAATAGATTACTTATTACATCAACTATCAGTAGTTCCAGATGATAAAATTTTATCAGTTGTTATAGATGGGTATAATGCAGATGATTTTATATTAAATGTAGCTTGTAATCCTAAAATAGTTGAAATAATTAAAAAAAGAACAGGGAGAGTTGTTTTTAGAGAAGATTCTGGAGATATTCTTAAAAATTTATTAAAACATTCAGATATACTAACAACTTCATATGGATTAGAAGTTAATTCTAAAAATTATAAAATTATTGGTAGTAATGTAGGTCTTTTACAAGCTGATGGTATGGATGAAATATCAATACCCGAAACTTATAAAGACTATACAAATGCAGGATGGGCTGCAGATAATTTTATAGCTGGATCTGGTGGTGGTTTACTTCAAGTTGATATAAATAGAGATGTTAATCGTTGGGCATTGAAAGCTTCTTATGGTGAAAAAGATGGTATCCCTTTTGATATTAGAAAAACACCTAAAACAGATATGTCTAAACAATCTAAAGGAGGTAAATTAAAATTGCATCCTACTGGAGCTAGTTTTATGACTATTGAAAGCTCTAAAGAATCTCCTCAAAACTTCAATTCTTTTGTAGATATAATGAGACCTTTATATAATAATGGTAAATTTTATCCTGACTCTTTTGAAAATATAATAAATAGAGCTAGAATATGAAAATGAAATGCGTAGACAATTTAAGTTATGATGATCAATTAACTATTAATAAAATTTATACTATTTTACACGAAGATAGCAGATATTATAGGGTTATAGACGACAGAAATAATGAAGTTACAGTTTTTAAATACAGGTTTGTTAATATAAATGAAACTAAAATTCATGAATTATGGTAATAAGATGTATAGATAACGATTTTTGTAAAGGTGACTTAACTTTAGATAATTTTTACACAATAATGGAAGAATCTGTTGATTTTTATTATGTTATAAATGATAGAAAAGAAAGAACTTATTACAATAAAAGAAGATTTATTAAAAACAAAATCTATGAACTATGGTAAATGAATATTGTATAGTTAAAATAAAAACTCAAGAAGAGTGGGATTCTTTATTAGAATATCTTAAAAATATAGGTAATTGGCACAGAAAAGATTATGAAAGGGTTTTTAGAAGTAATTACGAAACAGAAGATATTGGAATTGAAATAATAAATGATATTATTGATGGATACTCTAATTATAACTGGTTTGCAAATAATAGTGACTATAATCTTCATAATTTTATGACTGTTCAATCTTTTATTAAACAAAAAATACATGAAAATATGGTAGAATATATTATTAAAATAGATTCTTTAGAAGATTGGAAATTTGTTTTGGATTACTTTGATCCTGGTAGTTATAGTTTAGATGATTATAAAACACATATTGAGAATGTAGAATCTGTAGCTATAAGAGTTAAAAACAATATAATAAAAGGTCATTCTAGACTAAATTATTATACAACAACAGGGTCTTTTAAGAACCATGAATTCAAGAATATCAATTATTTTAAAAAGAGTCAAATCACAGAAATATGGTAAAGTTACAAGATAATCTAATAATTAAATTTAGAACTGAAGAAGAGTGGAATAGAATATTAAAATTATTAAATAATAGCGGTAATTCTAACTACAATTATCAAAGATTTAGAAACAGTTATAAAGATGGAGATTTACAAATTCTTACAAGAAATAGACAAATTAATGGATTTGGCACATCTAAAACTTATATTAATGATAGTTCTTATGAAAATTTTCAATTTATAGATATAAAACAAATAAATAAAATTATAGAAATATGGTAAAATCAGATTTAAAACCAGAAATGGATGGAAGAAAGGTAACTTGTAAAATTTATGGTGAGCCTGTTGAAGGTATACTGAGATATGAAAATAAATGTTACTTTATATTAAATTATGTTCATGATGGAGCATATTGTAAAAATAGAGGACAATATCCTTATTCTTGGCAATGGGACACTAATGTGAGTGATTTTAAATTTGTCGATTCTATAAAAGAAGTTTGGTAATGATAGAACAAAAGAAATTAATTCTAGAATTAAATGAATTAAAAGCTAAGTTTAAAAAGAATTTTAAAGACGAAAATAGGATAAACGAAATTGAGCAATTATTGCTTGAAATAGAAGATTATTCTTATGAAATACAAAACTAATAATTATGGAATTAAATTTTTATGAACAACCTTTTAGGTTATGTAAATATTCAGATTGGGTATACGATTTTAATAATAATTTTGTATTTCAATTTGAATCTAGATTTGATTCTAAAGGTAATTACTTAGAAGGTGAAAGAGAATTACAAAATAAAGTTATAGAGTCTTTAAACTCAGAAGAAAGAACTCCAATTGAAGGGTTAAATCTTAAAACAGAGAGTTTTGGAGAAATACTAAGAGAAGATAAATTATTTATCCTTATTAGAGGGTGGGGTAATTTAACTGGTGTTGGTGCTCATAACTTTGATGAAGATAAAGCAGCTAAAATTCAAGATAATTTTCAAGAATGGCTACTTTATAGACTTAATTAATAAAAATAAAAACGATAGTGAAGTAACCATTTGGTCAAAGAAACATAAGAACCTTAATGAACTCTTTAAGAGCTTCCAATATCTATCCGTAATACTGTTAACATCCTTCACGGGTTTTGGGTATTTTAAAACAAAATAAATGGAAATAAATTTATTAGTAGTATTAGCTATAATTATAATACATTGGTTTGCAGACTTTTTAATGCAAGATGAAAAATGGGCATTAGGTAAAAGTAAAAATTGGAGTGATTTATTGTCTCATACAGTAACTTATTCTTTAGTTTGGCTTGTTATAGGTATCATTTGTGAATTTACAAGAATGTGTTTAACATTAGAAGTTACTAAATTTAACTATCTTCCAATATTATACTTTTCTTTAATAACTTTTATAGCTCATACAATAACAGATTACTTTACAAGTAGAATAGTGAGTAAAAAATTTGCTAATCAACAATATGGAAGTCCAATACCTAATTTTGGTGGGTTTACAATTATTGGCATAGATCAAGTATTACACTACGCACAATTATTTTTAACCTATTATTTCCTCTCTAATGCTTAAAATATACAAAATATTAAGAATTTGGAATTACAAATTGATAGTATACAAAATTCAATATATTTATTAAAACAAAATTACATTAAAAACTTAAATTATGAACAATAACTGGGAAGACGAATATGAGTGGGAAGAAGATGACGAAATGGGAGATGAAGATTTCTTTTTTATGGAAGACTCAGATCACAGATAAAAACAATTAAAATGAAACAATTTTGGGAAGATTTACAAAAATCAGGTTATAAAATACATAACAAAAGAGTATTGTCAGAACTTGAATTACCGTTAAAGATAAGTAAAGAAACACTTGAAACAGATAAATGTATGGAATATGCATTAATTTTGAGATGGTTAGAGGAAAAACATTATATACTTATTAATACAAGTTATGACTTTATAGCTTATGATGTTTATATCAAACCTAAAGAAGATAAAGAAATTATTTTATGTAGTACTTTTGGTGGACCTTACTTATTTACAGATAAAAATGAAGCTTTAAAAGAAGCTATTAAACAAGCAATAAAAACAATAAAACTATGAATCCACTAATAATAAAAATGAAAAAACCAGTTGATAAACTTGTTGCTTATCTAAAAACAAAAGGTATAGAATTTAAAGAATCAGATGGTGAATTCAATAATGTAATATTCTCTAATTCAAAAAAAGAATTAAAAATAGCTCATAGTTGTTTTTATGGATTTTCAAGAATGGGATGTGCTACAAAAGAGAATCACGAGAAAAAACATTTAATAGAATTTATACCTATTACTGATGATATGTTTATTAATGGACACATGAAAAGCATATTAGAAAACTATTTTAATTTAAAATGATAAATAATTTAATAACAATACATAAATGTATAGAAGATCATAATGTTATTATAATTGAAAACTATAGCAAATTCCTTCAAAGAAAACTTATTGAATCTATGTTTATAGGTGATAATAAACTCTTTGAAGGATTTGAGTATGATGGTTTATATATTATAAATAAAAGTAATATGTGTATTCATAGAAATGGTTTAGGTTGGAATGATAAAACCATTGAAGATTTAGTTAAATATAAACTTACTTTAACAGAGATAGCTAAAAACGAGATATATGGATAGTTTTAATATTTGGGCAGAAGGTTTTGCAGCAACGGGACAGTCAGGAGGAGCTGTATTTATGGGTTCAAATGAAGGAGAAGATTTTAAAGACGCTTGTGATAAATTTTTTATTGAAGAAGATCATAAGATTTATTATGATAGTAATAATTTAACTTATTGGGGATGTAAACTCTTTGATAATGAATTAGATGCAAAAGTATCTTTTGGATAAAAATAAAAATAGAAGATGAATAGATTAAAGAGACAGATCGTAGTACCGGATATAGAAGGTGATGGATTAGACCCAACGAAGATACATTGTGTTAGTTATTCCTATTTAGTAGGAGATGTAATTAAAACTAAATCAATTACAGATTATGATGAAATGCGTAAATTCTTTTCAAATAAGGATTTAACTTTTGTAGGTCATAACTTTGTATTATACGATACTAGAATAATAAAAAAATTATTAGGTATAGAAATACCTTTAGATCAACTTATTGATACTTTATTCATATCCTGGTATTTATACCCTAAAAGGCTAAAACATGGTCTTGAGGATTGGGGTAGAGAATTAGGTATTAAAAAAGTAGAAATTAAAGATGAAGAATGGGCTACTTTATCTGCTGAAAAAGCTATAGAAAGATGTGAAGTAGATACTCAGATCAACATGGCTTTATGGATCAAATTTTTATCTTATCTAAATAAAATCTATGATAATAACCCTATTAGGATAATTAATTATCTAATGGAAAAAGCTGGTAATATTCAATATCAAGAAGAAAATCCTTGTAGATATGATACTACCTCAGCAAATCTGTTATTAGAGAAAATGACAGAACAACAAACTAAACGTAATGATGCTTTAAAAGCTATTATGCCTAAATCTATTAAAAAGACTAAAAAAGTCATTAAAGATGTAGTCAAAGTATCTGAAGAAGAGTATTATAAAAAAGGTGAACCTATGTATGATTATTACATCAGAGAAAATTATCCTGTAGTAGATCATATTATAGAAAAAATAACAGGTGAAGTAGAAGCTAATCCTAATAGCGTACCCCAAAAGAAAGCCTGGTTAAAGTCATTAGGTTGGGAACCTACTACATTTAAAAATGTAAAAGATAAAGTAAAAGGTACTAAGCGTAAAGTTGAACAGATTATGTCTGAAGTTGGGGATGGTTCATTATGTCCTTCAGTACTTAAATTACTTGAAAGAGAAGCTGGTATTAAAGAATTAGAAGGATTATCTATCTTAAATCATCGTATAGGGCTCGTTAAGGGTCTTAATAGGGATTCAAGAGATGGTTATATTGCAGCTACTTTAAGTGGTCTTACGACTAGTTTAAGGCTTAAACATAAAGGTCTTGTTAATTTACCTGCTCTTTCTAAGGCTTATGGTAAAGAAATTAGAGGTTTAATTATAGCTGAAGAAGGCGGTTTAGTAATAGGGGCAGATTTAAGTAATATTGAAAGTAGGTTGAAAAATCATTCAATATTCCCTTATGATCCTAAATATGTAGAAGAATTATCTCATCCTTTATTTGACAGCCATCTAGATACAGCTTTACAAGGTGAACTAATTACTAAAGAACAACATGACTTTTATGTATGGTATAATTTATATCATAAAGAAGAGAAAACAGAACAAGATAATCAGTTACTCAAAGATTTTGATACTTCTAATATTCAAGATTTAATTAATTTACCTATAGAAGATCAGAAAAAAGAGATTAAATTCATTAAAGAGCAAAGACAAGCAGGTAAAACTACGAATTTTGCAGCTCAATATGGGGCATCTGCAGCTACTATAGCTGAAGGAGCTAAAATACCTTTAAAAACAGCTAAAAAACTACATTCTGGATATCATAAGAGAAATAAATCAGTTCAACAATTTGCTAACTCATTAACAGTCAAGGAAGTAGAAGGTCAAAAATGGATACTCAATCCTGTAAATAATTTTTGGCTTTATCTAAAAGCTGAAAAAGATAGGTTTAGTGCTGTAACTCAGAATCAACGGTTCTGAATAAATCCCTTAAATTGCTGGAACATCTCGTTAAATTTGTATACTACAATAATGCTGAAAAGACATTATAAATGTTTGAAAAATATAAAGTAGAGAAAATCAGCAGCCAAGCACCTTTAAAATGGTGAAGGTTCAACGACTAGTCGAAAGACGTACATTCAAGTGAGTGGAAACAGGGGAAGGTATTATTTGAAAGATAATAAACCTATGATATAGTCTATTCTGTAAAGAGATTTACAGACGTTATTTAAATGTTAATTATAAGTGATTGTTTTGAAATGTGGTTATTTTATAGTATCATATACTATGAAGAGAGAAACATTTTTAGAAAAAGCAAATAAAATTAATAACAACTTTTATAATTATGATAAGACAATAGTAGGATTAGAAGATGATATTCTAACTATAACTTGTCCTATACATGGTGATTTTGAACAGAAACAAAAAGAACATATAAGAAAAGATAGATATAAAAAATGTCCATCTTGTTGGAGTTATAGTTTTACAATTAAAAAAGAAGATTTTATAAAACAAGCAAATGAAATACATCATAATAAATATGATTATTCATTAGTTGAATATTTACGAACAGAAGACAAAATCAAAATTATATGTCCTAAACATGGAATATTTGAACAGTTAGTAAGGTTACATTTAGATTTAAAATGTAATTGCCCTAAATGTGCTTCTAAATCTAGTTCAGATAAGAGAAAAAGTAGTAAAGAAGAGTTTATTGAAAAAGCTAATGCTATTCATAACAATTTTTATGACTATTCTATATCTGAATATATAAATTGTAAAACTAAAATTAAAATAATTTGTAATATACACGGGGTTTTTGAACAAACTCCCAGTGACCATTTAACTGGTAAAGGTTGTCCTCTTTGTGCAAGAGAAGTTAATGGATGGACAAAAACTAAATGGTTAAAAGCTTCTAAAGGAAGAACAGCAAAATTATATGTTTTAGAATGTTTTGATGAAAATGAAAAATTTATTAAAATAGGTAGAACTTTTAATAGTGTAAAAAGAAGATACGGTACAAATAAAGAATTACCGTATAAGTACAATATTTTACATTTAATTGAAAGTAAAAATTTTGAAAAAATTTGGAATTTAGAAAGAGATTTATTTAGAGAATTTAAAAATTCTAAATATGAACCTTTTATAAGATTTCCAGGTAGAACAGAGTGTTTTAATGAAAATATAAAAGAAAATTTAAATAACTATTTACATCTAACGAATGTAAATGAATAAAAAAAGGGTGCCACATATTGTTTTGACTTATGGAAATATTTCATGAAACAAGAAGGATTACAATCTAGATATGAATGTCATGATGAGAACTTATTTTATAGTAATGAATCTGAAAAAGATGATCACAATAAGATAATAAGGAATGCTATGACTAAATTAAATGAAACTGTAAAATTAAATGTTACCTTAGGATGCAGTATAGATTGGGGTACAAATTATATGGAAGTTCATTAGGTTTTATTAAGATTTTTTCATAATTTTACATTATGTGTATAAAGAAAAGACGAGTAAAAATAACAACTGAAAGTATTATATCAGAATTTGTAAAAATTCATGGAGATAAATATGATTATAGTTTAGTTGATTATAAGACTATGCATATTAAAATAAATATAATATGTAAACAACATGGTATTTTTAATGTTGGACCTAAAGAACATTTGTATAGGGGTCATGGATGTTCAAAATGTGCATTTATTGAACAAAGTAATATTCAAAAAGATTCTACAGAAAATTTTATTATAAAAGCTAAAAAATTGCATAATAACAGATATGATTATACAAAAGTAAATTATGGTAAAAATGCTCATGAAAAAATAATAATTACTTGTAGACAACATGGAGATTTTAAAATTTCACCTAATTCTCATTTGTCTAAAAAGAATGGTTGTCCTATATGCTCAAAGATAAAATCTAAACGAAAACTTAAAACCTGTTCTTTATCTGATAAAGAAAATTGGATAAAAAGATGTAATAATAGGAAAGCTACTTTATATATTTTATATTGTTATAATGATTTTGAATCATTTATAAAAATAGGGATAACTAGTTATTCTGTAAATTTTAGATATAGAAGTCGTTTCCCTTATAAATACAAAATTTTAAAACAAATTGAATCTGATAATTTAGAACTTATTTGGGATTTAGAAAATAAAATATTAAAAGATTCTATACAATTTAGATATAAACCTAAATTATATTTTCCTGGTATAACAGAATGTAGAACTATAAAATTTAATTATGAAACAATTAAAAATTAAAAAATATGAATGATATAAGTAAAATAAGAATGGCTAAAAATGAGTTAAATAGGTCATTAAATATGGATATTCTTAGAAAAAATGAACAATTTAGTAAAGAGATAAATGAATTAATACTTAAAACTCCTACAGGAGATTTAAGAAATACCTATACTAACTTAAATATTTTATTTGAATCCATGAAAGGAGATTATGAAAGTTTAATTAAATTACACCAAATATGATAGAAATAGAAAGAAGGTTTTTACTTAAACAATTACCTAAAGGTTTAGGAGATTATAAAGAAATATCTCAAAAATATTTTAATAATAATGGTGTATATGAAAGAATTAGAAGAATCCATTTTCCTAATATTAAATATAATCACTTCAATTATGAACATATTATAAAAACTAATATATCTCCTGGTATTAATAATGAAGAACATAGAGTTATTGATTCTAATTTATTTCATGAAATAAATAAAAGATGTACTAAAGAAATAAATAAAAGAAGATATTTATATAGAATAGGGAATTTAACCTGGGAAGTAGATCATTTTTTTACTATGAATTTAGTTATTGCTGAAGTAGAATTAGAAGATCTTAATCAAGAATTAATGATACCTAAAATAATACAAAACGAAATAATAATGGAAGTAACAGAATTTCCACAATTTTCAAACTTTAATCTAGCAGAAAGTATAAGAGAATAATAGTATCAATAATAGCAGGTCTATTAGCAGCATGGGGAATCTTTTATTTAGATTCCCTTTTTATTAATTGGATAACTAAAGACATAAGTTTAGAAATCCGTCAAATATGTAAAATAATACTTTGGCTTTTTGCTATTGCCTGGACAACCTGGTTAGCAATTTTGTCAGGTATAACAATTGGAACATTTGTAAATATAGCTATTGAAAGCTATCAGGAAACAAGAAAAAATAAAAATAGATATGGAAAAAGGCATAATTGATGAATTATTAGCAGCTAGTAGATCAGTTAATAATAAAAGAAAACCTCTTCAGGTTTTATGTAAACTTTTAGAAGAAATAGGTGAATTGACTACTGAAATTAATATAGTAGAAGGATTCTTACCTAAAGAGAAAGGTGGTAAAGATGGTATAAAAGGAGAAACAGCTGATGTAATGAATTGTCTTATAGATCTTATGTATTTATATCATCCTGATGTTACTGAAGCAGAATTTAGAGCTATTATGACTAATAAACTACAAAAGTGGATGGCTTTTGATAAAAATAGAGAATTATAATGAGTATAATAAAGAAAAAAATAGAAAAATTAATAATTAAAGATTTAGTTGAAACTGGTTATCATACTAAAAAGGAATTTGTATTAAATTACAGAGATACTTATTTTTTAAATGGTCATTATGATTATTTGTTTCTAAAATATATAAAAGACAATAAGTTATAAATTATGGTAAAATATAATAAAATTAAACCACCAATATGTGATTTATATGATCCTGAAGGAGTTTTTATTGGTGAAATTAATGAATATGAATTTAATGACATTAGAGGTCAAATTAAAAAAGAACAAGCCGAAGGGTATTATTGTATTTTTAATTTACTTCATAATAATGAATACAGATTTAATATTGATAAAAATGGTCGAAGTAGTGACTGGTGTGAAGGTACTTTTGATTTAATAGAATACCAATTAATAAAATTATTATGAGTAGATTTAGAATTAAAGAATATAAAAATCAATTTACTGTACAAAAAGAATTTTTTAATAAAACTTTACAAAAAGGTTTATTTATTAGTAAAACTATATTAGAACCTTATTGGGGTTTATGTGATGACAAAGGTTTTAATGGTAAGTATGCTAAAATTTTACCCGATTTTAGCACTTTTTTAGAAGCTCAAGAAGCTATAGATAAAATCATTAAATATGAGGAAGAGTGCAATAAAAAACCAATATATCATGAATATCCGTTAAATTTTAATGGGTATTCTGAATCACTATATAACGAATATTCATGAAAACATTAGAATTAATTAAAAAAGATATAACAAAATATAGTCCAGAAGCTGATTTAATAGTTATTACTAACAAATCCTTAGTCTATGAATGTACTTTAACAGATGGTGAAAAGATTAGATTTAAGATACCTATAACAGAGATTAGACAGCTATATTATCCTCAAATGGTATCTACTATGCTTGTAGATTTTATAGTTGTACCTGATTATATCTTAGATCAAAAATATATAGGTATGAATATCTTAGAAGCTGAACAAATCTGTAAATTAAACCATATTAAGTATAGGTTAGTTAAAAAAGACGATCTGATACATATTGGTACTCCAGATGAATTACCTAAGAGACTTAACTTTGAAACTAGAAATGATATAATAACTAAAGTAACAAGAGGATGAGTAAACAAATAGTTTATATACCCATAAAGGTAGAAGATGAATTACCAGAGTTAGAAAAAAGTGTATTTACATTTAATACAATGATACCTGGTAAAGTAAGATATCCACCAATAGATGATGGAGAAAATATTAGTATAAACTGCAGAACACTAGAAATTCCTGATAAATGTGAAAAGTGGTATGATGAACATGGATTTGGTTATATGTATAGTAAAGTAAATACTTGGCTTAAACCACAAGAAGGCTATTTCTTTACAGAAGAACAACTTAAACAACTACTCTCTGATTATACAGACAAAATAGTTAAAAAAGCAGAAGCTTACGAAAAATGTGAATCATTTGGTAACATGGATACTTATCCTGCTATAAAGGAAGAGTCTATAAGAAACCAATTACCTAAATTTCTTAAAACAATAGGATTATGAAATACATTATAACATATATAAAAATATTATATATTAGATTATTTAGAGTCAAGTTAGATACAAAAGTTATACCTAAAAATACTCCATATTGTTATATTCCTGATGAAGAAAAGAATAAAAATAGACCAGAAGGTGATCTTTCTTATTATATAAAACCTTGTCCTTATTTTGTAGGATTAAAGGGATATAAATCAGCATGTCTATATGAAGGTTTTATTGGTGAAGATATGGCACATTGGGATCAGTGTAAAATTTGTAGTATAGAATAAAAATAAAATTATGAAAAAATATTTTGCAAAATACTTACCTGTAGAAGGTGAAATGGAAGATGGTGATATTTATAAATCTAAATTTAGAGTAGAGCATAAATTTTATCATTATGTAAAATTTAATAAAAATAATTCTACTATACCTAAAGATGATTTTTTAGGTAGACATAAACTATTTCTTTGTAGTAATGATATTGAAGTAGGTGATGAATATATAAGTGTAGATGGTTCAAGTATAGTAAAAACTTTATGTAGAGCTAAAAATAGTTTTTTAAAAGGTAGTTATAAAATAATAGGAGAAATTAGTCCTGATGCTTTGTTATTTGTTAAAGAAGGAGATGAATTTACTTTAGAAGAAGTAAAAGAAATCTCTAAAATAGAGATGTTTGAAGAAGAACATTTTCAGTACAATGAAGATAAAAAAGATTGGGATAAAGTACCTATTGAACAAGTTTTAGAAGATCAAGTAAAAAGTCAAGAAAATTGTTATAAATATGAAATATTACAGACTTATTTATGGAAAGATGCTCCTAATGAAATAGAAGTTAAATTTTACTATAATATCTATAAAATTCTTTGTCCAACATGTAAAACATATCATTAAAATGGAAAAATATAAATATCCTAAGACTTTTCATTTACCTACAAGTCCAGGATTACAAAATGATGATCGAATGTTACCAGATTTAGCTTGTTTTGAAGGTAAAATGATAATAATTACTGAAAAAATGGATGGTGAAAATACTTCTATGTATAGAGATCATTATCATGCTAGATCTTTAGACTCTAATAATCACCCTTCCAGAAATTATGTTAAAGGTATATGGGGTGCTAAAAGATGGGTGATTCCAAAAGGTTGGAGAATATGTGGTGAAAATATGTATGCTGAACATTCTATACCTTATAAGGATCTAGAAGATTACTTTTTAGTATTTTCTATATGGGATGAGAATAATATATGTCTTTCATGGGAAGATACAAAATATTGGTGTGAAAGCTTTGGGTTAAAAACTGTCCCTGAATTAGTTGGTCCTTTTGAATTTGAAAAGTTAGAAACAATAATAAATCATTGTCATCTTCCACAAGATATGGAAGGATATGTTATAAGAAATGCAGAAAAATTTCATTATAATGCTTTCCAGGAAAACGTAGCTAAATGGGTACGTAAAAACCATGTTCAAACTGATGAGCACTGGATGTCTAAACCAATAACTAAAAATGAGCTTAGGAAAACAGAGACTAAAAGCCTTACGGAAACAGTTTAACGAAGAATGCTTAAAAAGAGATAAAAATAAGTGTGTATTTTGCCCTAAAACTGAAAATTTAAATGTTCATCATATTACAGATAGACATGAAATACCTAATGATGGGTATGTTAAAGAAAACGGTATTACTGTATGTGAACAGCATCATTGGGATTGTGAACAATATCATATAGGTAAACTGTATAGTAAAGATTTTCATCCTAATGCACTTTATTTAAAAATAGGGAGCAGTAAAGAAGAAGCTTTTGAAAAATCAAAACAATTAAAATGAGTAAAAAGAAAGAATTACAAGTACTAATATTAATTGGATTACCTGGATCAGGTAAGAGTACTTGGGCTAAACAACAAATATTAAAAAAGAAAGAATTAGGTGAAGAGTGGGTAAGAATCAATAGAGATGATCACCGAATGATGCTTAAAAACCAATTTGTTTGTGAAAACAAAATAGAAAACCTAATAAACACACTTCAAGATCAAGCTATATTAGCAGCTTTAAATGCTAAATGTAATGTTATAATAGATAATACTAATGTAAAAGAGAAATATATCAGACATTTTATGGAACTTGTCCAATATAAAGCTGATATCAAATTTCTATTACTAGACGTAGGAATTAAAAAAGCTATTGAACAAGACAAAACTAGACCTCATCCAGTAGGGGAAGAAGTTATTAAGAAATTTGATAAGAGTTTATCTATACTTAAAGAAACTTTTCCCTTACAAGATCAACCTAGATTGAGTTTTACTTACAAAGAACCACCTCATAATCCAGAATTAGATAGTTGTTTCATTTTTGATATAGATGGTACATTAGCTCATATGAATGATAAAAGAGGTCCATTTGAATGGGATAAAGTACATTTAGATGTAGTAGATCAAAAAATAGGTCTTTTAAATAATATATTATCCTTAGCCAGATTAAATTATGTAGTAGAAAATATAGTAGTTTCAGGTAGAGATGAATCTTGCAGAGATCTTACTGAAAAATGGTTAAGAGATAATCATATTGTATTTGATAAATTATATATGAGACCTAAAAATGATAATAGATCAGATGTTATTGTTAAAGAAGAAATTTATAACAATCATATTAAAGATAAATATAATGTGTCTATGGTGTTTGATGATCGAAATCAAGTAGTCCGTATGTGGAGAAAACTAGGTCTTAAATGTCTTCAAGTAGAAGAAGGTAACTTTTAAAAAATAAAATATGAAGAAATTAACCATAAAAGGTAGTGAAAACTACCAATGCCAAGTAATTAAATTACCAGCAAAAATACAAATACCAAAATTAGATAACTTAGTTGAAGTTAATCATCAAGGAAATAGTTGTTTAGTGGGTAAAGATTCAGATGAAAATGAATTACACTTATTCTTTCCTTGTGAATGTGCTATTAATTCTGAATTCTTATCTAAAAATAACTTATTTAGACACTCAGAATTAAATAGTGATAAAGATAAAACTGGATTCTTTGATGATAATAGAAGAGTTAAAGTCTTGAAATTCAAAGGTATAGTAAGTACTGGTTTTATTATACCTTTAACTAGTTTATTACCTTTTTGTGATATATCTAGTTTTAAAGTAGGTGACGAATTTAATCAGATTAATGAACATATATTATGTGAAAAATATATTAAACCTAATCAGAAAACACCAGGAATGTCAAATCCTAAAGGTACTAAAATATTAGATGAGATATTAGATAGTAAATTTGCACCTGAACATATGGACACGTCTCATTTACTTAAAAATGTACATAAATTAGATCTTAAAGATTACATAGCTGTAACTTATAAATTACACGGAACTAGCTTTAGAATTTTCCGAACTCTAGTTAATAAAAAACTAACTAAAGTTCAAAGAGTTCTTAATTGGTTTGGTGTAGATTTAGTTAAAAAAGACTATGATTATGTAGCAGCTTCTCGAAGATCTATTAAATCAGTAGGATTTGAGACTTTACCTAATAAAAATCATTTCTTTACTGAAGGTGATATTTGGTCAGAAGTAGCTAAGGAATTCTTTCAAGATAAATTACATAAAGGAGAATCTGTATATGGTGAAATTATAGGGTCAACTTATAATGGATCACCTATTCAAGGTGGTTATACTTATGGTTTTCTAGATCCTAAAGTATATATCTATAGGATTTCAATGATTAATTCAGATGGTATAGAAATTGATTTACCTTATCATCAAATGAAGACAAGAGCTGAACAATTAGGTATTGAACCTTGTCCTGAATTTTATTATGGTACTTTAGAGACTTTCTTACTTCATGGAGGTTTAGTTGGCACTACTGAAGAGAAGTTAGAAAGAATATTTTATAACCAATTACTTGAAAAACCCTCTATTTTAGATAATACTGTAGTAGAAGAAGGATTTTGTATAAGAGTTGATAAATATCCTAAACCAGAGATTTTTAAGATTAAATCTAAGAAATTCTTATTACATGAAGGACATCAGTTAGATGTTGAAGTAGAAAACATAGAAGATGCAAACTGATCAATTTTTAAATAAGAAAATAGCTCTCCAAAATGAAAATAAGGAAAAATTCGAAGGGATTTGTGAAAAAATAGGTCCTAACGAGTTTTTCCCTTCTTGGGGAATAGTTATAATTTTAAATGATAGAACTCCAATAACTAATGTAGATTTAAACACTATAAAAATAACAGAATGATTTACAAAGAAGATGAAATTTATGTAGATGGAGATGAGTCTGGTACATTCTTCTGGACTTGTGAAAAAGATATAGAAGTAATAGAAATTAAAGAAGAATCATCTCCATCTACAGTCTATAAATATTATAAGAATTATGTTTATATATGTTTAGATGGTAGACAAGCAAGTTGTGTTAGACATGTGCCAGGTACTCATGGATGGAGTAGTTCTAGAATACTTACTGATCAAGAAAAAAGATGGTTTAATGCTTGTTTAGATGCTAATAAGGTTTTAGACCCATTCATAACAAATAAAATAAGAGAAGTATGGTAATAATTGAATTAAAACCTGAAATAGATGGGTTAAAATTTACAGGAATATGGGAAGATTCTTCTAAACATTTAATAGATGGTGAATTTGTATATTATGATTCAGAATATTATATATTACATAACAATCCTAAAATGCAAGGATCTGTACCAAAAGATATGAAAGGTTATTTATATGGATGGTGCATAAGTCATGGTACTTTTAAATATTTAACTAATATTAAAATAAAAAATAAAATTGTAGAGATATGGTAAAGAAACAATATTTAGACCCTTTTATTAAAACTCCTGTAGTTGCTGTAAATTTAGAAGGTGAATTTGTAGGTAGATATGAATCACAATATCAATGTTCTTTACAATTAGGTATTGCATCAGGAAATATAGGTAAAAACTTAAAATGTGAAGTTTTAAGATGTGGTAAATACATAATTATGTATGAAGAGACATATAATCCTGAAAAGCCTGTTACTTATAAAAGTTTACAATTTAAGAGAAAAGCTAAAAAAGGATTAATAAAAACCTCTATAAAAAGAAATATTACAATAAGATGATAGACAAAATTAAAGAAAAATTACTCAAAGCGGTAAAAATACCTCTTCATACAGGTATGACAAAATATACTCCACCTCATTCTTTTGGAGTATATAGAGAAGGAGGTGGACCTTGTTTAGGAGTTGTAGGAGATACATATCAACCTATGGATCTTAACATATACTTAACTTCTATAGTAGATTCATTAAGTCATTTTTCAACTAAATATGATTTAGATAAATTAGTCTATAATGAGTATAAAGATGGTAAAAAAGTCTCGTTAGACATAGAGACTAGAGAATTTGAAGTAAAATCTCCTCTTGTAGGTGATACTTTTAAAACTATGTTGAGTTTTCAAACTGGTTTTGATGGTTTAACTAAAAGTTCAGTTACTTTTAAAGTACTAAGATTAGTTTGTCTAAATGGGGCTAAGTCCTGGAAAAATGATCTTGATTTATCTTATAAGAATACTTTTGGAAATCAAGGTAAAATTATAGGGTTAGTGGATGAAATAGTTCAAATTGAACATAATGTATCTCAATATCAATTAGATCTTTCCAGGATATCTCAGATTAAGTATACTAAAACTCAAGTAAATGAATTTTACAATAAACTTTTAGGTTATAGTGAAGCAGATTATGTAGATTTACCTACAATTTCAAAAAATAGGTTTGATGAAATACAAGAAGCTGTAGCTATAGAAGAAAAAGATTTAGGAATGACAGCTTATACTCTTTTACAAGGTATTACAAGATATAATATGACCAGAGAAGATGAAAATTCTTATCTTTATGGAGCTGGTGAAAAAATGAACAAATTAGCACATCAACTACTCTTGAAATAATGGATGAATTTAGAAAAACTCCAGAAGGTAAAGTATTAATGTATGGTATTCATGAACATAGTAATGGTCTATGTAGAATAGGTTCTAATCTTTCATTACTTGAAAAGTATATGGAAAAAGGTACTGTTGACAATGAAAAACTATTAAAACTTATAGAAAGTATTGTAGATGGTCAGAAAAAATGTAAAGAGAGTATAGATTATATTTATGAAAACATTAAAGCAATAAATGATGAAAAATTTAATAAAATAAACTAGCAAAAAACATTAAATAATATTTGGTTTATATTAAATAATAGAGTATATTGTAATATAGATGAATCAGATCTATATTATAAACTTTTTAAGGCTTGTTTACTTTAAGTGCTGATTCCACTTATTGTGAATAAGCTTTTTTTATTATGCCTAAACAATTAACTACTGAATATTTTATTAAAAAAGCAAAAGAAAAACATGGTGATAAGTATGATTATTCATTAGTCAATTATATCAATAATAAAGTGAATATAGAAATTATTTGTTCTATTCATGGGAGTTTTTTACAAACACCTCTTAATCATTTAAATACAATATATGGTTGTTGTAAATGTGGAGATATTAATAATGGAATTAAACACAAAAATACAAACGGTAAAAATAAAGTAAATTTTAATAAATTCACTTATACTGAATGGGAAAAACAAGCTTTAAAAAGTAAAAATTTTGATAGTTTCAAAGTTTACATTATAGAATGTTGGAATGAAGATGAAAGGTTTTACAAAATAGGTAAAACTTTTACAAAAGTAAAAAGAAGATATCAAGATAAAAAACGAATGCCTTATAAATGGAAAATAGTAGAGGTATTTGAAGGATTAAGTAGAGACATATCTATTCTTGAAAAAGAGTTGCAAAATGATAATAAAATTAATTTATATTTACCTAAAATACCTTTTAGTGGCATGTATGAGTGTTATCATTTTATTAACAAAAAAGAAATAGATATTACGAATAAAAAGAGTTATATTTGTAACTAATAATGTAAAATAAATAAAAAATAAAAATGAGTACATCAAGGTTAGAACAGCCTACGGGCGGAGAATTGTTATCCAATCCAGCAAAGAAATTCTTACAATTTAAGAATTATTACACAAAGGAATCAATAACAGTAAAAGGAAAAAAGAAAGAGGTAAAAGTATTTGACAAATGTGGTTTCACATGGGCAGAGAAAATAGATGAAGAATGGGTAAATCATGAAGTTGATTTGCCATTAGAATTTGCTATTATTAATGGTGATTGGGTATCATTTAAAGGTTGGAATGAAGAAGAAAAAACAATGTATTATTCTAATGAAGTAAAAGATGCTAAATCTGTTATTTCTATCAGAAATAAAGAAGGTATTGTTTATGAGTTTACTTTAAATGACATGTGGGGTAAAGTAGAAGGATCTAAAGTAAAAGATGAAGCTAAATCAAAATTAGTTAAATCAAAGTTAAAAGCTTTGAATGTAAAACAACATTCTTCTATCTATGTAGGTATGAAAAATGATGAAGGAAACTATGAATTAGTTAATTTTCAGCTTAAAGGGGCTAATTTATCTGGCTCTAAAAATGAAGATCATAAACCAAGTGGTTGGTGGAATGTGTCTAAAGCTCTTAAAGCAGCTAAAAAAATCTATACTTATAATATCCAAATGAATGATTGGATTACAGAAGATGGAGAATTAGGTGAATATGGAGTAGTGAATTGGACTTTAGGTGACCCTTTAACATCAGAACAAAACGAGGAATTAGAAGTATTATACAATGATTTATTAAAATATCATGAATATTACACTTCTAAAAATACAGCAGCTCCAGTAGCTGAAGCAGTGTCAGAACCTGTAGCAGAACCTGTAGCAGCAACTGAAGAAGATGATGAATTACCCTTTTAATTAAAATTAAACCAAATATTAGCCCCAACAGTAGAAATATTGTTGGGGTTTTTTTAATAAAACAATGGAAAACTTATTATATCAAGAAGTAACTGAAGAGTTTCAAAAACATATGATTACTCAGTTACAAGAGAACTCCAGAAAAGGAGATAGAGCTGGTTGGTTATCTTGTACTCCAATGCAATTAGTTTTAGAAATATACTATCATACAGGTAAATTACAAGAAGCTGTTAAAAATAATGATTCAGAGCTAATTAAAGAATATTCAGCTGATGTAGCTAATATGTCTATGATGGTTCTTGATTCTTGTGGATATCTACTACCAAAAGGAGATATTGAAACTATAGAGACACCAAATACAAAATGGATTAAAAGTATTACAGAACAATAAAAACTAAATATGACAAAAGATTTAATATCAAAAATAATAAAAGGATGTGGTTGGAGCTTTGATTGTAGTGGAGGAGGACAACCTTATAGATTTAAAAAAGGTAATTTTTATTTATTATTTAATTGTAAAGATTCTCATGATTTAAGTACTGCATATAATGTAAGTCTTACAATACTAATAATTCTTGAAGAATTAGAATATAAACAAATACTTAATTCAGAAATGCCAAAAGATATAATTGGTCTAAAAGGTCTTATTCAATATTATACTGATTTAATTAAAAATTAATTATAGAACATATGAGCACAGAAATAGATATCAATGAATTAGATCATGGAATCTGTAAAGAGAGAGGTTGTGAAGAAAAAGCAACTATAGATTATAATGGACATGAACATTGGGTTTGTGAATACCATTTTGAGAAGTTAACTGAGTATTTTGAGGAAGAATACGATTAAAATAGTAATATGAAGAAAGTAAAACAAATAAGAAAGTTATGTAAGATACGTCAATTTGAAATGGCTAAACTTCTAGATATGGATCAATCAAATTATTGTAACATAGAAAATGGAAGGTATTTGTTTAAAAGTATACCCAAAATAGAGAAAAAAGCACTAGATATTCTTTATCCTAAATTTATCAGTTTAGTTGCTTCTAAAGAGAAAGAATTAATGGAATTAAAACAAGTATTAATAGAAAATTATTAATTTATGAAAAGTAATGAACAAAAACTAATAGATTCTGCTTTTGAAATGGTTTTAATAGCTTCGTCTGATAAGAAATTTATTAAAAGACCTACAGTAGAAGAGTATTCACATTTTGTAAGATTAAAAGAATACAATGTCTAGAATAACACAAGATGAAAATAATATAGAAGATATATTTAAATGCACTAATAATGGATTAGATATATTTATTAAAGAATTAGGTATTAAAGATTTTAGTAAAAATATATCTAGTCCATTACGTGATGATAAAAACCCATCTTTTAGAGTTAAACAGTCTAGCACTTCTGATATATGGTTTTTTACTGATTATGCTACAGGAGAATATGGTAATGCTCTTCAATTTATACAAAAAAAGTATAATTTGAACTATAGAGAAGCAATTGATTATATAATAAATAAACAAAAACTTACTTCTAGAATACAATATAAACCAAAAACTCCTATAATAAGGAAAGAAGGTTTGTTTTATGAAGCTCAATTTATACCCTATACTAAAGAACATTTAGATTATTACTGTATACAAGGCTTAACACAGCATTTTCTTATTAAAGAGATGGATATACTAGCTCTTAGTAAATATGCCGTAAATAAGCATGTTAAAGAGCCTAAAGAAGATGAATTTATGTTTGCTTATGTGTATAGGGATATAAATGGTGATATTGTACCAGGTCAAATGAAATTTTTAACTCTTGGTCCTAATGTAGAAAAAAAAGATAAATGGCGTAATTCTATACCAAATAATACATTTTTTTACACTCATAAAATTAAAGAAGACACAAAATTAGTTTTAGTAGGAAAAAGTAATAAAGATTCAGCTATTACTCAATTTTGTGGTATAACATCTATTACAGCTTTATCTGAGAATGCTCAAAATATTAAAACAGCGCTTAAACCTTTAATAGAGTTATTTCCTAAAGTTAAATTTATTTTAAATTTAGGGAGTGATCAACAAGCTAAAAAAACTACAGAAAATATACAAAAAGAAATAGATATAGAGAGTTTTATTGTGCCAGACTGTTTATTATGTAATGAAATAAATGACAACTTCGAATACGTTAAAAACTTCGGCATAAACTCATTTAAAACTTTACTAAAAAATGCTAAAATAAATTAGATATTCTGATTAAAATCACGTATATTTACACGTAAGTGTACGAGACTTATCAAAATATTTAATGAGCTTATTCATTACTATACACTCGTACTGTATAGTTTTGTTTAAGCTTTTTTTAATTTATGGAAAAATATTATTTATATAGGCATATAAGACATGACAAAAACGAACCTTTTTATATAGGTGTAGGTAATATTGTAAAAGATACTGAAAAAGATAGCATTAAATATAAAAGAGCTTATAGTAAAGTTGGTAGAAACCAATTTTGGAAAAGAATTGTAAATAAAACTGTTTATAGTGTTGAAATTCTACTAATATCTGATAATAAGGACTTTATTTTAATAAAAGAAGTTGAATTTATTAAACTTTATGGTAGAAGAGATAAAAAATCAGGTACTTTATGTAATTTAACCGATGGTGGTGAAGTTTTCCCAGAAAAATGTACGGCTAATTTTGGTTCTAATAATCCTGTATCTGTTAAAATAGATCAATTTGATGAAAATGGTAATTTTATAAAAACTTGGGTTTCTTACAAAGAGGCAGCTGAAATTATTAACACTTCTCCTGAAAATATAGGTAGAGCAGTTAATAATAACAGAAAATTAGACTTAAAACTATCAAATATTTATAGTAAAAGTAAAAATTATATTTTTATAGACTCACAAAATAGCCCTTTTATTAAATTAAAAGTTAATAAAAAAGAAAAGTCAAAAGGCTATTTTAGAACAAAAAGAGTTTTTGAATTGTATTATAGAAATATAATGATAAATAAACAATTCTTCAATAAAGAAGATGTATACCTTTATATTAAAAATATATTAAATCTTAATATATCTAAAAATGCAGTTAATATTTCATCAGCTCAAAAAATAAAAGATATAGAAATTATAAATAAAAAACAAAAAGTATTTTATAAATACACAAGAAAAAATAATGGAATACATAATAACAAACATTAGATATGATACAGATGGAGAAAATATTGAATTACCTGATACATTGAGAATTCAAGTAGAAGATTCTATAACGGATGAGCAGGAAATAGAAGATTTTATAAGTAATAAAATATCAGATATTACAGGATTTTGCCACTTTGGGTTTAACATAAAATCAGAAGAAATAGATACTATTATTAAAATACTTTATCAAAACTCACATGATACAGGAAGCGGATTAGAAATAGATTTTAGTAATATTCACAAAGTAATAAAATTGCTTCAAGAAGATAAAATAAAATTTACTAAAACTCATGTAGCTAAAGCTTTAATGGAAGTTTGTGCAAAAGCTCAAATATATAGAAGTGGAAATGATGAAGATTTAGACAGTATTGATACAGATTCAGTATTCCAAGCTTATCCTTTAGGGAATATTAAATGATATTAATGATCCTTTTGAATATGTTAAGAATTTTGGATTTGAGTCTTTTAAACAACTATTAAAAAATAAAAAATACTTATGACAGCAGAACTAGCTAAATTAAAAGGTTTTGATGTAAATACAGGTCCTAATTGTTGGGTTAAAACCTTAGATGGAGAAATAATACATAATAAACTAAGAAAAGATACACCTGAACATGACAGATCCAAACTACATTTATTACAACCTACTCAAACTATACTTCAAAAATGGTTAAGAGAAGTTCATAATATAGAAGTTTCAGTTAATGTTAATTTTTATAATAAAAGTAAAAAATTAGGTTATTATTACTCTATTGATAAGTTTGATAGTAATGATATTCATGATGGTGAAGACTATGACTCAGACCAATTAGAATTAATAGGTGATAAAAAAGGTTTTAATATATACGAAGAAGCTTTAGAAAAAGCATTATTTGAAGGTTTAAAATTAATTGTATGACAATCATATTAATAATTATGGTAATATTCTGTTTAATTATGGGGTATTTAGATCCTAAAGTAGATAAAACATCAGAAGGTGAAGTACTTTTATGGTATGGTTATAAAAAAAGAAAATATATAAAAATATGGCAAAACTAAATAGTATACAAATTAAAGCTTTAGCACAGGAAGTATTAAATAAAATACCTGTTAAAGAAGTTGATTTAAGTAAAAAACAATTAGATAATATTTCTAAATTATCTAATGAAATGAGAATAGTTCTTATAGAACAAGAGAAAATTAATTCTAAAATAACAAAAATTAGAGAAGGTCTCTCAGAAATGAAAGTATTTCAAAGTGTACCTCCTAATTTAGATGTCTCTAATTTAGAAAAATTGAAAACTAGATTACTTAAAGTTAAAAGACCAACTTTAGATGAAATATCACATAGAGTTACTATAGAAACTATATTTGAAACTAAAACAAGTTTGGATGATTTTATTAGTAATTTGGTTAAACAATACTCTTAATATGGTCAGAATAGGTAAATATATACAAGAAGTAAAAGTAGAATATATGAAAGATATGTTTGATAAAGATTTGGTTTTTAATAGTAAAAAAGAAGCTGAAGATTTTCTTAAAACATATGTTGAAATGACAGAAGATGAAATAAAGGGTAATTTTGTTTTAGAAGAAGATTAATGGAAATTAACAGAGAACAAAAGAAATTACTTGAATATGCTCAGAATTATTGTGATGAACATGATAAATCAACAGGATTTATGTTACAATTTATGGAAGATACAGCAGGAGTAGATTTAGACACAGTTTTAAGATTTTTAGAAGAACAAATAGACAATGGTAAAGAAGAAAGTAATAAAAGAAAAAGTAGAGAAAGTAAAGACAGAGAAAGAATTATGGAATCAAATTTTAGGTAGAAAACAAACAAGAAAAAGAAAAATGCAAGAAATTACGGAAATTTTAGAAAAGGTATATAATAATGAGAGTTTAAGAAAAAGTGTAATACCTCTTTTTATTAGTAATCCAGGAATGGGTAAAAGTCAAGTTATACATAAATTTGGTAAAGAAAAAGGTGTTCAAGTTGTAGAATTAATTACATCTCAAATGAGTCCTTTTGAAATATCTGGTATAGCGATGAAAAAATAATTTGAAATAAGTGGGTTTTTATGTGCTGATGGTTGTAATCATACTAACAATACTAAAGTCAGTATATTTTTACAAGAAACAGATGTAAATATTTTAGAAAAATTTAAGAATTTAATTCAACCTGATAAACCTTTAGGCTATTATAAAAAGAATGGAGGCTCAAATCAATATAGTTTACAAATATCGAATAAAAGAATATCTGACAAATTAAATGAATTAGGGTGTATACCTAGAAAAACATTTACTTTAGATTTCCCTAATAATAAACAAGTACCAAAACATTTATTAAAACACTATATGAGAGGTTTTTTTGATGGAGATGGTTGGTTAGGAGAAAAAGATATATCTATAACATCTAGTATACAATTTTGTGAAAAATTATCTAAATTCTTATTAGAAAAATTAGGTATTATTACAAGATTAAGATATAAAAACAAAGTAATTGAGCTTTGTTTTTCTAGATATTCAATATTAACTTTTTTAAATTGGATATATAAAGATTCAAATATATCTCTTGATAGAAAATATCAAAAATATTTAAAATACCACGCAAAATAAATTATTTGCGTCCTAATATGTAGTAATACATATTTGAATTTGTATTAATTGCGGGAAACTCCTTAGAGTCTATTCTACTAACTTATTATAGTAATATAAATAAGGGCAAACAGTAATGTGTTTGAAAAAGTAAAAATGAATAGAATTGGACAATCCGCAGCTGAATTACCTAATAAGGTAAAGAGTTCAACGACTATCCTTTAGCAAGGAGTACACTCAAGTGAGTGGAAATATACAGACCCCTTGATGGGTAATGATATAGTCTGAACATATATAGAAATATATAGAAGTTCCGAAGAGAACTGCTTAGAACTAACGAATCTAAGTGAACATAATGGCCTGATAAAGACACTAAAAAAATGACTTATTTTAACTTTGATAACCTTATGTCTTTAAAAGATGGAGATATCTTATTTTTTGATGAATTATTAAATGGTAACCCTAATGTGTTAAATGCTTGTTTAACTATATTAGAACAAAGGAAAATGATCAGTGGTCATCCTTTACCTAATATTCTTATTTGTGCAGCAGCTAATCCACAAGGTATGGTTCCTTTAACTCCTCAAATTAAAGAAAGATTTATATGGTATCACTTAAAATTCAATAAAAAGAACTGGGTTGATTATATGATTAATAAGTACGATATAACCCTGACAATTGGTGATAAGTTATCTAAATTAATATCTGATGAAGAGTTTTTAGGAGATAATTTTAAGACTCCAAGGTCTATAGATAAAGCAGTTAATATGGTGTTAAATGACGTCCCAACTCCGTATAAGTCAATAATATTGCCTATCTTAGAGGAATTTGTAGAAAATACAACTGAGGCTAAACTAAAGGTAGGAGATAAAGATTTCTTACCGGGAGAGAAGATGAGTTGGATAGAAATTATAAGATTAAAAGATAAGAAATGAGTAAAATAATAATAGTAGATGTAGAAGCTGATGGATCAATTCCAGGTATTCATTCTATGGTTTGTTTTGGTGCTGTATTAGTAGATAAACAAGGTAAATTTGACCAGACTTTTTATGGTGAAACTGCTCCTATATCTGATAATTATGTACCCGAAGCCTTGGCAATAAGTGGTTTTTCAAGAGCTGAACATCTTAAATTTGATGAGGCTGATGAAACTATGCAAAGGTTTGAACTTTGGCTTAAAGGATTAGGTAGTGATACTAAAATTCTTTATTCTGATAATAATCAATTTGATGGTATGTGGATGAATTATTATTGTCATAAATTTCTTGGTAAAAATCCCTTTGGGTTTTCTAGCCATAGAATAGGTAATATATTTCAAGGATATTTTAATGATCCTTATTATAAATGGAAAAAGCATAGAGATTCTGTAAAATATCCACACAATCATATGCCTGTTTCTGATGCTCAAGGTAATGCCTCAGCATTATATTGGTTATATAAACAAGGATATAAATTATTTTAAAACAAAAACAAAAACTAAAAATATGAAGCTATTAGAAAGCAGAAAATTTGAAATACCAAAAGTATTTCTGGTTACACAAAGGGAGGAAATAAGAGATGTACCAATTGGTGTACCTTTTATATATGGAGATGACTATTTAGAAGAATCTCTAGTAAGATTGTTAGAATATGAAGTATTATATCAGAATGCTGTAAAAACTGGATATCCTTTCAATTTTAAGAAAATTCTTAAAGATAATGGATATCTTGATATTGACAATTTTAATTCTGAAAATCCGACATATTTAGATCATTCTGAAGAAAGAATGATGGAAGAAGATTTTGAAATAGACAATCTTAAAAGATTAGGCAGAGAAAATGCAGATCATTTTAAGAACTTTATAAGAGATTCTTCTTGTTATGTAGATATTCAAAAGATTAAAAGCTTAAAAATTATACCTGTATGGTTAGATACAATAGAAGATGCTATTGCTACTAATATACATAATTTTGCAGTATTTAATCCAAATATGTATAATAAAAAATTAGAAGGTATGTATGGTGGAATAGAAATGTCTTCACCAAACAGAAATCTAATTATTATAGATATTTCAGGATCTATTCCAAGAGGTGTATCATCAACCTGTTTAGCATTGGCTAAGAACTTAACAGAGAGTTTTTATGCTGATCTAATGATTACAGGTAGTATAACAACTATTTATCCTTATGAGGAAGTTCATACACTTGATGTAAAAAACATTTACGATATAAATGGTATGAATAATGATCAAAGGCATTTCAAAAAACTTCTTACATCTGAAAAGAGAATCTATAAGACAGCTATAGTATTTGGAGATGACGATTCTCCAAACTATCCTTGGAAAAGTGGAGATTCAAGAATGTTTGATGAAGAAGGTCGAAAAATTAACTTATGGGAAGTTGATCATTTAATTAGTTTTCACACTAAAACTGATAAAATACAAGCTGCTTATGGTCGTTGGTTTTCACCAAAAAGTTCAGAAAATATAAAAGACTGGGTCCGTTATTTAAATTAAATTTGGTAATTCCAACTAAATGTAGTATATTATAGTATAACTAAATACTACAATATGATAAAAGAAAAAGACATTCTAATTAGAATTACTCCAGAATTAAAACAAAAAGCTCAAGAAAAAGCTAAAAAACTTGGACTTTCTTTATCATCCTTTATAAGGATGTTAATAATTAAACAATTAACATCTTTATAATGGATATAAAAATTTATGAAAATAAGCATAATTTAAAATTTTCTAACGATCCTATAAAAGTTGTAGAGTTTAAAGATGGTTTTATTTATTTTCAAACTAAGTTTGGTTTATGTAAAAAAGTTCCTAGTAGTTTTGGTTCTTATATGTATACTATAAGATCAGCTGTTTCTAAAATTGAATATTTAAAAAATCAATTATTTGATCTTTATGGAGATAAATATAATTATCAAAATACTACTTTTGATGAAAAAGGTGAAAAAATTAGTATAGAATGTAAAATTCATAAAAAAGAATTTACTCAATGTTTTAAGGCTCATTTACGAGGACAAGGTTGTCCAATATGTAATAATGAGTTAAGAAATAAGAAAAATAGTGAGAATCCAACTGGATGGTCATTAATTGATTGGGTTAAAACATCAGAAAATTCTAAAGAATTTGATAGTTTTAAAGTTTATATCATTAGATGCTGGAATGAAAATGAAGAATTTTATAAAATTGGACGAACATTTAGAAAAATGGAAAAACGATTTTCAGGTAAAAGAAGATTGCCATATAAATATGAAGTCGTAAAGATATTTGAAAATACAGCAAAAGAGATTTATATTTTAGAAACAAATTTAAAGAAAATAAATAGAGAATACAAATATTCACCATTAATACATTTTAATGGTTGGAAAGAATGCTATTCAAGGGTAAAGTACCTTAATTAAGGTGATATTTATGAAAATAAATATGAATAAAAATTTTTAATTAACAACAAACAACAAACAATAACAAACAAAACTTCTGGGAGGAGTTATTAAACCCAAAAAACAACAAAATGTCAAAACAATTTTTAACAAAAGAGAAAGCACAATTAGTAAACGGTTATTTGAGTAATGGTTCAGAAATGAATCCAGTTACTAATCAGGAATTTGTAGATGCACAAAGACACGCTGAGTACATAGTTACATATGCTCAGATGGCAAAAGGCAGAAATTTCAAAACTTCTAAAGTTGATTCTTTAGACGATTTGAAAAGGGATGTATTAGCTGCTTTAGCTACTAAAGAAGTTAAGTTTGTTACTGCTCCTACTAAAGTAGATCAACCTTTAACTGAACAATTGAAAAACGAAGCTTTAAACTTTGTTAACTTCCAAACTGATACAGCTAAAACTGCAAAAGTTAACGCTTTCTTGCAACAATTTAATGTAATCAATGAGTTTGAAACAATTGGTTTGTTCTTTGAACAAGGAATTGTTAAATTGAATCGTATTTACACTATAGCTGAAGTAATTGCAGCAGTTAGTGAAACTATTGATTTAATCTAATTAACAATTTAAGTCCTATAAAGGGTAGTCTAGTAATAGGCTACCCTTTTTAATTAACAAAAAAATAAAAATGAAAGAACAAATAGAAAATGCAATAGAATGGATTAAAGAACAACCTATAAAAGGATGTATTACAGGTTCATGTCTTTTAGAACACTTTGAAGGTCAAGATATAGATGTTTTTGTTTATGATGAAAAATCATTTAATAAGATATTATTTGCTATGCATCATAATAAAATGTTTAATATCATGGATGATCTAGAAAATTGGAAATTTCATCAATTTATAGACAAAGAAGATAAAACATATACCAAATTTGGATTAGTTACTATTAAATTTACTTATAACACATGTGTGGATATTAATGTAGTATTTAAGAAAAAATGTACTAATATATTCTCTGTATTATCTTCTTTTGATATTGATGTTATCTGTAAAGGTTATGATATTCAATCTGGTCAATATTTAGATTTAACTAATGGCAGTACAACTTCTAAAATAGCTAGCTGGAATAAATGGAATACACAATTTTCTTCAGATGAGATTTGGGACATTAGTCGTATTTTACGTCAGTTAGAAAGATGTTTAAAGTATCATAGAAGGGGTTATAATACAGATGAAGTAGTATTAAAATATATAGAATTAACAGATAATATTGATAGATATGAATCTATCTTTAATTCCTTAAATTTCAATGAAAGACTAAAAGAAACTAAAATTAATACTAATATATTAAAAGATATCTGTAATGTATGGTTAGCTAAACATGAAATATCTGATGATGAATTGCAATTATTAAAAGACACAATTAAACAATTATAATTATGGCAACAATAGAAGAACTATTGAAAAGTTTACAAATTAAACAACCTAGCGTTACAGATGGTAAACTTAACAACACAAGAGAAACCTGGCAAAGAATATCTAGTAAAGATTCTTTTGATGAACTTAAATTAAAAGGTTCAGAATTAGATAAATTTTTATCAGATTGGATAGCAGAAAACCCTTATAATAACGTAAAATAAGAAATATGGAAAACGAACAAAAAATCAGAGATTTTATTAAGAATAATAAATTAGCTTTTACTGTTGGTAGAAGGAATAGTGACAGCACTATATTAGCAGGTTATGCTTTACATTTAGGTTATGATAGTACAGATGAAGATGCTTTACTTAAAATAATCAGAGGTGTATGTAAAGGGACTAGACCTGAAGAAGAATTTAGTAAAGTTTTAGCTTTTGCTTACGAGAATCATTACGAAAAATTTTGGACAACTTCAAGAGCTAAAAAACAATATAAATTTTAATATTAACATTACTTTAACTATAGTATCTTGTTTTTGTAATGTATTTGTACTACATTTGTAGTTAAAAACAAGTATATGATAAAAGAAAAAGATATTATAGTTAGAGTTGACTATAAATTAAAAGCAGAAATTAAACTTAGAGCAGATTTATTAGGTTTATCAGTATCAGCTTATATTAGAATGATATTAATAAAAGAGATGAACTCTAATGAATAGTAAATATCCAGATATAGAGTCTTTTAGAAAATTTTTTTATAAAAAATACCCAGATTCTAAAATAATTTTTCTCGAATTTATTAGTGATAAACGTGTAAAAGTTCGAGATGGATATGATATATGTATTATTTTTAAACAATCTTTATTAGAAAGTGGTAAAACTTCAATTAGGGCAGCAATTAATAAAACTGAGTATTTTATCAATCAAGCAAAAGAAATTCATGGAAATAAGTATGATTATTCATTAGTAAATTACATTAATTCAAATACTAAAATTAAAATTATTTGCCCTATTCATGGAGAGTTTGAACAAAAACCTACTATTCATCTTGATAATTCAAGTTGTCCTAAATGTGGGAGTATTTCTATAGGAAATAAACTCAGAAAATTAGAATCTACTTATATAGAACAAATGAATAAAATATGGAATGGTAAATATTCAATAAAAGAAGATACATATCTAGGTGATAACATAAAAATCCCCCATTTTTGTAATATTCAAAAATATTGGTTTAATATTAAACCCTCTCATATTTTAGCTGGACATGGTTGTAGGAAATGCTCTAATATTTTACTTTCTAAAAGAGGTAGTGAAAATCCTATAGGATGGTCGTACTCAAATTGGGAAAAAGCAGGACTAAAAAGTAAAAGATTTGAAGGTTTTAAAATTTATATCATTAAATGCTGGAATGATGAAGAAGAGTTTTATAAAATAGGTAAAACATTTAATAATATAAAAAGAAGATTTGAGTATAAAAAATTAATGCCATATAAATGGGAAATAATTAAATTATATAATGGAGAGGCAAGAGAAATATCAGAATTAGAAATAAAATTAAAAAATATGAATAAAGAATATAAATATTTACCAAATATAGGGTTTGAAGGTAAACATGAATGTTTTTCAAAATTAAAAGAGTATGAAAAGTTTTTTAGTACGGAATAAGGTTCCTCAAGTTCGTTGGTCAAAAATACCAGATAATACTTATTTTGAGGGAAATGTGCCAGAGAGTTATTCTCTGGCTATTTCCCCTTCAAAAGGGTATGTTATATTAGATGTAGATGAACATGGTGAAATTTCTGGAGATGCTAATATACCTTTTTTAATTAAAATAGAACTTCAGAAAACATTAAATTACCCTACTAAAGGTAATGGTGTGCATTATTGGTTAAAATACTCTGGAAATAAAGAATTAACTAATAAACCTTCAGGTTTAGGTATTGATTTGAGGACTCATAGAGGTTATGCTATTTGGTATGATAAGAGAGATATTAGAGAATGTAATTCTTTAATTAAAGAGACTTCCATAGAGTTAAATGAATGGTTAGAAAAACTATTTTATAATAAAAAAGTTTCAGATGAATAGAACAGATTTAGATAGGCTAATAGATAAATTAAGTGAATTATCAGAAGATTTTGATAATATAGATCTAGAAGAATTTTACTTTAAAAAGTACGATTTAAAAGAAAGATTAAGTAAGTTTATATCTACAGATTTACCTGATTTAGATAAAAAGCAATTAAAAGAATTAATTGCTCATATTAGTAGTTATTGTAAATTCCCTTTATTTCCTAATGAAAGTTTATTAGATGTGTTAAAAGCAGAAAAAATTTTAGAAAACTGGGATAAATTAGAAATTTAATTTTTAATTCTGACTAAAATTGTTTATTTTTGTAGAAATACGAAATATGAGTAGTTGGAAATATAAAGGAAAAATTATAACATCTTTAAAAGATATTCCAAAAGAATATCAAGAAAAAGAGAATATTCAGATTATTTATAAAATAACAGCAAAGGCTAAACCTCACTGTCATTATATAGGTAAAAAGATATTATTTAATAGAAAGAAAACTAAACTTTCTAAGAAAAAGAAACTAGAATTAGGTACTAGAAGGATATATGAGTATAAAATAAGTGAATCAAATTGGTTAACTTATTATGGATCTTCTACAAATAAGGAATTTATTAATATGTTAAACACTCTTGGTCCTGAAGGATTTGAGAGAGAAATTCTTATGTTTGTAGAGGGGAAAATGATGGCTGCTTTTTATGAAGCAAAGTTCTTATTTTCTGATGAAGGGATGATGCATCCTAATTGTATGAATAATACGATTTTAAATAAATTTTTTAAATCAAAATTAAGTTAAATGACAGAGATGTTGGTAAAAGAGCATTTAGATAAGAATTTATCTTATACTTTTTCGGTGTCAATATACAATAGTATATTATCAACTACATTGAAGAAGTATATTATAAATACTTATTTTTATAGCAAAGACATGTATTACGAAAAACCTTTATATGTATTATTACAAATGGGTGCTTTGGATATAATAGAACAAGAAACGAGTCAAAAGAAGATTATAGGATATATAGAACATACCGTATTAGATAATAATATTGTATTAATTTTAAATAGAGATGAGTATTTAAATGATGAAGCATATCATAATATTTCATATTCAGAATACTCTAAATTAAAAAACAACGAGATATATACAAAATATATATCTCAACAAAATAACAAAGCTTTGCAAAAAGCTATAGTAGAAGATAATAAAGAATTAAAAGAATTATTATCAGATATGTTTAATAACGATGTTAATCATACCTGGAAAAAATTTGATGTAGAAGAAGAGACTTTAACAGCTCAAAAAATCATAGATATGAATACTGACTTAAAAATTAAAAAAGATTGGTTACAATCTAAGATTAAAAATGCTAGTATTTTATCTAAATTAGCTTATGAAGATGTACTTGCAAATAGTACAGAAATAATAGTACCTAGTACTAACTCTCTTGAAGCTAAAGAATTAGATAAATTTGATAATATATTTAAAAAATTACAAGATAAGGTAAAAGAAAAATGCGGTAAAGCTAACTATCAAGTTGTTTATACTGGAGGTAATCAATATCCTTTAATGTGTAATTTGGTAGATTTTAAATCTAAATTAAGTAAAGTAATCAAAAAATATAAATTAGATGATGTTAGTAAAATTGAAAAAATATTAATGGATCATATATCTAATTTAAGACCAGGTATGCAATTACTTAAATATTTTATAGAAAAGGATAATATGTCTACTTTAGCAGGTATTTATGAAAACTATGAAGAAAAACAAGAGGTAATTACTAAAATTGACACTAAAAAAGTATTTTAATGCCAAAAGAAGTAGAAATATATACACCAGAAGATTGTTGGGACCAAATGGAATATGAGTTAGATAATGGACCTATTAAAGGTACAACTACTTATAATGATGAATTAGATAATGCGTGGACTTGGAGACCCGGTGAATATAATATTTGGACAGGCTATGCTAATGAAGGTAAAAGCTTAATGCTTAAACAATTATGTTTAATAAAAGCTTTAGAAGAGGACGTAAAATTCCTTTTTTCTTCACCAGAGGATATGCCTGTAGCTGAGTTTTATGCTGATATGATACATACTCTTTCAGGTAGAAGTACTGATAAAGATAGAGATAACTTTATAAGTAAAGACTTATATAGATATTGCTTTGAATTAATTAAAGATAAGTTTATATTCGTTAATATAAAACCACCAGATAATACTATAGAAAATACTTTAAAAGAGTTTGAGAAACTTATAGTAAAACATGATGATGTATTTGGTTGTATACTAGATCCTATACTTAAATTTACACCTTCCAAAAATGCTCCAGACAGAGATGATAAATTTGCTGCTCATATAGGTATGTTAGCTACTCAATTTGCTATTGATACTATGACTTCAGTACATTTAGTAATGCATCAATTAACTCCTAAACAAAATACTGCTGGGTTATATGAAAAACCTAATATGTATGCTGTAAAATCAGGAGGTTCTTGGGCGGATGGTGTCTCTAATATGCTTTTTGTACAAAGACCAAATTATTCTCAAGATAAAATGGATACAAAAGTAATTATGGGATCTCAGAAGATTAAGAAACAAAAGTTAGTAGGTATTCCCCAGGATATTGAGTTAACTTTTAATAGAAAAACTAATAGATATCAAACTACCAGTGGTAGAGATATGTTTAATTTTAACAAGTTTTTACCAAAAAATCATAAATTTTGATAGATAAATCAATAGAGAAGAAAAAAGTTATACAAAAAGAAGCTGAAATGTTTGGTAATATCAAATATATTACGTTTCTTTGCAAGAATGGGAAATATTGAAAAAAGATCTAAAAGATTCATAGAAAAAGCAAAAGAGAAACATTTATCTAAATATTCTTATGATTTAGTAGAATATGTAAACTCTACTATAAAAGTAAAAATCATTTGCCCTATTCATGGTGTTTTTGAACAAAGACCAGCACACCATTTATACGGTATTGGTTGTAATTCTTGTGGGTGTGAAATTACAGGAAATAAAAATACTTTATCTAAAGAGGAAATTATAACTAGATTTACTAAAGTTCACAAAAACGAATATGACTATTCAAAAGTTGATTACATCAATACAAAAACAAATATAGAAATTATATGTCATAAACATGGAAGTTTTTTCCAAACACCAGAAGCTCATTTTAATGGAAGTGGTTGTAAGAAATGTGTTTATGAAAATAATTCTTATAGGAAAAGTAATTGGATTGATATGTCAAAAGGTAGAATGGGTATATTTTATAAAATAAGATGCTTTAACAAAAATGAAGAATTTTATAAATATGGTATTACTTATAATCTAAAGAAGAGGTATTGGTGTAAAAAATCAATGCCTTATTCTTTTGAAGTAGTAAAAACAATTGAATCTAAGAATTTAGAAAAAATTTGGGATTTAGAAAAAAGGTTTTTTAGACTTTTTAAAAATAAAAAATACACACCTTTAATTCATTTTGAAGGTATTACTGAGTGTTTTAAATAAAAATATGGACGATTCAATAAAAAAGAAAATAGAAATTCAAAGACTTGCAGAGCAAGCTCATATAGATAGTGGATTAAAGTCTACTATTTGTATGAGTGTTGGCTTAGGTAAAGGGGTTTTGGCTCTTCAGCGTATAATTAAAAAATGTAAAGAAAAGAAAAAAGCTAAATGTCTATTTTTCGGAGATAAAACTATTTATTTAACTAACTTCAAAATGGAGTTTACTAAATTTAAAGTAGAAAAATATCTGGATAACATAGAATTATGTTGTATTGATTCTTTACATCATTTTCTTTCTCCTTACGATCTTATTGTTTATGATGAATGTCATATTTCTACTGAAATAGGTTATAAATATCTTGAGAAAGCTATTAAACTTAATCCAAATGTAGAGATATTATGTTTAACTGGTACTCCAAAAAATTCTAAAAAAGCTGGGTATAAGAATAATTTTGACTATTTAACTGATATTTGTCCTATAGTTTATACTAAAATGATAGATGCTAGTATTGAAGAAGGTTTAATTAATGATTATACAATTAATGTAATTAAAATACCTTTTAGTGAAGGTAAAGATATGCATGTTAAAACTAAAGGGTATGATTTTTGGACAAGTGAGAGAAAAACTTATGAAAGTTTAATGAATAAGTATAAGAAAAGGAAACCTGGTCAAACTTTTCCTTTTGAATTAGCTAATTTAAAAACTTTCTTAAAGAATTCTAAAACTAAAGTTGAATATGCTAAACATTTAGCTAAATCTATTGATTATAAAAAATTGTTGATTTACGCTGGATCTATTAAACAGACTAAACTTTTTCCTTATAAAGCTTATCATTCTGAATTAGATGCTAAAACTAAAGAGCAAAATTACTTAGATTTTTATCACGGTAAAATAATTGAATTAGTTAATGTAAATGGCATAAAAGAAAGTGTATCAGTGCCTAATTTAACTCATAGTATTATATTAAGTATTGATGCTTCTGATAGTAGTTTTGAACAAATTCTTGGTAGGCTCTGTAGGTTAATACCAGGAGATATAATGGGTAATATCTATGTTTTAATAGCAGAAAACTCTATAGAAGAAGTTTGGTTTAATAAAGCTGTATCTAAATTAGATCAATCTAAAATAGTGTATCTATAATATTTAAAAAATAACACGTCCAAATATTTGGTTAAGTTAATTATTTTTTGTATATTATAATATGGAACTATATTATATTTATGGGTTATTTGACCCCACAACAAACAGATTAAGATATATTGGATATACTGCAAGAACATTAGAAAAAAGGTTTAATGATCATATAAATCAAGCAAAGAAGAAAGGTAAAAAAACTTATAAAAGTTGTTGGATTAGATCTTTATTAGATACAGGTTTAAAACCAGAAATTAAGTTAATAGAAACTATTTATAATGGTTTTGAAGAAACCCTAAAAAGAGAAGTGTATTGGATTAAATATTTTAAAAAAAGATTCGATTTAACAAATCATACTAATGGTGGAGATGGAATAAAAGGTTATAAATGGTCAAAAAAATTGCACTTACAACTTTCTAAAAAAGTTTGTCAATACGATTTAAAAGGTAATTTATTAAAGACTTTTACTTCTATAAGTAATGCAGCTAGATATCTTAATAAAGAAGGTCAAGATGGTAAAATAAGTCAAGTCTGTAAAGGCAAATATGGAAGAAATACCTTTTTAGGGTTTGTTTGGAGATATGAGGGGGATTCTTTTGATAAATTTGATTTTAAATTTGATAATACAGGTTTAAAATCTGAAAAAAATAGAGAAAGAGCTAGAAAAAACCAAACAGGAAAAACTAATAGTTTTGCTAAACCTCTTATGAAATATGATTTAAATATGAATTTTATAAAAGAATATGATTTAGCAAAAGAAGTTTGTCAAGAATTCGGTATAAAAAATATACAATGGTTAAAAGTTCAGATGAACAATAATAAACCCTATAAAGGTTTTTATTGGAAATTTAAAATAAAAACAAATTGAAATGAAAGAAATATTTAACAGAGAACAAGCTATATTTAGATTAATAGATGATACAATAAACACTATTGAAAGTCTGTTCTCAGAAGGTAGTACAGAATATGTAGAAAATATGCTTAGTGTTGGATTTAAAGGGTATGAAGATTTTACAAATGAAGAATTAGAAAAAGAGTTAAATGAAAAATTCTTTATAGAATATAAAGTAGAAGATTTTTAATAGACTTATACCTGGAGGTGAGTTTGGTACAATTTATATACTGATTGCTGAAGATAGTATTGAAGAAAAATGGTTTGAAAAAGCAACAATAGGGCTTGATAAAAATAAAATAAATTATATATGAGTAGACTAACACAAGAACATGAGAATAAAGATATAGAGTGGGATAATGGATTAAATGATATTAGAATTGACCCTAAGAATAAAGAAAAAAGAATCATATTAGTTGATGCTGATAGTATAATACATAGTTCTATACACCCTTTAAAATCAGAGGAAAGATTACCTTATACTGATAAAGAGATAGACACTATAATTATACCTAAAATTAAAGAAAGATTATATTCTCTAAATGAAGAGATAAATAGAGGTTTTAGCATACAAAAAATGTATTGTTTTGTTGGTGGTAAAGGATCATATAGAAGAGATATTTACCCTGATTATAAAGCTAATAGACCTGAGAAATTAGAAATAATAACTGAAGTTTACAGAAAATGTGTAGAAGAACTTAATTTTATAAGAGCTGAAGACTTCTTAGAAGCCGATGATATGCTCTATATTTTAGGTAAAGAATATGGAAATATGTCTATATTATGTTTTATAGATAAAGATTTAAGACAAATACCTGGTATTGTATATGATTATAATAAAAATATATGGTATACAATAACTCCAGAAGAAGCTAGACATAGTTTAGCTGTACAAGTATGTACTGGTGATGCAGGAGATAATATCAAATGTAATAAAGGATGTGGACCAGCTAAAGCTGATAAATACATCAAATTAGGAATGTCTAATTACCAGTATATTAAAAATATTATTAGACTCTACAGAGATTTTAATAAAGAAGTAAAGGATGTAAAACCTTTAATTAGACTAACTTATAAATTAGTAAGTTTAGGTAAAAAATACAATAAATAATATGGATATAGGAATTGATTTTGATGGAAGCTGTGTAAAACATAAATACCCTTTAGTAGGTGATGATATAGGTGCTGTACCAGTATTAAAAGAAATAGTACAAGCTGGACATAGGTTGATTTTAACAACTATGAGAAGTGATTTTGGAGTAAAGAAAGGTTTATATATTAGTGGATTAACTGATGCAGTTAATTGGTTTAAAGAAAATGGTATACCCTTATTTGGAATACAAACCAATCCTGAACAAAAAGAGTGGACTGATTCTCCAAAAGCTTATTGTCATATGATTATAGATGATACAGCTTTAGGTTGCCCTTTAATAGAGAATAAAGGAGAAAGACCTTATTTAGACTGGGTAAAAATTAGACAAATTTTAAAAGAAAAAAAGATAATATGATAGAAACTCTAGAAAAACCAATAAGTAAGAAAGTATTTGAAGAACAATTCGTGGATATAGTCAAAAGAAAAAGAGTTTATTATGCTCACAGTATGCATCTTTATAATACTCCACAAGAAATAAGAGATATTCAACTCTTAGAAAGTTTAGGTTACAAAGTTGTTAATCCTAATACTCCAGAAGTTCAACAAGAAGTTGAAGAACTTAAAAAAGATAACCCTGAATATATGGATATTTTTGATAAAATTATAGCTAAATGTGATCTATTAGCTTACAGATGTCATGCAAACTTAAAAATACCTGCTGGAGTTTGGAAAGAAATAGGTTTTGCTAAAAATAGAGATTTACCTATTATAGAGTTACCAACTTTAATAGATAGTAGAGAATTAAGTGTTAACGAAACAAGACAATACTTACATTACAATGGACAACGATAAAAAATTATATAAAATAACAAAATTAGGACCCGTAGATAATCCTAGAGATGTAAATTCTGCAGCTGGTGAAGGTGTACATATAGGTTATTACACAGGTTTACCTTTAGTGGGTGGAAAATTCTTATTAAACCCTTTTAGTTTAAAAAGAGGTGAAAGAGGATTTGTAACTAGTAGGATAACTAAAATTATAGATGACAAAACATTTGAGACTTTAAACTCGGTTTATAGTTATGAACCATATAATGATGGACAACGATAATATAATAAGAAGTAATAAACTTATAATAGAATTTATGGGTTTAAAGATTGCTGAATCAGATAATTCTTTTAGTTGGAATGATTCTCCTTTTTATTTTGTAAGTCATTCTACAAGAGAAAAAGTTATAAATTCAATGTCGGAATATGTTAAATATTTTAATTCTTGGGATTGGTTAATGCCAGTAGTAATTAAAATTGATAGATTATCAGAAGATGGGATTATCCCTTGGACTGAAGAATATATGGAATGGTGCGATTATATGGAAGAAGTATTAACAACTAATTATGAATTAGAATCTACATTTAAATGTGTAGTTAAAATAATAGAGTGGTATAACTTAAATTATAAATAATGAATAACGATAGAGTAGTAAGTGAAGTAATAATTAATAACTTTACAGATGAAACTGAATTAAGGTATGTTGATACTGGAGATTCTTATGTAGACCTTTATCATCAATTCAATTTTGAGGGATTTGCTAAAGTATATGTAGACCAAATTGATAGAGAATACATTATAGTAAATGATGAAGATGTATATTTAGATACAATAAATAAAATAGAATAATGGATACAGAAGAAATAAATAAAAAATGTTGTTAGGAGGAAAAGATATAAGTTTTCCTTCACAACAGTCATTAACAGTAGGAAATAAGAAACCAGAAGATAAGGGTTTAAGATTTAATGAGGGTAAAACAAGATTTGACTTATTAGAACCTTATGCTATGGAGCAATTAGCTAAAATATTTACTCGTGGAGCTGAGAAATATGCTCCAAACAATTGGTTAAAAGGATTACCTTGGATGGATGTTGTAGCTTCTTTAAAAAGACATTTAAGTAAATTTGAACAGGGTGAAGACTTTGATGATGAAAGTAAACTTTTGCATATGGCTCATGTAGCTTGGAACGCTTTAGCTGTCGTTAGTTATTATAAACATAGACCTGAATATGATAATAGGAATCATAGTTATCTTAGAAAACCTCGTATTGGTGTGGATATTGATGACACTATAAATTGTTTTGTAGATCATTGGTGTAAATATCATTCATGTAGTATACCAGATCATTGGCAATTTGACAGAGAAATAGGTGAAAAAATAAAAGCTTTAGATAAAGAATTTTGGCTATCCATACCTTGTAAATTTGAAGCTAAAGATATACCTTTTATTCCAGCTTGCTATATTACTGCCAGATCAATAGACGAAAAATGGACTCAAGAATGGTTAGATACTAATAATTTTCCTCATGTACCTTTATATAGTGTAGGATTTGGACAATCTAAATTAGAAGTTTGTAAAAAAGAAGAGTTAGATTATTTTATAGATGATAATTATGATACTTTTTTAGAATTAAATAAAAATGGAATATGTACATTTTTGATGGATATGCCTCATAATCAACGTCATAACGTCGGGTATAAAAGAGTCTACAGCTTAAAAGATTTTTCTGAAAGATTTCTTTAAAAATCCAATAAATAAAGTCCATTTTATTTTGAGTTTTCAGATATTTAATTTATATTTGCAGAATGGAGTATAAAATATATAAATTGGTGTCACCAATAACACCCAATATTGTTTATATTGGTATTAGTAATACAGAGTTATTAGGTAGACTTTTTGATCATTATTCTTATGCAGTTAATATATATAAAAGTAATGAAAAGAAAAATGAATGGATACTAAAAAATTGGAGAAATATTGAAATTTTACAAATTGATATAGCTGAAAATGAAAAAGAAGCCAGATTAAAAGAGTCTCAATATGTGTTAGAATGTCATGAAAAAGGTTTAGAAGTTTTAAATGATACATATAAACAAATTATTGTTTATAATGGTAATGGTGATTTTATAGAAATATGTCCTTCTATAAAATATACTCTTGATAAATATGAAATATCTCCTCAAACTTTTTGGAGAAAAATAAATAGTAATAAAGCCATAAATAAAAATAGATTTTACTCTTATAATAAAGACTATAAGAATAAAATAGAAGAATATACTCCAAAAGTATTAGGTAGACCAGTATTACAATATAGTTTAGAAGGAGAATTTATTAAAGAGTTTCCTAATATAAGTAGTGCTGTTAAAGAAGTGAAAGGTACTGAAGATAGGAAAAAAGGAACTGGAATAGTCTCTTGTTGTCAAGAAAAGATAAGAACAGCTTACGGTTTTAAATGGAGGTATAAATATGGAAGAGAATATAAAACAAATATATAAATGATTATTAGTATAACAACTCGGATAGAGTTAAATGAAGATTTTTTAGAAGAAGATGTAGCTAAAATGATACAAGAATTAGATTATGGTTTTTCGTATGTATTTGATGATATAGAGCAAATTAATGGAACAGAAATTGTAGATTATAAAATAATTAATAATGAAAGGAATACAAGTAGCTAAAATATTAGAATTATCTGATGCAATCATTATAAATAATGACCTATTAGTATATTGTACTTTATCTATGGATGAAGATGAAGAGTTATATACTTTAGATATAAACACTGAATCTGAAGGTTTAGAATATCAATACTCTATTAAATTTTGGGAAAATGATGATATAGAAATAAAAGACAATAAATTTTTATTATTAGATCAAGAATCTAACGAGTATATTACAGTTCAAATTTTAGAAACAATAAAGATAATTTAATAATGAAAGAGTATAAAATACCTATAACATGGGAATCGTATAAAGAATATACAATACAAGCTCAGAATTTACAAGAAGCTACTAGTTTAGCATTAAATAAATTTTTAGCAGAACCAGATGAAAATTATATTAATGATAGTTTTTATGTAGATGATATGGTTTATGATATGTATCCAGAAGAAGAGTTAGACATTTTAAATCTTAAAATATAAAATAATGGAAAATACAGAAACACAAGATTATTTATACCCATTTTTATTTAGGTATAATACATACAATAAACAATGGATAGCTTCTACAAATGAAAAAGATTTGTGGAATGATTTAAACTCTGAAGAAGTAATTTCTTCTTCTAAAATAGAAACCTTAGTAGAATTGATAAATAAGTATCAAGGAGATATTAAGAAACTCAAAAAAGAATTAAAGTAATGAATGTAAAATTAAAATCAATAACTCCTGATGCGGAAGTTAATATTGTAGAAATAGCCAGAGTTTCTAGTTCAAGAGAAGATAAAAGTGAAAAACCAGAAGGTCTTATTAATTATTTAATTAATAATAAGCATTGGTCCCCTTTTCAGCATAGTTATTTAACTTTTGAAATAGAAACTTCTAAAGCTATAGGAATTCAACTTTTAAGACATTTGTCTTTTACTTTTCAAGAATTTAGTCAAAGATATGCAAAAGTTGAAAAAATAGAGCCTATTGAAATAAGAAAACAAGCTATTAAAAATAGACAGAGTTCAGAAGAAATTTTTGATCCTGAATTAAATGTTTTACTTGGAGGTAAAAAAGAATTAGCTTCAGAAAGAATAGAATGGTTATTAAAACAATGTCAAGATACTTATAACCTCTTATTAGAAGCTGGAGTAGCTAAAGAATGTGCCAGAATGGTATTACCTATGGCTACAAGTACGACTTTATATATGACTGGTAGTGTAAGATCATGGATACATTTTTTATCAATCAGAGATGATGCACATGCTCAATTAGAAGTTCAATTGATAGCTAAAGAAATTAAAGAAATTCTTAAACAAGAGTTACCAATTATAAGTAAAGCTTTAAATTATTAATATTATGTGTGAAGATATCTTTAAAAATGGTGTATATAAAATCTGGTTTAAAAATAAACCTGAAAGAGTATACATTGGTTCAACCAGTTTTATTAGGAGTAATTCTAATAAAACTGGTTTTTATCAAAGAAGATATAACCACCTTAACTCCTTAAAAAGGGGTAAACATTCAAATAAATTTTTACAAAGAACTTATAATAAATATGGTGAAGATGCATTTCAATTTGAAATAATAGAAATATGTGAAGAAAATATAATAGAAAGAGAACAATATTGGATTGACTTTTATAAAAGCTTTGACAGAAAATATGGATACAATTTATTAAAAATTGCTTATTCTTTAAAAGGTTTTAAAAAGAGTAAAGAACATATTCTTAAACATAGCAATTCATTAAAAGAATACTTTAAATATAATGAAGTTCATAATAAGAAAATTAATAAAGATTTATTAGAAAAAGTTAAAAACAAAATAGAATTAAATATTCATTATACTATAATATGTAAAGAATTAGATATTAAAAAATCCACATATTATAATATAAAAAGAGTATTATCAACCGGATTAATAAAATAAGAATTATGAGAAAATTTATGTGGAATGAGTTTCTTATAGACTGTGGAGATGTCATTGGAGGATTCATTGCAGGTATAGGATCTCAAGATAAAGAGCATAGTGCTATGTTAATATTTGGTTTATTATTAATAGTAGTATCAACAGCTTTAAAAGTAAATAAATATAGAGTAAATCATGACAATACGTGAATTAGAAGATTACGCTCAACAGTGTATTAATAAAAATAAAGAATTAAAAGAGATAATAGTAGATTTTGTAGATATATGTAAAGATAATATTGAAGAAGGAAAGGATGAACAAACAGAAATCGAACTATGTATAAAAGATATAAATGAATTAATGTAAAATATGGGAAAAAATATAGGTAAAAAGTTTTTAAGTGATCTAAAATTACATTCAGATTATTTTAAATGGTTAGATAAAGAAGATAGATATGAGAATTGGAATGATGCCTCAGAAGATATAATAAATGGGCATAAGTTAAGATATAACAATGAGAAGTTAAACCCTTATTTAGATCTTGCTTTAGAATCATTAAAAGAAATGGGTATCCTTGCATCTCAGAGAAATCTACAATACAGATATCCACAAATAATGAGGTCTAATTTAAGGATGTATAATTGTACTTCTACTCATGCTATGAGAAATAGTGTATTTCAAGAAGTATTTTACTTATGTTTGAACGGATGTGGTGTAGGTGTAAGTCTATTAAAACCATTTGTTAAAAATATATCTAGAATACAGAAAAGAACAAAAGGTACTAAAACTTTTGTAATACCTGATACAATAGAAGGTTGGTCAGATTCTCTTGGAGTTCTAATGTCTTCTTATTTTGTAGATAAACAGACTTTTCCTGAATATGCAGGCTATGAAATTAAGTTTGATGGCTCTAATATAAGAGAAAAAGGTACATTTATTTCTGGAGGTTTTAAAGCTCCAGGATATGAACCTTTAAGGATAGCTTTAGAGAAAATAGAAACACTATTAGAAAATTGGCTTGTAAATGAAGGTGATGAATTAAGACCTATAGCTGTAGGTGATATAATTTGTCATGGTTCAAATGCTGTATTATCTGGTGGTGTAAGAAGAGCTGCATTAGATTTTATTGTTGATCCTTATGATCAAGAAATGATTATGTCTAAAACAGGTAATTGGTACACTTATAATAAACAAAGGGAAAGAACTAATAATAGTGTACTATTGCTTAGATCTATAACTATAAAAGAAGAGTTTGAAAATATAGTTAATTTAAATGATGGACAATCAGATATAGGTTTTGCTTTTGCAAATAGCTGGTTTGATATGTTTAACCCTTGTTTTGAAATATCTAAATTACCTATTCTTTGGAAAGGAGATTTAAGTAAAATTGAATACAAAGATCTAGAAGAATTCACTAAGACTAATGAAAAGTTATTTGGAGTTCAAGGATGTAACTTAAATGAAATATTAGCTGAGAAATGTACTACACTAGAGAGGTTTCTGAGATTTTGTCAAGACGCTACAATTTTAGGTACTTGTCAAGCTGGATATACTAGTTTTCCTTATTTAGGGGAAGTTAGTGAAAAAATATTTGCTGGTGAAGCTTTATTAGGGATTTCTATTATAGGATGGATGAATAATCCTAAATTATTTAATGAAGAATGGCTTAGAAAAGGTGCTGAAGTAGTTAAAGAAACAAATAAGTTAATAGCTTCTATTATAGGTATTAACCCTGCAGCTAGAACTACTTGTGTTAAACCTGGTGGAAATAGTGAAGTAGTAGGTCAAACAGTAGGTGGTATAAGAGCTGAAGAAGCTGCTCAATCTTTTAGAGTTATGCAACTTAATAAAGAGAATACTGTAGCTAAGTTTTTAGTTGAAACTATGCCTTTTCTATTGGAAGAATCAGTACATTCAGACTCTAAAACAGATTATGTAGTTTATATACCTGTTGAAGCTCCTAAAGATGCTATCTTAAAAAGAGATATATTAGGTGTAAAACATTTAGAATACATAAAATTTGTTCAAGAAAACTGGGTTATTCCAGGTACAAATGAAGATTTATGTGGATATAAAGGTATTAATCATAATGTATCTTGTACTGTTAATTTAGGAGAAGGAGATAAACAGAAATGTATAGAGTATATATGGGAAAACAAACATGCTTTTACTGCAATTTCTTTTTTAGGTACTTTTAGTAGTAGAGAATGGAATCAAGCTCCTTTAACTGAAATAGAGCCTTTAGAATCTATTATATCTAAATATGGTACAGGGGCTTTATTTGCTTCTGGATTAATAGTAGATGGCTTACATTACTTTAATGAAAATTTATGGGAAGCTTGTAGTATATTAGCTAATAGAGAAATAGCTATTACTGGTACAAGAGAACAAGTCTTATTAAAGAAATATTGGTTAGATAGGGCTAAAAAGTTTAGTAAAAATTACTTTAAAAACAATATAGGTAATATGATCTCCTGCTTAAAAGATGTTTATATCTTACATAAATGGGAAACTATCAACAAAAAGTTTAAAGAAGTAGATATCTCTAAAGTATTAACTAAACCTGAATATAAAGATATATCAGACTATGCTTCAATAGCCTGTGCAGGTGGTGCTTGTACAATTTAATAACAATAAATTAAAAAGAAAAAGGACCTTATTAGAAATAGTAAGGTCCTTTTTTATTATCTTTACAACAAAATAATAAATGAATACAAGAATAAAAATTACTCTCAAAGAGTCAGCAAAAAATCAGGATAATACATATAATATCTTTGAAAAAGATGGATTTAATCTTAAAAGACATATAGTAACTACTAAAGAAGTTAGTACAGATCTACCTTTAGGTGCTACCGTAGAAGAAAGATTTCAAATGCATGAAATAGAAAGTTATAGTATTGACCCAATACAAGAGGGTATTAGAGTAAAATTTAAGAAGATAGATAGAAATGCTACGACACCTAGCTATGCAAAACTAGGAGATGCAGGTTTAGATATGACTGCAACTTCTTTTTCTAGAAGTTCTAAATATTTAGAATATGGAACAGGTATAGCTGTAGAAATACCTATAGGATTTGTAGGATTACTTTTTCCTAGAAGTTCAGTAACTAATAAGACATTAATGTTGAAAAATTGTGTAGGTGTTATTGATTCTGGATTTAGAGGAGAAATTAGATTTAGATTTCAAAATGTCAGTAAATTAAAAACTGAAATTGATGAATATGCTATAGGTGATAGATGTGGTCAACTATTAATTTTACCTTATCCTCAAATTAATATGATAGAATCAGAAGAATTATCTGATACTGAAAGAGGTGAAGGTGGTCACGGATCAACAGGAAACTAAAAAATATGACGAATAAAATAAAACAAGAATTAGATAAATTAATTTTTATTAAGCCAGCTTTATTGATTTCAGAAGGATGGTTAATAGGGAATAGTGTTAAAAATATATTAGAAGATAAAAATCCAAAAGATTTTGATATAATAGTTCCTTCTAGGGAAAACTTTCAAAAAGTAGTCTCTTATCTTAATTCGATTAAAAACCCTATTATAAATAGTAATGGAGGATTAAAATACATATTAGAATATAAAACTGTTACTCTAGTTATAGATATATGGTGTGAAGAATTATCTCATTTTTTACTAAACTCTAATAATATAAACTATATTTATAACTTAAAAAGAAACTTATTAATAAATAAACTATGAATAAATTAGTAACACAATTAGAGACATTATATAAACGGGCTAAAACAGGTAAAATAGTTTCTTACGAGATTAGAGTAGATATTGAAACTACAGATGATCTACCTGTAATTATAAAAACAACTGGGCAATTAGAAGGTAAAAAGACTATTCATAAAGAAACAGTTTTTGAAGGTAAAAATATAGGTAAAACAAATGAAACTACACCTATACAACAAGCTATTTCTCAAGCAGAATCAGATTGGAAAAAGAAAAGAGATGAAGGTTATAAAAGCTTTATAGATTTAGGTGTTAAAGATATCAGTGAACTAGAAGAGAAATTAACCCAATTTAATACAGATAGTTCTGGACAAGTTAAACCAATGCTTGCAATAGATTGGAAGAAAGTTAAATCTGTTACATATCCTTGTTTAATACAGCCCAAATTAGACGGTGTAAGATGTCTTATGGTAGTTGACTCAGATAATGGAAAACTGGTCAAATTTCTGTCTAGAAGTGGTAAAGAATACACTACTTTAGATCATATTGAAAAACAAGTGGTAGGCTCTGTATTAAATCAAAGTCTTATACTTGATGGAGAAGTTTATTCAGATGAACTTTCATTTCAAGAAATTATTTCTGCAGTTAAAAAACAAAGAGCTGATAGTTTTAAACTAAAATTTAGAGCTTATGATATAATTAACGATTCAGATCAATCCCAAAGATGGGAAGATACTAAAAAAGTAGTAGAAACTATTAATTCTGAATCTATTCAACTTGTAGAAACTTATGTTTGTACAGATGAAAAATTAGCTAAATCTTTCCACGATACATGGGTTGAGAAAGGTTATGAAGGAGCTATGCTCAGATTATATTCAGGCTTATACGGTCAAGGACAAAGAAGTAGAGATTTACTTAAAGTAAAAGAATTTGACGAACAAGAATTTATGTGCTTAGAATTAATTAAAGGTCAGAGGGAAGAAGATGTAATAGCTGTTTGTAAGACAGAAGAAGGTAAAACTTTTAATGTAAAACTTGTAGGCACAAGGGAGTACAAAGCTGATTTAGTTAAAAATTGGGATAATAAACCTAAACCTTTAACAGTAAAACATTTTGGTTGGACTGATTCCAATTTACCTAGATTCCCTATAGGTAAAGCTTTTAGAGACTATTAAAATAAATAATATGATAAATAAGATAACATACAAAGAAGAACCTCATTTATTTGATGATTTAACAGAATTTTCTATAGAATCTATACAAGATCATCGTAGAGGAAGCAATTTCTTTAGAGAAGAAATAATTGAATTTACAGAGGAAGATAAACAATGGTTTGAAGAAGTAAAAGATTTTGATAAATACTTAGGTACTTGGAAAACAAATCAAGTGATTTGGGATGACAACTATGAATTTGATGAGACTTTTAGTGAGTTGACAAGAGTAAGAAAAAAAGAAATAATATCCCATGAATGGGAGGAAGTAATATAAGTAATTTTTTTGTTAATTACCAAAGAAAAACCCTTGAAATATAGGGTTTTTCTTTATTTTTTCGTAAATTTGTAAAAAAGAATATGGCTAAAGATAAAGAGAAAAAACAGCTTACCTTAGAGGAAGCAATGGCAAAGTTAGATAAAGATTATGGTCCTGGGTCTATAATTAGTGGTGATGAGATAGTAGAATGTACAGAATTTGTATCTACAGGATCATTAGGACTTGATATAGCTTTAGGTGTAGGAGGTTTACCTTCTGATGGTAAAATAATAGAATTATACGGATGGGAATCATCAGGGAAATCTACTTTAATTCAAACTATAGTAGGTAATTTCCAAAAGAAATATCCCGATAAAAAAGTTATATATGTAGATAGTGAACACTCTTTAGATAGAAAATACTCTATAAAATTAGGTTTAGATCTATCTACATTAATTGTAATACAATTAGATGAAGGAGCTGGTGAAGCTGCTTTTAATAAAGTTAATACTCTTGTATCTACAGGTATGATCTCAGCTGTTGTATATGATAGTTATAATGCTATGCAACCTAAGAAAATAGTAGACGGAGAATTAGGTGATGCAACTATGGGTGTTCATGCAAGATTAATGGGACAATCTATTAGTCAAGATAACGCTGCTTGTACTAAATATGGTACTAATTTTATATATATTGGTCAATTAAGAGAAAAAATAGGTGTAATGTTCGGATCACCAGAAACTACTCAAGGTGGTAATGCTCTTAAATTTTATGCTCATGTAAGGTTAGAATGTACTAGAAGTACAACTAAAGATAACTCTTCTTTTAATGAAGATAAAGATAAAATTAGTAATTTACATAAAGTAGTAGTTAAAAAGAATAAAGTAGGAGCTCCTTTTAAGTCAGCTGAATACCATATTATATATGGTGAAGGTATTGATAAATATAATGAACTCATTAATTATGCTCATGAATATAAAGTACTTAAAAAATGGGGTAAAGACATTACATATGAAGAAACTAAGTATCTAGATACTGACTTCATGGATAATTTAAGAGATAGTGAAGAACTATTTTTTGAAATAAGAGAAAAAGTCCTTAAACTAGCATTAGGTAAATAATAAAGAAGCCCTTAGAACTTAATCTAAGGGCTTCTTTTTTACTCTTTAATTAGCTTATGCTAATACTGGAGGAGTTCCAGGAGTTGCTGAGTTACCTAACTCTAAAACACCCCAAGCAGAACCATTCCATATAAGATCTGCAAATTCACCTACAGTTGTGAAAGTTATAGTTGTTCCACCTACAAAAGCAGCAGTAAGAACACCTGATCCACCATCAGCTACATGAGATACCTTCTTTCTTTGACCAATTTGAGTACCTGAAGCTAAAGTTAAAGCTTGAGCTGCACCTGAAGAAGTAAATTTAGTTAAAAAAGCTGTAACATTAATAGCACCCGCACCAGTTAAAGCTTGAGCTGCAGTAGTTGGATAAAATCCAGCAAACATAGAGTTAGCAGAAATACCACCATCTTTAATTAAAGCACCGTCAACTGTTACACCAGTTGCTGCAGTAAATTCTGAAATAGTATCAGTACTCATTGAAGAGTAAGCTGCTTCTGATTCAAAATCAGATTGCCATAAAGCTGTAGTATAAGCTCTAAAAGTAACTACATCTTCAGGTTGAAGAATAACAAAACCTGTAGTAGCAGTTTTATCATCTATTGTATCACCAGTAGTTGCATATACTTTTTTAGCAGTAGCAGTTAAATTAACTACTGTAAATTCTAAACCTGGAGCTGCGGCTGGTAATTCTACTCCTGTATTAGCTGCACCACCTGTAATAACACTAAGACTTTTAGTTAATGCATAACCATCTGTATCATCAACTCCAAGAGCTGTAATAGCTGGATCAACACTAGCTGCAACATTAATATCACTCCAAGTTCCTTCTTCAGGATCGAAATTTTGTAAATTTCCTGAAGCATCTAAGCCCACTGGGAAAATAGTCTCATTATCACAACAAGCATCGTCAAATGGAATACCAAATTTGACTGCAGTTGTTTTCAACCATTGTTCCAAAACTAATTCTCCACCAAAAGGAGTGTCTCTGTTGGATCTTCTAAAGATACCATTTTTTAAAATTGTGTACTTTGCCATTTTTTAAAAACACACTTTTAAGATATAGTGAGAAACTTTAATTATTAAAATTTTTAATCTATTTTTGAAATAATATTTACCCTATTTAGCCAACCTTTATTTTGTAACATCTATAAATATTTTTGGTTTTTTATTTTTTGGATTTATCATCCATCTAACAGCTTCATAAGGTATAGAGTATGCTTCTGAAACTTCTCTAATTGACATATAATAAATACCTGTTTCTATATTAAGAATAACATTACTTTTTGGATTTCTTATTCCAAAATCTGTTATTTTAATATGACTATTTACTAATTTTTGTTTAGACTCATTTGTCCAAATCCTTTTTTTATTAGCCTCTGCTATTATTTTACTCGTTTCTTTTGAATGTGTTTTACCATAAAAAGGATTATCTTTACCATATCTTTTATGTTCTTCAGGTATAATTCTTCCTGTTATACCCTCTCCACCATCTGTATAATTAACTAAGTTGCCTTTTTGTAAATCTTTTCTGCCAAAAAACTCTATCCAGAAACATTCTTTTTGACTAGCTTCTTCTGGAGTTAAATCTTTAGAAATAATTTTAATAGTATAACCATATTTATTTACTATATTTTTCCAATGTTTATTCCTACCATGTGTAGAAGTATCTCTATTTCCAGTACCTTTCCCAATATAAAAAGGTTCTAAAGAGCCGGTAGAATAATGAGCATAAACAAAATACTTCTTTCTATTCATTTTAGTCTATTGCACCAATTATTTTAGTTCTTCGGAGCCATCCTTGTAAAAATTTTTTAAGATTTACTAAAGAATAATAAAAAGATTTTCTTTTTTCAGTTAAACAAGACTCTGTAAGATTAACTAATTTAGCTTTCGTAATAGGTCCAATTACCCCATCATCTACTAAACCTAAACATTTCTGAGCTAATTTAATTGCTCTTGATTGTCCCATATTAAATGAAATATCAAAATACATATCTTTAGCATCTTGAGATACATATTGAGTACCGGCTGAAATATAATATTTTGAAAAACCTATTAATTGAGCTTCTTCTTCAGTAATTCTTTTGAAATCATCTAAAGAAGTAAAGTAATTTTTATTGTTATTATAAGAAACTCCATACCTAGTCCAACCACCAGAATCCCCGGATACATTATGTAATTTAGATCCACCTTCTACTTCCATAAGTGGAGACCATAATATTTTAGTAAAGTAATAAAAGTCCTCTAAATTTTTATTTTTAGTATCTATTAATATTTGTTTTAAATCTTGTTTCATAATTTTATTATATTTTTAATATATTTTTTAATAAAAGACCATATAACTATTAAACCTAAAATAGAACTTAAAATAAGGATAGTATTATTTTTCTTTGATACTTTATTTTTCAAATTTATCTCTCTACTTTTAGCATTAATAACTTCTAAATGTAAACTATCTTGCTTTTTTTCTAAAATATATACATTTGCTGCATAAGTACTAGTAATTGTTTTATCTGAATGTATAGTATCAATTCTAATAATTGAAGGTGGACAAACTATATTCATAAAAAAAGTATCTGTATCAGTTATAATTTTAGGTGGTAAAGTTTTAATTAAACTATCTATATTTACTCTTACAACACTGTTTTTTATTATAGGTTCACCTTGTATATATTTTACTATTTCTTTAACAGAATCAGTAGATTTGAATTTATCATTACATTTTTCAGCAAGTAATTGAGGATGTCTCCTGTCAATATTACTTAATTTTTTATTGTCATATTTTGTTGATATACAGCTTGTTAATAGTAGTATTAATATTATTATAATGTTTTTCATATTTAAAGTTGGTTTAATTCTAATGTTTTTATAAATTTAATCATTGTTTCTAAATCTGAAACAATTTTACCATAACTATCTGGTGTTGTGTGTCCGGAATTTAATTCATCCCATACGGCTTGAGCTATAATAGAAGGACTAGCTCCACCACCAGCACTATTTAAAAGTTCACCCATAGTATCTGGAAGATTATTATTTGCAGCTAAAGCACTCCATACAGCTTGACCTACATTTGACAGAGATAACCCTGCTCCTGTAACAGTGATATCTATCGTCATATCTCCTATAGCATTTACATCAATGTTTAAATCACTAGTCCCTAATAAAGAAGTGATGATATTTGCAAATCCTTTTATATTACCTGATAAAGTTGATGTACCTGTAAAATTAGAAGACATTTTACCTTTACCTGAAATAGAAGCTGTAATCGTACTATTTCCTGTTAAAGAACATATCATAGCTATTAGAAGGGATGACGTTGCCGTAAAATAACTATGTCCACCTAAGTCAGCTTCTAATAATTTTTGTGGAATTAAATCAGCTATAATAGAACTATTACCTTGTATTGAAAAGGACATTCCTCCTGCTTTAGGAGATAATGTCCAAGAATAATGTGAATTATACCCATTATTAAATGCTGATTTATCTGTTATATCTTCAATAGAGCTATCTCCATAATAAAAAGACATCATTCTGCTTATTTTTAATCTTTCATAGCTGTTAGAAAAACTGCCTATACTTTTTCCAACATTTGAATTTAATGATGTATAATTACCTAAAAGTCCCATTATTGTGTTCTTATTGATTCTGCTAAATTTGAAAAACCTAAATTTTCACAAATTTTAGCATCTATTTCTTTTTGAAGAGCTATCATTTCAGCCATTATTTTAAAAGCATCCCATTGTTCTTCCATTGCTTGTTTAGCTATATCTAAAAATTGTTTATTCATATTAGTTCCAAATGAAAGTTAATTGTCCTGAAAAAGCTGAATTAGCTGGTGTAGTGGTTCCAGACATTACAAGCCAATATAAAGCTGCCCCATCGTATATTCTAGGTAAAGAAGGTAAATCAAAAAGAAAATTACGTTCAGCAGCTAGACCTAACGTTGATAAAGGAAATTGAGCTAATTCTTTTACCATTGCTACAGAATACTCTCCAGAAACATATGATGTAGAATTTTGAATGCTATCAATTTGAGATATACCAGCATCACCACCTTGTAAAGGACATGCATAATTATATTTCCCTATACCTGTAGCTCCTGTAGATAATATTAAACTATTTGAAGCTGCTGTTTTACCTATTGGTAATACTGTAGGTGTAGCTCTAGATCCTACTTGATTTGAATTAGTATAACCTAAAGATAAATTAGGAGTAGCAGCACCTAATGGTGTAGCATTACTATTAAAAAATATTGTATTAAGACCAGCTCCATTTGTGTATCTAGGTAATAACCAGGATACTGTATGTGTTCCTGTACCTGTGTTTGTAATATTAATTGCAGTTCCTGATACAGCATTAGCATATGTAGTAGCTAATTTAAAAGTAGATGAAGTTAAAGGAATAACAAAATAATCTGTAGCTAAAGATAAACCAGCTGGTAATGTATTACTTGTTGTTAAACGTACTTTTGTTCCTAATAGGATATTACTCGGAGTATTAACTGTAGAAGTATAGGTGCATATATCTGTTGTATCATCAGCCGTAAATGTATCAGATTGTGTTAACGTGTTTGTAGTTGTTTGAGCTGTAGTAGTTGTTACACTTGTAACTCTATAAAATCCCACAACATCAACTAAAACTAAAACAGCCGGTACAACTGTAGCTGCTGCTGTAACGGCTGAACCACTTAGTAAGTACTTATTATAATCAGTTTGAACATTACCTCCATGTTGAATACTTGATGCATTTGAAGTATTATCTTTAACAGCTTGAAACAATAAGTTAGTTCCTGTATTAAATAAAGCATCTGCTGGTGGATTACCTCCACCTCTAAAAAGTGTATGACATTCATTAGCCACCGCTGCTGTAGTAGGATTAAAGTTTTTACTCCAGTTATTCCTGAAGGTTTGTCCTGCTGACATTGCAGCTATTATTTGATCATTGCTTTGAAATCCTGCCATTTTTATTATATTTTTAAGTAAATACGCATTTCATATTCCCAATTAAGGCCGTTGCTGATAATGATCCTTTAGGGAGACACACAGCACTTATGAATGCGTTATCTTCGATTATTGGTAATTCATTTTGAGTTAAAAAGAAATCTTTTTCTACAGGAGCATCAATGCCTCTAATTAATGTAGTGCAAATAGGTTTAACTAATATTAAACTCATTAATCCTATATCTCCATTTAACATTGTCAAAGAATCTATACTTCTTACGCCACTATCACCAGATTGAAGTCCTATAAAAGGATTTCCACTTGCTTGAACATTTGCAGCACTAGTTGTTATAGACCCTATAGTAGATATAGCATTTTGGGTCATTATTTGTGACGTTCTACCACTTACACCTTCACTATTTGTATAATTTACATAAAATTGTTGACTACCATTTCTACCAGCAATTGTTACAGCCATCATTTGAACTCCTTCACCATCTATATATCTTGGTAGTGTAATAGTATTATCCATTATTTGAGTTGATGTAGATCCATCATCTATAGATGGATAATATAAAAGATAATCACATAACCAAATTGTTAAAGGTAGTGCTGTAGAAGTTGTAGTTAAAGATGTGAAACTTCTTAGTATTTTCTTAGAAGGATAAACATTATCTCCATGATAAAATCCACCATCAGTAGTTTGATAAATAGCTTTTGCTACAAGAGGTGTAGCATCAAACCAATATTTAGGCGGAGGATTACCTGAAGACATTGATAAATCAAACCATACACCATTCGTAGTAACTTGAGAAGGGGTTTTTATCCACCCATAACTACGAATTCTTCCTTCTAATTCAGCATCAACAAGATCTTTTATATTATTCATTAACGAGATTGACCTGTTAACCAACTCAAAAATTGACTAACAGACACTTTTATTTTATAATTAAATTCTTTAAATGGAGACATTTTACCTTTTCCTCTTAATATAACTTTTCTATTTGCATAAATAGTTACATTTCTATGAGTACAATCTTTATGATATTCATAAAAAGGTTCTACACCTTCTCCTTGTGGAATTACTTTAACAGCTTTACCACAAACACTGCATGAATATAAAGGAAGATGTTTACTCATTAGGATTCAGTTATTGTTATTGCACCTATTGCAAATACAGGTTGAATTAAATTACTAACTACAATTGGAGCATTTAAATCTCCATAATGTAAAACCGCTGCTGTACCTGAACCTACTCCTGTCTTTGCTGATGTAATAGTGTTACCGGTTACTCCACATTGAGGATAAGTTATTTGTGCTACATTTGAAGTAGAACCTCCAGAAGGAGCTGTCCACCCACTTGTAGTTCTAGCTACAGTTTGTCTTAAATAGTTAGTGTATGTAGCTTCATTTGTAGCCATAGTATCTCCTACAGAACCAGATGCTGTAGCTAAAGCTACATAAATATTAGTAATAGGAGAAGAAGCAGCATTATCAGCTATATTAGCCCAGGCTGTTGCATTATATATTAAAGCCATAATTGCATTTGAGGCTGTTGTACTTTTTGGCATTTTTTTATTTTTAAGAGTAAGTATAAGATAATCTATTATCCCAAATATTTATAAAATCTTCTGTCCCTTCTGCAAATAATATAGTTGTAGGAGAAATAGATTCATTAATTAATTTAATTTGCCAAACTGGGTTAGAGTCTATGCTATTAATAGATGCTTTTCCTATGTATGTAAAATTTGAAGTAGATGTATCTAATTTTGTTATATATTTTTCTTCAATTATTGGTATTTCTGTTTCAGAAACACCATTTTCATTATTAATGTAATAACCTAAAGGTTGTATTTTTATTTCATTTAATAATGGTAAAATTTTATTTCCATTTTTTATAGTAAAAAATATACCTTCTACTAAATTATTTGAATTATTTATTAATTTTATTTCTGATATATTTATATCAGAAATAGTAGCTTTCATAATCTGTATTTCAGAACTATGTAAAAAGTTTTCAAATACTATAGAATTACTTGTTGTAACAATACAACTAATTGTATTTTTTATACTTGATACAGCATGTAAACTCCATCCTTTTTTTAAAATTATCATTCTAAATTTTTTATAGGAAGAATAGCATAGCTAGGAATATTTTCCACAGAATCTCTATTAGATAAACTGTCCAAAGATGAATCCAGGTGCAAAAGCTTCTCTTTTGTATTCTGAAGAATCGTATAGTCAGCTTTAAGCGAGGAAAATGCATTTTCATGAATACTTATAAGTTTATTATCTATATAGTCTATTTTATACTTAGAATTAAAATTTAAAGTATCTAACACTTCTATATTATGTTTAATTGGGTGAGAGCTTATATTCTCACTAGTCCAAAATACACCCCATAAAAAAGGAAAAGTGATAAGCAAGGTACTAATTATTGACTTCATTTATTTTTTTATTTATGTTTTTTACTAAAGGTTTAATAGAAGTTTTTATTTTCTCGGACTCTCTTAATAAAGAATCCATTCTTGTAATTTCTTTTTTTAAATATTCCTCTTTTTCTTGTTGTCTTAATATATAAACAGAATCTAATTTTAACTCTAATTGTTTAATTGTAGATTTATATTCATTTCTTTCTAATTGTATAGAATAATTATTACTTTCAGTTTTTCTATACAATTTAATACTTGCAACAGAAACTGAAAAAATTATTAATAAACACAAAAAAATTACCTGTTGTTGAGGTGGTAATTTTACTATTTTAAGTATCCCATTAAAAAATAATTTTATATTTTCTATCATTTTTATTTAAGTTTATTTATTTCACAATAAATGTAAGTTATAGTGACATAGTATTCTTAAATTTCAACTATAAAATCATTTTTAATTTTAAATTATTTCATATAAAAATGAAAATGTAACAGTATTTACATTAGTATCAGATGCATAATATTTTAATTCAACAATATCTGAAGTAGAATTAGCTTGAATAGTGCCTGAAAAATTTGATGTTGTATTGGTTGAAGCTGCTGCACCTCCAGCCTGGTATGAAGTAGAGAAATTAGAAGCTACAGGTAAAGCTATACCGATTACTATTGACCCTGTAGCTGTAGCTTTAATATCACATTGACCTGATACAGAACAAGTATTTCCTATTCTTATATAAGTACATTGTCTAGCTGCTACAGTATTTATATTTGTAATTTTAGAAATAAAAGGTGTATATGTACTTCCTAATATAGTAGGAGTTGGTGGATTATATGAAATTCTATTACCTGTCATTATGCTTTATTTAAAATTATATAAACACTATCTCCAGAAGTGGCTGCATTAAAAGTTATATCTTGATCAATTAAATTAGTAGCTTGTATAGAAGCTGATACTCCTGTTGTTAATAAAGCTGATATTAAATTTATTTCCATATCTACAGAACCATTTAAAACTGTATAATCTATACTATGTACAGTATTAGCAGGTATAGAAAATATTGATCCACTTACTAATGTATGAGTATAATTATCATATCTTACTGGTTGTAGTTCAAAATTTAGAGGTGCAAAAGGAGGTATTGGATCATAACTTAACATACAAGTAGGTACATAATCATTATGATCTGTATCTACATATTTAATAAAAGTACCAGCTTGTCTTACTTCTAATAAATCTTTTATAGGTCTTAAAAAGACTGAAGGATTCATTAGATCATTAGCATTACTATTACTTTGAATAGGTGTTAAACCATAAGAAACAGTTGGTACTCCGGAATTATCTGTTATTATTGATGCTATACCAGAAATTTTATAACCATTAGCATAACCTAAGTTAAATCTGTAAGTAATCTCCTTATTAGGAAACTCCGCAAAATCTACAACTATATATTCTGTTTGATTAATATCATTAATTACATGACCTACAGAATCACTATATTCCCAATAAGTTAGTGTATTAGAAACATTTCCAGAAGTTTCATCACATAAAGAAGCTGAATTAGCTACTCTTACAAAATTAAAAGTAACTTGAGTACCACTTATTGTAAAATTAAATCTTCCTGTAGGAGATAGATTATCCAAAAAAACCCATCTATATTCATAGATAGGTACATACTCAAAATCACCACTACCACTAGTTAAACAACATAATTCTTGATTAGTTGTTTTTATTTTATTTGCTATTTCAGATAATAATCTTTCAACAGCTGTTTGTGCTCCTTTAAACATATTTTTACTTTACTTTTCTTTACAGAATAATATTATTCCCTTATTATAATATAAGCTTTTATTAAGAAATATACTAATATTATTAAATATTTTTAATAATATACCCTATTCATCTATTTCTATAAAACTTGTAGTATCTAAATCTATATCTGGAGTATTTAATAATGGTAAATATAAAGGATCATAAGCTTGTAATGGTGTACCAGCTTCTTCTTCTTTTTTAGATAATTCATCATCAGACATACTCAAGTATTCTTCTAAAGAAATCTCTATCACTCTACCAAATCTTGTATTATATCTCATTGTTTTCTTATTTGAATGTTAAAATTACACTATTAAATCCGTATAAAATAATAACTTTTAAAGTTTATTTTATATAAAAAGTTTTAACTGTTTCATAGCTTTGCCACTTATTCCACATTTGTAAAATAGGTAAAACATCTGCAAATTCTTTATAAATTCTTAACTCTCCTTTATTTACTCCTGTTTTAAAATAAGGATCTCCAGTTGCTGTTTTAAGAGTAGCTGTAAATACATCTGCTATATCTCCAGCATAAGATAATACTGCTGAAGGATTTTTTAAAAACTGACCTTGTTGTTTAAGACCTACAACAGGATAGTAGAATAACATTTCAGAATTAAGTTTATCTATAGATACCCTAAAAGCATTATATAATTTACTGTCATCATCATCTGCTCCAGCAGCTAAAAGCATAGTTAATGCAAAAGTACCTAATACGAAACCTAATTCAATTAAGTTTTTTTTCATATTAATCTTTTGTGTATCTGTTAAACTATCCCAAGAATATTTTAAATCTCTTAATTGAGCTAAAGTTTTAAAAAATTGAGTAGCTGTTACATATCTACCTTCTTGCCAACCTCTTACATCATTATAATATGCTTTCCTAAATCTTTGATCATAACCAGGAACAATATGTTTACGATAAACAGAAACTAATTCTCCTAATAAACTAGATTGAATAGCCATTTTATCCTCTACAGCATAATTACCATGTATTGCAGCATTAACTTCATATATATAGTTAGTTAAATTGTATTTTTCTTTTGTTGGTAAAGAGAATCCAGGTTTTAAAGATACCTTACCTATAGTCTTATCAAAATCTAAAGCATCATAAATAGATAAAGTTTCTCCTTTATCATTTGTTAAAGTCTTAGCCATTGTAATAGAAATACCAGTCTGTGTTTGCAATCCGTATTCTATTTTTTGTTGCATATAAAAAGCTTTTTCAGTTAACTGATCTTTAATGCTAAATTGACCATAAGTACCAGCAGGTGTATAACCTCTTTCCATATTAAAGAAATCTACAACAGCATCATACTTATTTGTTTTAAGATGTTTTAACTTATATTCAGAACCTTTATCCAAAGACTTATTAAAATCAGATAGAGATTTGATATATTCCTTATTAGATCTTAAAGCGTGCTCTCTTCCCCAATATAATCCAGTTTTACCTAAAGGATTAGACTCTATAATATTAGATATTTTACCTATTAAATAGTTATTCCATTGTCCAAATGGGTTAAGACCTACAGATCTTAAAGACATTACACTAAGAGTTTTCTTAGCTATTTGACCTACTTTGCTATTAAAAGGTTTACTATTTCTATAAAAAACCATATCTAAATAGCTATTTAATCTCTTATAGACATTTGAATTCTCACCAGTAACAAATGCTTCTTCTTTTGTCCCTTTACCTTTTAACTTATCTCCTAAACTGCTTTCTACAGTATATTTCTTATTTTTGATCTTATCTTTAATAAGTTGAATAGTATTTTCTATATCTGAATAAGAAGAATAAGTTTCTACCATTTCAGCAAAAACTGAGATATTTTTACTTAAATCTGTTTCCAGTTCTTGGGCTGTTATTTTAGATTGTTCTAGGTATATAGAGTTTTTAATTTTATTAAGTTCTAAATTAAAGGATTTATAATCTGTAATTTTTAAATCTAAATCTATTAATTTGTTAATTTGTTCTTGATCTACTCCTTTTGTAAGGAAGAAATTCCTTATCTCTCCTTCTGTTTTCTTGTTAAAAAGCAATTTAACTAAATCTTGTTTATTTTTTAGGTATTTAATTAGATTTTCAGATTTAAAATCTGCTATAAAGAGAATAGGCAATGTTTGTTGATTTATCTCATTATCAGAATAAACCATAACTGTACCATCTTCAGATCTTAAAGAAAAGAAATCTTTAACACTATTAACAAAGACTTTAAACCAACCACCTTTTAAGTTAACTGTAGCTTCAGTCATAAGAGATTGCTTAACTTTAGCTATTTTACCATTTAATCTATTTGCATATTTTTCTGGTAATTTACCTAATAATTCTTTCATTTTTTCTGTATAAAATACATAAAAATCATATTTAGCTTTTTGTTCTGGATTAATACTATTAGCCCAAGACATTATTTCTACATACTGAGGATTCAATAATTCATTTTCTTCTGTTATGACTTTCTCTATATATTCAGATTTAGGAAACCTTTTTTCTTTCCATTCAATTTCACCTGTAGGAACTCCTTTTTCAAAAATTAATGAAGCATATTCAACAGGAGAGTTATAATATTTATTATAATATGTTATTAGTTGTTTTTTTGTAGTTGTTTCTTTTGGTATCCAGCTAATTGAATTAAATTTATCATTAATATAAGCCCTGAAAAGTAAATTTCTTGCATCTTTGAATTCCTTTGAGTATTTATGGAATTCCCCGTCTTCTATTAAACCATTAACTGCAACTTCTTCCTGATCAAATTCCCTCTTCTTTTTACGAGCATAAAATAAATCTACGTTAAATTTTCTTATTTTCTCTTGTTCAATATCACTTAAATCAGGGTCTACATATTGATATGATTTTAATTTACCTGCTTCATCATAGCATTTATCATAATAACTATCTTGTATTTCTTTGTATCTATACCAATTCAAGTTATCAACAATATGACCTGTTATTTCATTCTTTTTATTTTTACTCAACATAAAGTGATATTCCTCACCTTTTTTACCTGTATGAGTTTTTACTATTTTATTGCCTAAGAAAGCTACTGTCTCTTCAAAAGTTTTCATTAGATCTTTAACAGCTTGTTGTGTATTTTTAACTAAAGTATCTACAATAGTTAAAAGTTTATCTCCTGATTCTACCATTCTTCTAGCATAAGTAGACATGGTGCTTATATCATTACTAGTTGGTATAGCTTCATTTAACAACTCTTTTAAATCTACATCAGATTGAAGATTTTCTGCTGCTATTTGCTCTATATATAACTCTCTAAATGTATCGTAGTTATTATTAAAATCTTCTAGCTCTGTTTGTAATAATAGAGCTACATTATCAATTTCTGGATTTGATATCAAAAATTCTGTTTGTTGAAGCAAGTTTTTAATAAAGGACATTTCTTCAGCATATAATTTGAAGATATTTACTCTATTAGTAGTTATTTCTTCCCCATTAGTTATCATTTCAGAAATAGCTTCATTACGTATTTTTAACTTATCTGAATAGAAATAAAGTAAATTACTATAAATTATAGTAGTGTCTGATTCATGTTTTAAAGAATCTATAAACTCTCCTAACTCATTTAAATAGTTTTTAAATGTTTTACTTTTAACAACTTTAGTATCCATTACTATTCTCCAGTCATCAAGTACTTTCTCTAAATTTTCAACTAAATTCTTACCAGAATTCATTTGTTTTATTTGTTTTTTAGCTTCATCTTCATTAAACTCTTCAGTACGATTATTTGAAACTACTAAAGGTACAAGATTTAAATCTTGACTAAACACAGCTAAATTATGATTTATAGAACCCTCATAAATAATATCTTGTATTTCTTGACCTATTAACTCTTTTTTATCATTTAAAGTCTCTTTAACTTTTAATAAATAATGTATAGTTTTAAGATCTCGTACATCTAAACCATAATTATTTAACATTTGAGCATAACTTCCTACTTGTACGGTATGCTGTCCTCGTGTAGTTAAACGAATAACTTTACCATCTTTGTCTAATAACTTTGTACCATAACTAGTATTGTTATGACTCGTAGATTTAGAACTATTTTTAGATACTTTTAAATCTAATATAGATATCTCTCCATTCTTAGTTATAAGAATAAAATCGGGTTTACCTGCAACTTTATCTATAGAGTCATTTAAAACTATCTGAGGTAAAATAATAGTACCATTATCAGTATGTTCTTTAACTATTACCTGAAAAGTTTTATAAAAATCTTCTGCAGTTTCTAAAGGTAAATCCTTTATTTTACTTTTATCTAAATCTTCAAATGATTTATTTAAAAGTATTTGTTCAGCTATATAATCTAACTGAGTACCCCAGGTTCTATTTATTTCATATTTAGCTATTTCAGGATCAGTTTCATCTAATTTACCTTTTATTATAGTAGTTACAGAATTAAATACTTCTCCTTTATCATCTTGATAAATGTGATCTTCTTCTAAGAATAGAACTTTTTGGTTATTAAATATTGTTTCAATAATATTATCTTGTACAGTATTAGTACCTATATTATCTTGAATTTTTTGTATTCTAGCTCTTAGACTATCATCTATATGATAATAAGGTTTATTCTCGAAAGAATTCATAAAAATCCTAGCTTCATCATTATATAATAGCATAGCTACTTGAGATAAAGATAAATTATTTAAATCATTGACAGTCAAAGGTTTATCAGAAAATTTTAAAATTAAATCTTTAAGCCAATCTAAAAATCGTTTTACTAAATTAGTAGTTTTTGGTTTTTCATATTCTCTTTGTAAAGATTGTGTTAAAAACTCTTTTTTAATATCTTCAACATTATAAATGCCAGAATAAGTTCTTTGTATTTCATTAAATAAATCTGGATATAGAGATAAAGCATCTTCAAACAAAGAGTTAAATAATTCAGGATTATCTAAATATATAGAATTTATAAATGGATGAAGTAACTCTTCAATTACTTCAGAATTTGTATACCTATTTCTAACTAAATAAACTGTATCCCCTATAACAAAAGAAGGTATGGAATCCCATTGATCTGTTGTAAAACTAGATTGATTTAACAGGTTGCCTAAATCTTCTGGATCTATAATTGCCATTTTTAATTGTGGGAAAACTTTTTTAAGTTTTTGTACAATTAAATCTACATCTGCTTCTTCTGTAGTTTGACTCTCATAAAAGTATGATATATCATAAGTATCATCTTCATTTTTAGTTAATTTATAGCTTACGTTATTAAATTCAGCTTGTTTAAGTCTTTTATTAAGAATAGTTAAATCGGACTCTAATAAACCTTTATTATCTAATAATATAGATTGAGGTATACTTATCTTATTAGATACATTTGTCTTTATGTTCTCTTTTATTGGCTTGTTATATTCATTTAGTATTGACAAGTCTCCAAACATTGTAATATAAGCTACTATAGCTGAAGATACATTATCATATAAGGGTTCTTTTTTACCATTAACTGTATAAGTTACTTTACCATTATTTGTAGTAGGTATTATTCCATTCTCTTTAAAGATATTTAATACATCTAATTCTGATGCTAATTCAGCTACCTCTTGTAAATCAACATTAGTTAAATCCTCGTTAACTTTAGATAAAACTACTTCCTGATTTATTTCTTCTAATGTAGGAAAACTATCTTCACCATTTAATTTTTGCCATTGAGAAACTCTCATCTCTAAAACTAAAGATGAAAGATTACTCTTTTCTTGTAACTCTATAAAGTCTTTGTGCTTAATATTTACGCAACTCATATTATTGTTTTACCCCGCTTTTACATTTTTCAATAAAATCTTTTAACTCATCAATACCAAATTCATTTACCATATTTTCAATATCAGCAAATGTAGCATCAGGATTACTAGCTAAAATAGTATTTTTATTTAAAGACCATAATTGTTTAACACTTAATTCCGTATTTTTATTATCAACAAATTGTTGTTTATCTTCTGGTCTTAACTCTTTTACTGGTTTATTATTACTAAAATTAGCTATATCTTCATCAGTTATAGTATATGTACCTTGTCTTAATCCCATTATTTTTAGAAATAATGGTTTTTGTTCAGCTTGTATCTTTTTATTTTCAGGATTATTCTTATCCCCCATATAAGCCCTAGCTTCTTCAGCTAATTCTCCCATTCTCTTTTCTATATTAGCTAATATCTCTTCTTTATTGACAGTATTTAATACTTGAGTCTCAGTAGAAACTGTTGGATTAAGTACTTGCTTATTAACAGGTATTACTTCTTCTTTTGACTCTGATATAGGTGCTATAGCTTTTTTAGGTTTAGCAACTATTTTTTGCTCTCCAAACAATCCAGCAATAGGTGTTTGTTGTTCATAACCAAATAATCCATCTAGTCTTATATAATTAGCTTTTTGTCCAACTAAATTTAATTGATCTGTATAATGCTGATTAATATTAGATAAATCATTAAGATCTAATTTAGATAAAGTCCCTTTCTCTTTATGACTTTTGCCTATTTCATCTAATATATAATATTTAGTATCTTTACCTGAACCTGTTTTAATTACTAAAGGAAATATAATTAAAGTCTTAACACCTTCTGAAGTTCTACTCTTATACATAGAAAAACCTCTTCTTAATAAACCTTTTGTATTAATATCTATTTGTTTTACAAAACCTTTTTTAGTTTCTTCAGTCCTTTCAGAAGCTTTTAAATACTTTATATCAGCAAATAAATCCACTGTTAAAGATTTACCTTGCAATGTAACTGTATTTGCTGATTCATCTTTAACTTCTTTATTACCTTTTTTAACTTTAATAGTTTTTTTAATTGTCTTAACTTTATTACCATTAGATTTATGAGTTAAATACATTCTATTATAATCAGTCAGTAAAGATAAGAAATCTTTACCGAAATGTTTAATAAATTCAGCTTTATTTTCATTATTAAATTCTTGTACATTTTCTATAGTCTTAGAAGAGAACATATCATTAATATAATTAAGCCTATTAACAAAAGATTTTGTTATTTCTGCTGGTATGATAGATGAAATACCCTTAGATTTAAATTGATGACCATCTTTAACAATTAAATAAGCATATAATTTTCTGGCAATTTGTTGTAATTCTGCCGCTTTTTCAGGATATTCTTCACTTGAAGCGTTCCACATTTGTCTAAAATCAGAATGCATATCATTTGTTTCAGCTTCATCTAATTTACTCCAGGTATTACCTGATATAAAATCCATACCTAATTTATTATTTACATTTACCTGATCTTCATATACTATAGTAGTTACATTATTTTCAGTTACTTTTTTAGGTACTTTTATAATATAAGGATTACCTACTAAGAACTTATTAAGTAATTTACTAGGATTATCATATATTTCTTGAAATAATACTCTAGCTTTATGTAAATCATGTACTATAGTTTCTAAACCTTTACCATTATCTTTACCTTCTAATAACTCATTAGAAAGATAATCTCCAGTCATAACAGTATTAGGATTTAAATCTTTGAAAACTTTAGATTGTTTCATATAAGAAAGTGTAGATAAATAAGAAATAAAATCATTTACATAATTTTTCTTAAACATACCTTTATTAATGTATGATTTTAGGTCCATTTGCTTCATAGAAGCCGTAATTAGCCTTTTAAAGATATCTGTTTGAGATAGTATCAAAGATCCAGATAATTGGTCTAATTGGTCTGCTTGTTTAAGTAATGTATTAACAAAACCACTATTTTCTAAAGCAGTATCTAAACCTTCAAAAACTTTACCTAGATTTTCATTATCTCTTCCTATTAAACCTAAAGCATCTCTTGATTCTGTTAACTTAGAGAAAGTTTCAAAACCATTATTAATACCTTTAGTTAATTTAAGGATATCTATTAATTTACCTGACAAAGAAGATTGTTTATATAAACCAATAAAGAACTTAAATACTTCACTTTCAGCTATAGGGTCATCAAAATTCATGAAATCTTCTGAAGTAAGTATTCTACTTGGATCTACAGCTTTATCATATTTTCTTAATAAACCTTCTATTAAATCAGCTTCAGAATTATATTCTTTATTTAACTCTAATGAATTTCTAATTTTATTCAGTTGTGTTGAAAAATCAATTACTGATGGTCTTAATACCATAGCTTGTAATAGATTTTCATCTATACCTAAAGTTAAACCATAAATAAATGTAGGTATGGTTTCTTGAGAAAGATTGTTTTTAAAAGCAGCTCTTTCCTTAGCATTATCTGTCATAAGAGTTACAATTTGAGAAATCAAATTAAACACCCTTCTACCAGTTGTAGTTCTATTATTAGAAAAATTTCTATATGAAACTTCATTAATTGTAGGTATAAAGTTAGGCTCTTCTGCTGTACCATCGGATAATGTAATATTATTCTTATTTAGAAAGAATGATATTAACATAGAGTTAACAGCAGGTGCAATATTATCAGCTCCAGCTTTATTAGCTAAGAAGTGAGACATTTTACCTAGGATATGATCTACTTCATATTTAGATTCTGGTCTTAATTTATTTTTTAATATAGGATGATTTCTAATACCTTCTTCATTAGGGTCTTCTGATAAAAAGAAAGTAGCTTCAGCTGTTTCTGTATGTATTTTTTTACTTACAATATCTTCATTTGATATAAGTAATATTTTAGCATCTAACATTTGATTATTAAGTTTACCAATATTAGGTTCACCGTATTTAGCTTTATAAGCTATAAATTCCTCTTCAGTATAAGGTAATTTAGCTAATTCATACGATATTCTTTCTATTTTTTGTTTTAGAGAGATAATTTCTTTATATAAATCACTTAAATAATCTTGATCAATTATCTTATTTGAAGCATTAAAACCTAATGCTCTAACTTCAGTAATTGTATCATCATCTAAACTATCTAAATTACTAAAATCAATAATATCATTTAAAGAGTTAATTCTATCTATTAAAGCTTCATTTTTAGCTAATAATTTTTCTCTTTTCTTTCTATTAGGTATTTCATTAATAATATCTTGTTCATCATAAAGTTTTTGTAACTCATCTGAGATATCTTCTTTTAAATTAGATTCTACATTCTTAACTCTTTTAATTTCGTTTTTTAAAAATGTTAATCTTTCTTTATTTTTTTCTTTCTCCTTTTTTTGAATATCCTTTAAACTCTTATTATTTTTATTATTCCACAACTTAAACTCTCTCAACTCTCCTAAAGAATTTTGAGCTGTTCCATAAGACCTAAATATATAACCACCCAGACTTTTACTAAACTGAGAATAAAACTCTCTAATTTGAGTATATATTTTATCAACGTCAAAATCCGCTCCAGATATCTCTAATATCTCATCAGGTACAAATACCATAGACCCCATATAAGCAGGTGCAAAATCTACAAATCTAAGTGATGCTGTAGAGTGTTTTTCTTGAGAAGGAATACGTACACTAAATGCTTCTAAAATTTGATCAGGTATAGGTAAACCTTGTGTCAGATTAAATTCTATTTCTTTAAAGTGAGCAGGCATAACAGCTTCACTAAAGTGATTTATCACTTGACCTTCTTGATTATATACAGGTACATTATATTGAGGTTCATCTATAAATAGTTCTCCTTCATTTAAAGTGTTCTCAAAATTAGTTCTATCACTTATATTTACAGAATTTCTAGAATCATATCTTTTAACTATATTTTTATAAGTATCTTCACCTTCTGCTAAACTAGCTTCTACAGTATGAGTTTTAATTACATCCCATTCTACTATTCTTTTTACATTACCTTCATCATCTTTTACTTCTCTTATAGTTTTAACTTTTTTAATTAAATTTACACCATTAGATGAAGCCAATGTTAAAGCATGTCCTGGCACTTTATCTTTAAAACCATTAGTATTAAAATAAGCTAAGAATAATTGTTCATATTTTTCTCTTGTTAATGGGCTATTTAAATTATAATCTTTACTGAAATAAGTTATTAGATTATCATTAGCTCCTGTAGTTTGAAGAGTTTTAACCGCTATTTCTCTGAATTTTTCTAATTTAGGAGACACTTTACTAAGATCTATAGAGTTACTTAATTCATTTCTTAAATCCACAAGAGATAAATCAAATATATCATTTCTAGCTTGTATAAAAGCTATCTTAGATTTTTGACCTATAGAATTTCTAAAGTCTTCAGCAACTTGACCTACTGTCTTATTAACAGTTGGTATAAAGAAGTCTTTATCTTGCTCCCCATCTAATATTTGCTTAGATTGACTAGCATTAACAATCTCTCCTTTATTAGAAGGATTTTCAGTTTGAAGTCTTATGTAATGAGCACTTTTAATTGTATGATTTACAGGTCCTGTAGAACTAGCTAATTCTCCTAAAGTTTGATAACTTATATTCTTTTTAGCTGTTTTAGAAGCAGAACTATCAGATACTAATACAATCCTTCCAGTAGCCTCATGAGCTTCTAATCTTAGTCTTGTATTGTGTAATTCTTCTCTATGAGGTAAGGGTTTCCATTCTCCTTTATCATCTTGATATGAAGTTAATTTAGGGCTTAATACAAACATTGAAGTTTTAATATAGTTCTCTCCATCAAAATAAACTATTTTAACTACACCTAATTGTCTATTATATTTGATAAGTCCATTTTCACCAAATACATCATCAATATCTTCAGTACCTTGTTCAATTTTGTCTATTATACTAGCTGTCTTTTTATCTAATCTGCCTAAAGAATGCATATAATATCTGAAAGCTTTAGTTGTAGCAAAAGATTGACCATCAGCAGAAGGTCTTTTAGTTGATTCTGATATACTTGAAAATCTAACTTGTTCAGCTAAAGTTATTACATCTAATTCTGTAAATCCATGTTCTATACCTAATTTAGTATTTGTTACTTCAGTATAAAAAGAAGGACCACCAGCATTTAAACCTTTTGCTCTTTTAATAATATCTACAAACCCTTTATAAACCTCAGATTGAGAAGAGTCATGAATCATATCATTAAACAATGAAGTATTAATATAATCACTAAAGAATACCTGGGCTATATTTTCTATAACTTGTTCTTTGCTTAAAGGTTCTTTACCTTCTATATTAATATGTAAATTATTTAAGTGATTTCTAGTATCAGAATTACCTGAAATACCAAATATCTCAGAAGGCATTAACTTATTAATTATTTTACCATTCTCTAGGGATAATACATTAGTTTCAAATAAGCTATTATAGTATTCTCCAAATAAAGTACCACTAATATAAGAATCTAAATCTCTTTTAACTTGTTTTATTTCTGTACTACTGAATATTTTTGTTTTATCTTCATTAGTTTTTAATTTATTTGTGTTGTATTCAAAATATAATTGTTTCTTTTCAGCAGAAAGGTTACTAATAAAATTACTGAATAGTAAGTATTTTCCTGTATTTTGTTCCTCTAAGAATAATTCATAAAACTTATCTAATACTTCTTCACTTAATCTTAATTTTCCTTCAACTATTTGAGCAGCCTTTACGACAGGAAATTCTATAGTATCACCTGTATTTGAAGCTTCATAAATTCTTACTAAATGTTTTGAAGTAGCTACTTTTTTATTATTAACTGTTAAAGTTCTACCTGCAAAATACATAGAGTTCAAAACATGATACATTTCTGAAGGTTGTAAGTCACCATAAGTTTTACCCTCTTTCTTATTAGTATCAAGATTATTATTTAATATAATCTGACCTTGTTTAGATTTAAAGAAAGTTCTTATCTGTAAGCCAGCAATACGTCTAACATTTATTTTACTTAGAATACTTTGAAATAAAGGATCTCTAAATAAAATTTTATTTGGAGTTTCTAAACCTTGTTTGATTCTCTCCATTTTAGTTAGAGTAAATGTAGGATACTGATGTTGCCATACATTATCTCCAGCAGCATTTTTAAATACTGATCCCCATACATTTTCATCAAAAAGAGAGTTATTTTTAGCTAAGTTAAATATACGACCTTTAGCTCCATAAGGATTTGTTTCACTGTTATCTGTAGGAGTTTCAATTTCTTCCTCTTGTAAAGGTGAGATATCTTTATCTGATATAAAAGGGTTCTCTCCATTTTGTAATGAGTTAACTATTTCAGTTATATCTTCAGGTATAACAGGTACTACTTCTTCATATAAAGAAAGTATCTCATTAGCATAATCCGATAACTTATCAGCAGGTAAACTCTTGTATATAGAGTATTCTATGAATAAAGGATTAAATCTAATACCCATTAGAGAAAAAATGTCATTTACACTTTTTTCAATACTTGCTTTGGTTTCAGCTCTACTACTTATTACGTAGTTACCATTTATTTTTGTTTTTAAATTATTTAAAGCAATATTTAAAGCAATAACACTGGTTTTAGATAAACCTTTTGTTATACGAGTGAAATTATTATGCCATTGTTCTAATTGTATATTACCTGAATTCCTGTTATTAGCATCAATAATACGAGTTGTTTTTTTATCAGCAGCTATATCTGATTGTATTAAATCATAACCAATTTTAAATGTTTGTAAATTACTTTTAACCATAAGGTATAAAGTACTATTAGTTATATTTAATTTGTAATCAGGATCTTCAGAAGCCCTGTCTATATCATTTCTAGATATACCTGTGTCTTCTAAAAATCTGTTATAAAAAGCATTAGCTTCAGGATTAGTTTCTGCAAAATAACCCATTTGTTTTAAGAATAATATATCTGACAATGTACCAGCATTAGAAGTAGCTTTTAATAAGCCATTATATAATGTAGGCACATTTGGAGCTGAATAAAAAGTAACTCCACTACCTATATTAGGTGGATTAAGAAATATATCAGTAGATTCATTTACAAATGTCATTAAATATTGTCTAAACTCTTTAGAAGTAGATTTAAATCCTCCAAAGTTCTCACTATCAGAATAACTATCTGTAGTTTTCCTATCTCCTAGATCATCTATAGTATCTAAATATTCATCATCTTCAAGACTTTGATTATAGCCTATATATTCTAAAAGTTTATTTACTTCTTTTTTAATATCATCTCTTATACCTTGACCTGCTTCAGTATTTTTGTCAAGCATATTATAATATGAATAAAGATTATTTACATCATTTTCATTATAAGTCTCAAATAAGTCATTATTTGTATCATCACCTTCTGCCCAATCATTATAAGAGTTAATTAAATTACCCCAATGATTATGTATATCATCTAATATTCTTTCTAATACATCGTTTTTATTTATTTTATCTTCAGTATTAGCTATGTTATGGAAATTTTTAAACATAGTTCCCATTAATAATTGATGATGACTATAAGGCATATATACAGATCCCTCATATACAATACCATCTTGTTCATAATCTATAAAACCTATTTCAATTTTATCCATAGGTTTAACAGTACCATACTGTCTAACTTGAGAAGTATATGCATTATCTACGATAACTTTACCTTTAAATCTGCCATTATCTACATCTTTAAAAAATTTTTCTATTTCATTAGGTTTAGAAAATATATTTTTAATAAAGTCCCAAAGATTTTTGAAAAACCTAGTAATAGCACTATCATCTTTATTATTGTCTTTAAAGTCTTGAAATTTATCAGCCAACCACTCTTCAGCATATAAAGCTTTTAACTCATCTTTAGTTAAAGATTCTCTATTAGGATTTTGTTGTTTAAATACCTCTAATTCAGCTATAAGATTAGTATCTTTTTTAGATAACTCTTTAAAAATATCTGTATAAGCTTTAGTTATAAGATCTTTCTGATCATTATCAGTTAATAAGAGGTTAAATATACCGTGGAAAGCCTCGTGATATTTAGCACTATTACCATAATAACTAATCTGACCTTTTACATTATTTAGTGTATCTAATTTAGATAAGAAGTTACCTACTCTAATATTTGAAGTACCAAATATACTTTGTGGATTATTCCATTTAACTATTTCAAAGAAATTTTCTGGAAGTATTCTGTTTAAAAATCTTTGGAATTGACTTATATCATCTACATCTTCTTTAACTAATTTGTCAGTTTTTATAGAGTCTTTTGACTCTGGTCTTTTTCCAATATTAACTTTTGGAGTAAAACCTCTTCTTGGCTTTTGAGTTGTAGTTTTAGGTTTAGATGAAGTAATTGTTTTACCTAATTGTTGTTGAACATGACTTTGCATTATATCAACAAATTCATTTATTATTTCATTAGTAAGTTGAGCATACCTTTTTTCTACAGCAATAGTCCTATTAATTGTTATTTCTGTTATATTTAACTTACTGAACTCAGCTACTTTAGGTTTAAGTGCTTCTAACCTCTTTTTATCTTCTGCAGATAAGAAATTAAACTCATCCCATTTAACAGCTCCTAATACTTGGAAGTTTTCTTCCACTTTAGTTATTATAGCTTTAAAAGCATTTAATCTGCCTTCTGGTCTTTTTCCTTCATAAAAGTTTGTTGGTAAGATTAACTTAGCATTACCATAACTATCTAATCTCTCATTTAAACCTTCAATTGGAGTTTTAATTTCAGTATCTGTTGTATTAGATCCTGATTCTGTGGTTCCAAGTTTAACTTCTGTTGAAGTTTCTGTATTTGTAACTTGACTGTTTTCATTTATAGGTTTTTTAAAACTGTATACATTACCTCTTTTAGATATCTCTTCATTACTTTGATTAAGTTGTTCCTCAATAAGATTTAAATTAGCCATAGTGATAATACCTTGATCATCTTTATACCTAATTCTTCTAGCTGGTTTACCTAATCTTTCATCATCTTGATCAGTCATTGAACCTTCAAATATCTCTACTATTTCAACATCATCCCATTTTTTAACCCTGTTATCTTCTTTAGAATATCTTTCTAATTTATCACCTATTTTCCATTCATTTAATGGTTCTTCTATAACTATAACAGGTTTAATCTCTATATTATCAACCTTCTTTACTTCTGCAGAGGTAAAAGTATTATCTATAATAGGTTTTATTTTAATAGTAGGATTAATAAATACATTATTAGTTACATTTGTATTAAATGTAGTTAAAGCACTAGTGAAATCAATAGTTGTTTTATCTACAGGCATTAAGAAAGAGTCTTCTGTTAATACAAAAGGTTTCTTTTTATCTAATAAGGCTTGATTAATAACTTTAATAATATCTTCTTTAGACTTACCTACTATATCTTTTGTAGGTATAGTTATATAAGTCTCTTTTTCATTTTTATCTGTAGACTTTAATACCACACCAAAAACTGGTTTATTAGTTTCTTTAGGAAACAATATACTAAACTCTATATCCAAATAAGATTTAGATTTTTTAGTTATAGGATCTATAGCTATAAAAGGAGTTAGGCTGTTATTAAAAGTATCTCTTATTTCTTCTCTCGCTTTTGCATCTTCTGTAGATAACACTTTACCTTGAGATAAAGAATCTATTTCTGTTAATGCAGTTTTTAGATTGTCAAAATAAGTAGTTAATTGTTCTTCTGTAAATTTAGGGGCTTTTAGTTGAATTATTTTCATTTCACCATTTGGTAGTATAAATACAGATACATATCTACCATACCTATTTGTCTCTTTAGATTTATCTAAAAATTCTTCAGCTTCAGCTATTTGATCTGTTGTTAAGTTAGTATCTTCCGGTACTATAACATCATAAATATAGTTATCACTTTTATCTTTTTTAGTCCTATTAAAAATAACCATATTAGGGTATTTTTCATAAAGATCTTTAAAAGATATAGTATTACTTTCTATAGTAGTATAATCATAACTTCCCTCTGAAATATCAATTTTAAATAGACCTGTTGCAAAACCTGAGACTTTATTAACTAGTTGGTTAAAAAGTTCTCTGTAAGTTTTAGACCTAGATATAAAACCTGGATATTCTGAAAAGTTTTGAGTTATAGCCTCAAAATCTTCTTTACTTATATTTTCTGGTTTTAAATTTTCACCATTAGGTGTAGTATAAGAAAATACATCAGGAGAATTTAAGTATCCTAAAATCTCTCCTTTATACAATATAGCTATCCAAGGATTCCCTGCAGAAGTAGGGTTATTAAATGTTACTTTATAATTGTCATTAGAATTAGTTTCTAAAGACTGATAAGTTGGATCTACTTCAGGTACAACTTCAAAAGTTAAATCTTTTTCTATTTCCTCATAAGGTAATTGTTTAATGGTCTCTATTAAAGTTGTATTAGGTTTAACTAATTTTAATTGTTTTTGGATATCATTAATAATAGGCTTAGAAGGTTTAACTATTTCACCTATACCTTCTCCAAATTCAGCTATATCTTGTGGTGTAAAGATATAACCTGGTTTTTGCATAGAAAGCATTCTAGTAAATAAAGATTTTTGCTCAGATAGTATTTTTAAATATTCTGGATTAGTTTTATCACTTAAATAAGGCTCTCCTTTTGAAGCTAATTCACCTATTCTTTTTTTAATATTATCTATTATAACTGTAGATTGACTAGTAGTTAAACCAGAGCTTTTAGATTCTACTTTAGCTATAGTATTATTTTTAATACCTAATTCTTTAATGTCCTCTAATAATTGAGTTATAGCAGACTTTTCTTCATCTGTATAATTACCATTTAACTCTTCTTTAATTTTATTATAAATTTGTAATAATCTTTCTCTAACTACATTAGCTGAATATTTTGTTTTATTAACTCCATAGTATTCGTTAAGAGCATCTTTAAGCTCTTTTACACTACCTACTTTAGAATGTTTAACTAAGAAATCATCTACTCTTTTTATTTGATTATCTTTAACAGCAGGAGTTGTAGGTTTAACTTCTGGTGTAGTTGCTGCTTTAGCTTTTTCTATCTTAGTTTTATAATCATCAAGTTCAGTTTTAGCATATACCAAAGCTTTATCTCTGTCTGATAATACGGCTATTTTATTTTTATTATCTTCTACTCTTTGTCTTATTTCAGCTTTTTGATTAGAGACTTTAATATATTCGTCAGTTAATGTCTTGTCTTCTTTTTGTTTTTTATTTAACTCTGTTTCAGCATCTTTAAGTTGATCTCTTAAATATTTTTTACCACCTTCGTCTTGAGGCACTTCTAAACTTTCTTGTATACCTTTTATATTAGCTTCTATAGCTATTAAATCCTTAAATTTAGGATCTGATAAAGTTTGAAATCCATTATCTAATAAGCTTTCAAGTATAAAGTTTTCACTTCTTAGATTATATAAAGAACTTTTAATAAGACCAATAAGAGGTAAAGCTTCTTTAACATTCATTCCTTGCGGAGCAGCATACTGGTTTTCTTCAATACTACTATGTATATCTTTTAAATCTTTAGCTAATTCAGCATATTCTTTTGGACTCACATCACTTTGAAGCTCTTGAGAAAAACCAAAAGCAGCAAGAGTCTCAGCATCTTGTACAGCCCAATTATTTAAACGATCAATCAAAAAATCAATACTACCGTTTTTAATATGGGCTAAAGCAAATTTAGCAAATGAAGAGCCTTGAACTACAGCTCTTAAATCTGGATTAGTTGTATTTTTAGCTAAATTTAATTGAGATGTCATTAAAGCTAATTGCTTATCTCTTTCTGAAACCTTACTTTGAGATATTATAGGTTTTTTATTAGCATCTAATTTAAGAGTTTTTCCATCTTCTTCTGTTTCATACACATCATTTGATAACCAGTTATTCCTAGCTTCAATCATTTCATTAGCACTTTCAACAAAAGATTTTTGTTCTTTACTAACTTCTTTAGTAAGTATAGAAGTACCAACACCACCTAAAACACCTATTAAAGCTCCAGTACCAATACTTTCTTGAGCCTCTATATCTGTACCTTTAATAGCACCTTTTATATTAGATAAAACTTGTTCAAAAAAGTTACCACTTTTAACTGTTCTAATTCTACCTGTACCTACTTCTCTTGTTTCATAGTCTCCTTGAGCAATTCTCTGAGCTGCTAATTGAGCATTCTCATCCCATAAACCTTCAGCTACAAAACCTTTTAAAGCAGTTTTACCATAAGATCTACCATAAAGTTTTAACCTATTACCCCATGTATTATCAGATGCTACACTTTCAAGTCTTTTAGTTACATCTGAACTAACAGATAAGTCATCTCCATGAGCTATAAAAGAATTAGCTCCTTTTTTATTTAGTACTTTTTGAATTAACCTATTTTCAAAAGCATTAGAAAAACCTAATATACCTACATTAAACATATAAGTTTGAGAAGCTTTTTCACTTGCTCCTTTATTAGCTTCATCTTCTGTATAACCTTGAGATATTAATTGTGCTTTAGCCTGTTTAAATGTATCTGCAGCTTCAAAAGCCGCTTCTGAACCAATACTGTAAGCATAGTTAGCTATACCAGAACCATTTCTAGCACCAGTTAACATCTCTATAGCATTATTAGTACCTCTAGCTATTTTACCAGCATCCATAGATTTACCTGCTACTTTAGCTACTGATCTGGCAAACCAAGATTCTGCATTGACTAACCCTGCTTCTGCTTCACCCATTCTAGCTAAAGTACCTAATCTACCTAAAGCACCTAAACTCCCTAATTTAGAGAAAATTGCACCAGGTATAAAAGCTGAAGCAAGAAAAGCTACACCATCAGCAAAAGAATCTTGCCAAGATGTAGCGTCTGACATCTTAGAAAAGAAACCTTTATTGTCATAATCAGCTGATTTATAAACTTTAAACAATTCTTCTTTAGTCCAATCTTCAGCTTCTTCCAAAGCTTTAGAAAAACCATTATCAGCTACTTTAGACCAATAGTCTTCCTCTCCTATATTACTTAACATAGATCCAACATACCCTAAACCTTCACCAAATTTAAGAATTGCACCAGAAGCTACTCTACCAAAAAAGTTGTAATTACCTGTTATAAACTTATTAATAACTCCTTTACTATCCCAATTTAAAGTATGATAAAAATCTTCATTATTTACACCTGGTTGAAAACCATAGTCTTCAGACGTATATCTTTTAGTTTGTTCTGTAGGAGTTAAAATAGGGGTATTAAAATCATTTCTGATAAAAGAGTTTGCATTATTCTTTTTGTTAAGAATTTCTTTAGCTTTTAAGGCTACTTGAGGGTTTTCAGAAAAAACACTTTCATATAAGCTTAAACCATTCTCAACCTTATTATTACCATAATTAATAATAGGTTGAAAATCAGGAAAATATTTCTGAGGCTGATCAGGATAATCAATATTAAAATTAGGTAATTTTAAATCTTCAGATATTTTATTAACTCTGTTATTTGTATCTAACTCTAAATTAAATTCTACTTCAGGAGATATTAAATCAGTTGGTATATTATTTATATTTTCAGCCATTAATTTCTTTTTAGTTGTAATAAGAAGTCTGTTACTTCTGTTATATTATTGGTACTATAAGGTATAGAATTTGGTTTTGTCATATCTTGTACAAAGATTTTACCAGGTGTACCAGATGTTGTAAATACTTTATATTTATTTTTGTAAACACTTATTATAGGTATTTCTTGTTGTGTTGGGTAATTAGTTTGAGATATTTTTTCCATAGATGTCTTTATAATAGTAGGTAAAGTCTTATCTGCATTTGGAGATACAAATTCTTTAGCATCTTTAATTATAAATTTATTACTCTTACTATAGCTAGCTTCATATCCTAAATCATGTAATACAGAAATACCAGTTTCTTTATCTATGCCAGGTAAAGAAATTTCTACTTTACCCTGCCAGTCAGTTCTACCTATTCTAATATCTTTTTCATTAGCTATTATTTTTTGATCTTTTTTATCCCCGTCTTTATAAGTTAAGGGTAAGAAAGCACTAACCAACTGATTTCTAAATACATTATCTGGATCTAAATTAATAGCCTCATTCGACATCATTAAAGTATTAGGAGTTACACTATTTTTATAGTGTTTTTTATAAATTTCTTCATTAGATTGATACACTTTATGTATATCATTATAATTATCCACTCTTACACTTCTAATAATTTTTCCATTTTTATCTTTGATATCATAAAATATATCAAACTCTATTTGGTCTGGACCCATATTAGGAGTCAGATTCAAATTAGAATTTGATATACCTACATTACCTGCATTTTGAGGGTTAAAAATTTGAGCTATCAAACTTTTACCTTCTCTTCTATCTAAATTAGATACAGTTCTAACAGAAGCATTTAATTCACTTCTAGGTACTAAGAAATTACCTTCTCCAGTTTTAACAAGCACTTTATCTGAACCTACTTCTTTTTTAATTTCTCCTTGAATATTGTTATATAGATTATTCCATAAATCTACAGCCATTCTCTTATTCTCATAATTACCTAAATACCCCTGTATAGTTTGATCAGCTTTTGCTCTAGGATCATTCTCGATTACACCTTGAACAAAACTTTCTAATTGCTTTTTATCAAAAATATCTAGTTTAGCATTACGACCATATACTTTGTAGACATAATTAAATAACTCTTGTTCTACATTATTTAATTCATTTTTTATAGTTTGACCACTCTGTAAAAAAGATTCTTTATCTGTTTTTATATCATCTTCTTCAGTAGCTGAACCAGAAGAAACTAACTCTGTTACAGGTTGTTTACTTTTATCACTCTTACTAAGAGAAACTTGAGCTGATAACAAAGCTCTATCATTTAAACCTGCTTCTTTTCTTTCTGTTTGCTCTGCTTCAAATCTTCTATCTCTTTCACTTTCTATAGATTCATGTTGTAATCTTGCTTGCAATAAAGCAAAGGGATCTGCTTCAACTTCAGTTTTATCACTATGTTTAGAGAAAGCTTTTCCTAAATTATTAATTGTACTCATTCTATGAGCTAAACCTGAATAATGACCGTAATTACTTTCTATATCACTGTAATCTCCAGAAGAAAGTTTACTATTTAAAGTATTTAATTCATTTAATTTTATATTAATTCTGTCTTGTTGTTGTGTTAATGCAGTTTTTTCTTCTTCAGAAATACCTGGTATAGCTAATCTAGCGGCTATTTTACCTAAATTAACACTATAATTATTGATAGTTTTATCATTCATACCACTTATAGTATTACCTAAAGCTTGGTAGTTTTTACCAAATTGAACATAACCATCAATATCCATTTGAGATAATGCTTTTGGGCTTAATAGAGTTTCAACACAAGGTCCAACATCTTTAGTTAAAGATGAATTAACTATAAAATAACCATTTTTAGATTCTGTTGTTGTAGTACTATTTTCAGGACATTTAGTTATAGCGTCTGTTAATTCTTTACTATAATCATGATAAGGTGTATAACCTTTTACATTTTCTTTAATTTTTCTTAAATCATCTAAAGAAGCATTAGGATCACTTGCTTTTTTCATATAATCCTGATACCATTCTAAAGCATATTTAGCATTATTTGGAGAATAATAAATACCTTTATCTTTAGTTTTATAAGACTCTATAGTCTTAACTAAAGACTGACCTGTTTTATTTGCGTAGTCATCTAATATAATACTTTCTGAAACAGGATTAGTCATATCATATAAAGGAGCTACAACACCATTAACTTGTTCTGCATTACCTTGAACACCTAAATCTGTACTAGCTATTTTTTTAATTTGTTCTTTAGCTTGTTCATTAAAAGCTTTTAATGCCTCTTTATTTTTAGCCCATTGTGGATTTAAACCAGTTATCTTAGAATAAGCTGATTGTATTTTATTTACACCTTCCATCCAATACTGATTCTTAGACCCCAACTCTTTTAAACTACTTTCGTAGTCAAGGGAAAATGGGCGAAAATCGAGTTCTTGATAGCTGTTATTTTGATTGTATGTCGCTGTACTCATTTTATATTTTTATAAATCTTTTATAGATATTCATTTTTCTTGAATCCCTTTTTAAACGGAGACATTCCTTAAATGTAGATATTTTAATATTAAAAGAGTTTGCACATTCTGATATAGAATCGTAAAATATACCTGTTTCTAAATCTAAAATCACTTTAGACATAGCCCTATTTTTTACCAATAGACCTCCTTTTTGACCTGTTAGAAATAACTCTTCTTTAGTAAGTCTTTTATAACTGTTTGAAAAGTTTTTGTAAGTATCTTTATCTCTATTTTTATGCCCTTCTACTAATCTGCTTTTGTGAAAATCTGTTAAAGGTGTACCTTTTTTATTTTTTAGTATTTGGATATGTTCAGGACTTAACTTCCTACCTTTTAAACTATTACTAAGTTTTTGTCTTGTCTCTATAGACATAGGTGGTTTTTTCTTACCTTTATTTGCAATACTTATCCTCATTTTAGCTTCCTCTGACATTTTAAAACCTTTAGCACTACCAGCTACTTTTAATATATTAAGTTCGGGGTTTAAATTATCTAAAAACCACTGCTCTAATTTGAGTGAGTATTCAGGAGGACATTTAGATAAGATTTCAAATTTAAAATTCTCTTTTCCATATTTATTATATGCCCTTTGTAATTTACTATTACAATGTATATTTTTTCTTAAATCATAAAAATGCCCGTATTTTCTTTTATAAAAAGAACTACTAGTACTACCTACATAAATCTTATCATTTATTAAGCTAGTTATTTTGTATACTCCACAATTTTTATCTGAAGGTGTCGGCATAATGTAAAGTTAATGTTTTTATTAATATAAAGTTATTAATTTTTAAAGTTTGAATAAAGGTATAAATCCACCTCTTTTTTGTTGAGGTATCCCCTTATTCAAATATCTAGCTAAGGTAGATTGTAGACTTCCTACAGCTCTATGATCATTAGCTGCCCTAGCTTCTTCAATATCTTGTTGTAATTGTTTAACATATTGAGAATTCATAGCGTTATCTCCTTGTGCAAATTGTTGATCAAATACAATATTAGGGTCAATATTAGGATTATAAACAAAACTATTACCTACAGCGTTTTGTTGAGCTAAATATAAAGGTTCTGCAGCATATACTGGTTTACCATTATTATAACCGATAATTTTATTAGTTTTATATTGTCTTTGACTATTCAACATATTATTAAAAGCTTGATTTTTAGATAACATATCATTAGCATTAGTCAGGAATTGATTATCATAGAAATCTTTATATCTTTCTTTATTTTGAATAGTAGTTTGAAGCTCGTCATAATATTGTTTGTTGAACTGTAAATTAGCTCTCATATCTCCATTCATTACTTGAGCAGCATTTGAATTTTGTTGATTTTGTATTTGACTGTTAGCTTGATTTACATTAGCTATAGCTTGATTAGAAGCGTCTAATTTTTTACCAAATAATTCAGAATTACTTGCATAAGATAAATTAGGGGATACAACTCTATTTAAATTAGCAGCTTGATTATAGTCTTGACCTATTTGATTTAATAAAGGTTGAGCTGACATTAAAGTTTGTTCCGGTACTACACTTTGTTGTTGTTGATATAAAGGGTATTGAGATTTAATACTGGCTTTTTTTAATAAAGGATAAGCTAAATTAAAGTTTTGCCAAGGAGATAAACCTACTTGATTAGCTCCTTGATTACTTCTAACTTCATATTCTGATGACCCTGGTAGTAAACTTGCTATTGGAGTTATTGGCTTACCAGTTATATTAGCAGCTGTATTAGGATATAATCCTGGAGTAATAGTCTCCATTGTTCTTGTATCTCTTTGAATAGGTAAAGATCTGTCAATATACTTATAAGGTTTATTTTGATCTAAACTTATTTTTGGAGCTTGAAAAGGTATATTTGTTCCTGGTATATTTGTTATAGGTAACTGTTCTTCTGTACTTCTATAATGCTTAAATAGTGGTGCTGAAGCTGTCCAATTTCCTGGTTTACCATCAAAATTATTTGCTGTATTATTATCACTGTTATCAAAATAGTGTTGACCTGTTACATCATAGTATTCTTTATCATAAGCTTTTTGAAAATCTAATACACTAGCTTTAGGATTATTTTGAAAGAACCATTTGTGATATTCTTTAAGTTCTGGTGAGTAAGGAGCATTACCATACGTTTGACCTGTTAAATGTTGTAACCAAGGTACTTGAATAGAGTTTGTTCCAAACATATTTTCAGCTCTATTATTAGCATAAAATTCTTTTAAATAATCTGGATAATCAAATTTTTGATTATTTACCCTACCTACTTGAAATTTAGGTATTATAGTGCCACCATGTTTCATATATTGAGTTGTTTGAGTCATTTCAGTATCTACTGTTTTATCATAAATAGGAGCTGTACCTAATGAAAAAGGTGGTATCCCTTGTGGGAAACCTTTCTTACCTTCCTGTACATAAGCTATTTTACCTAATGTTGTTAAGTTCTTATTTAACATTAAGTCAGCTGAAGCTTTAGCAATATCATCTTGCATTTTAGACCCTAAAATATTGATCATTTTATTATGATGTTTAACATCTAATTGTCTTTCTAATATTTTAGCCGGTGTATTATTTTTAGCTTTAGTTCCACCTGTTTCAAATTCAAATCTTTTCTTATCTTTTTTAGTAAAAGCAAGATCTTTAAAATCACTAAAAATAAAAGAGCTATCTGGTATATTGACTTTAGTTCCACCTTTACTATGCCTTTTACCTAAAGCTTTATGTAAACTTAAAGTATCAGGATTTAATACGTACTCACCAGCTTCTATTTCAGCATTAGCTTTATCTATATCTTTTTTAGATAAAGGCTTAATCTTAGTAGAGATATTATCCATACCATCTAATAAACCATCTTCATTATCATTATCAAAGGCTGAATTACCCTCTATTAATATTCTATACATATTTGAATTTTACTTTCTTTTGTTTAAGATTTGCGATATCCGCAATAGAGGCATACATTATTTTGCCACCTTCTTGAAATTTTTTAATTGGTCCTCTGGATGCATTACCTGGTAATCCAAATTGATTAGCTTTTCTAATAATTCTAGGATCAGTATAATTGGTAATAGCTTCTTGAGCTGTGTTTACTAAAGCATCACCAACTATAGGGATACCTAGTTTAACAAATTCTAATCCAGAATTTAAAGTGTTAGGTATATTAGGTCTTTCAATTAAATCATCAAAAGTATTAGCCATATTAATACCTTTACCCATGTCAAATTGATCTATAGCTGTTTGATACCCTATATTTAATATAGGCATAGGATCAATAAATGGCATATTAGGTTCATTATACTCTGTATTGGCTAAGTTATTATAATTGACTTTAGATAAATTATTCTTTTTATATTTATAACCCCCACTTTGAAATAAGGGTTTCTCGGTTACCTTATTTGTTGGAAATATAAAATCTCCAGTATTAGGGAAAAGAGTTACTCCATTTGCTTTTATTGGAAAAGCCATACCTTGAGTTGTAATATGATTAGAGTTAATCACTTTTTTATTAGTAAAGTTATGTAAATTACTTGTTAAGTAACCGTTATTGTCATTTATTTTTCCACCTAACTTTTTTTGACTTAATACACCAGCCCCAATTAACCCTGGTATCACTGCTTTATATATATTTGGATTAGTCATATCAAACATTCCATTGTTACCTGTTGCCGATTTTAATTGCTTATTTGTAGGAAACACTATTTCATCTGCTTGATTCCAAGGACTAACTCTTTCTACACCTCTTGTTTGGTTTCTAATAGCTGCATCATAATCACGCATTTGTTTTTCTAAAGGAACATCTCCTTGCCAATCTTTTGATCTATGAAAATTAAATAAATCATAATCTTTATTTTGTTTTATTAATTCTTCAGAACTTATAGGGTTATTTGCTTGTCCATACAATTCATATACAGTTGGTTCATAATTACCATCTTTATGGATACTTTTTGAAGATAATGCATAACTATTTGCTTTATTTTTATTAGGAGTTGTATATATACCTCTGCCAGAATATCCTGAATCCCCTAATTGAAATTTAGACTCATCAAAAGTATCAAACTTTTTAGCAGAACCATGATATTGGATTGTAGGACTGCCGTCAGGATTTACAAGTTTAGAATTACCAAAAGCTTTTTTAAAGCTATCACTATTTTGTTGAACGAATTGTTCAGTAGTCCCTTGAAATGTAGAACCATTAGGGTTTTTCATCCATGTGTTATTAGATTTAGCTTGTTGTTCAATAGCATTATACTCTTGCATTAGTTGCTTATTGCTTGGTATTTCTTTATTCCATTTTCCCCAATCAATTTCTGATTTAAAATCGTCAACTTTATTTACAATACCTTTCTCCATATTACCAAAAGAAGAATATTCTTGATTTAGAAACTTATTAGGTGTATTAGGATAAACATCCATACCAGCTCCTGACACTTGTTTAGGGTATCCGTAAGCTCCATTTGTATGAGGTGCTACTTCTTCTTTATCTATGAAATCTATAACTCCTTTATTAGGTGCTTGAAGCTTCACTGGTATAGATTTACCAAATAACCTCTCTGTACTTGCATTAGCCAACCCTTTTACTCCCATTAACATAGGTACAGATAAAGCTGTTGAAACTGCTGCTCCTGCATACGGCATTAAAGAATTACTTTGTTGTGCTTGTAAAGGAGCTTTAGCCCAAGGTGCTATTATACCTGATGAAGCTATTTGTAAAGGGTTAACAAAATCATTAACTATACCTACTCCTGGTATTTTATAAAAATTTTCTATACCTTCTCCTAATCCAGCAGCTAATTCTCTATTAGTAGGTTTCATTGCTGTAACTGGTTTTTTACCAGTAATTAAGGTTTTTATAGGATTATTATCGTGAAATAGTTTAGCTGACTTATATTTCTCTAACTCTGCTTTTTTCTCCGCTTCTTTAACTCTTTTTAATATCTCTGCTTGCTCTTTAGAGTAAGGTATATTAGAAAAATTACCTCTATCTGTAATAGGTTTATTTTGTTGTTTTAATTGTTGATAAAAGTTACCACCTTTTTGAAATGAGGATAAACCATAATCAGACATATCACTTATTGATATCTCTCTAATTTCACCAGTATCTTTATTTCTTATTTTCATTAATATTCTATTATTTCCCAGTTAGATAATTGATTGCTTTTTTTTAATATACCACCATCTTGATAAGGGTGTAATTTCTTAGCTTCTTGAATACGTCTTTTGTCATTAGCTTCTTTTTCACCAGGTCTTTCATACATTTTTCTAAACACTTTAGCAGCTTCTGCTGTTGTTTGAGTTTTAGCTAAAGCATTACCAGCTCTTTTTTCTGTTGTTTGAAGCTCATGTAAAGTAAAATCTAATTGAGTTTGAAGATTAGCAGGATCTTGTCCTTTAGATTTAGCAAATTCAATTAAGGCTTTCTTACGTGGACCTAACCATTGACCAGCTCCAAAAGCACCTATACTATTAGTTATTCCAGGATTCATATTACTCTCTTGAGTAAAATTACCTACTATACCTGCAGCTTGATGTGGTTGAAGACTTTGTTGTTGTAAATAATTGAAAGCAAAGCTCTGATTTTCTGTTGTATTAGTTTGTGCTGGTTCATAATCTGTAAATTCCTCTTGGCTATCTGCTTTTCTTACTCTTCTATTTATCTTGCCAAATAACCCTAACGGGTCAGCTGTAAAATCATATTTACGTCTTTTAGATGTCTCCTCTACAACTTCTTCAGCTGTTAATCTTTCTGATTCTTCAGCATTATTTTGTTTATAATTGCTTTCATCTCCAAATAAAAAATCATCTTCATCTTCTGAATATCCACCTGACTCTAATTTTCTATTTTTCTTATACTCTTTTTCATAATGGTCAAAAGATTTATCAGAATTTAATATAAGAATGGAATCTTTAGGTGAAAAATTAGTTTTTATATGTTTTTCAAAATCTTCTTTAGAACAATTAACACAACCAAAAGAACCATATCTATCTTTTGGATTCCCTGTATTCATCCATTTACTTCTTACTTTTGGGTCATACATTTGATGTTGAGCTACATTACTATTATTAAAAGCATAAATATTGTTATTATATTCATTTAAATCTTTAGCACTTACATCTGTAGTATAAGCAAATTTACCTTCAGGAGTTACTTTAAATTTATTTTTATCTTTTTCTTTAAGAGCATCAATATCTTCAGCAGACATATCTATATAATCTCCGAATGGATTTTTACCTGTAATTACTTGAAGTGGCTTTATAGTACCATCTTTTTGAGTTATATACTGTGTGTTATTAGCCTTATCAACTATATTAGCTCTTTTATTAGTGTTTACTTTAATTTCCTTATTATACATATCCTTAACTAATTGAGGTATATTAGGGTCATTCATAAACTTTTTAAAGTCATATGAAAAATTAGGGCTAAATATTTCTTTTTCATACATACTTCTAGTTACTTTATTAGGATCTCCTACAGACCCAGATAACTTAAATGTAGGAAAAGGACTTAATTCAGCTGAAGCTTTTCCTACATTTTTACGATTAGGGTCTCCTATATATGCTGACATATTAGCAGGTAAACCTAAAGAGGCTGAACTAGAAATTATATTTTGTTTAGAATTAGGTATTCCTGTTGAGGCAGTCATTTTTGCTTTAGGATAAGAATTACCTAACTCAGCTGACATATTACCAGAAGGTTTTTCTTTAGATATACCTGTAGTTGCTGACAACTTAATTTTAGGTTTTTCTAAACCTAAAGAAGCGGACATACTATTAGTTTTAGGAATATTTATACTTTGTCCAGGATATATTAGATCTCTGTTTTGAATATAATTAACTTTTAATAAATCATTAAGAGGTATATTATATTTTTTAGCAATTTCAGTTAAGTTATCTCCTTTTTTTACAGTATAACCACCTTTTTGAAAACTATAACCATACTTAGATTGATCAGATCTACCATTAGAATATTGTAAACCAGATAAAGGACTCATATCTACTCTATTCTGAGCTTGTTGACCTTGTTCATATATATTACCTATACCATTTACAATTCCATTTAATCCTTGAAGATTCGCATACATTTGAGGATTAAAACCAAATTTTGGTCTTCTCTTAATCTTAGATTTTTCTTCCTCAGTAGAACCTGATAACTCTTCTGAAGAGAAGTATTTAGAGTCTTTTGGATCTAATGGTGTCATACCATAACCAGGGAAATCAATGTTATCCACATTATGATGCCAATCATCCTCTTCTACTAAAGGGGTAGTTATATAAGGATTATTAAAATTAGGGACATTAGTATTCCACATACTTGTAGGTATTACAGGTATTCCGTTTTGTCCTAACTGACATTTCTTAATTTTACGTTTAATCATTAGTAATCGAAAGTTAATTTATTTGGTCTCATTCCACCTTTCTTCATAGGAGCTCCTTCCATACCTGGTTGAGCTTGTCCACCCATTTGAGACATTACTTGTTGAATCATTTGTTGAGCTTGTGCTTGAGGTATACCTTGTTGTATAAGCATTTGCATCACTTCTTCTGGAGGAGTTCCTTGTTGCAAGGCTTGTGCTACCATTTGCATGATCTGAGCAGCTTGATCACCACCTTGTTGTGGCATTGGTTGTCCCCCTTCTTGGAAGGATAGAAAATTAGGTCTATACATTATAAATTGGATTTTGTTATTTTAAAGTTCTGAAATTTAGATACGAAATGATTTGCTCCTGATTTAATTTTTCTTAATAAGACAGAATTAAAATAGTGTCTCATATTTTTCCTCTCTTTACGAGGTTTATCTAAATCTATATAAAGGGGGTTAACATTTCTAATGTAACCATTATCTTCAGTTAAATACATTTGAGTTTCATTTAATAGATTTTGACCTCTATCTTTTGTAACATCATGAAACATATTAAACCTGTAATGATTCTCTTTTTTATCGTAAGGTATTGTTAAAGATCCATTAGCTTCTGTTTTAGGATATGCGTACAATATCTCTGATGGTTTTCTTCCATTTATGTATTCCAGATTTAATACACCAGAATGTTGCTCTGAATTATAGACTTCAGCTTGATCAAAGGTCTCTTGAAACATATGAAATCTATCTTTACAATTATTTTTATTATGATATACTTCATTTATATATTCAAATGAACGTATTAAATTAACATTTTGTCCTGTACTTAAAGTTACTTCTAATTCATAAGGATAATCTTCACCATAAAAATTACAGTAAGAATCACATCTTTCATTATGCTTATAAATAGTATTATCTTTTATAGTGGTAAAATGATTTTCTTGCTGAATTACCCAATCAGGATGCCAGTCGTGAAAAGATGAGAAAGATTTATTGGCAGGACTGTAAGATAATGTCCATGAAGCGTTATTAAAGTATTTAGAGTCACCCAAGGTAACTTGTACTGTATTGTAGTAAAAACCTTTTTTAGTTGTATCATAAGTAATTAAATTTTTGTATTCTTCTTTCAATGAGTAATCCCTTTTACATATATAAATTAATTCATATATGTTATCAAATGCTATCATATACCCTACTCCTGTTTGAGGACTATCTTCAAATGGGTAATTAGGGAATGCTTCTAATAATTTTAAAGGCATATATTTACTGCACCAGAAATGTAAACCTTCTCTTGAAACTTCATTTAAGCCACTAGTAAAATTAAATATTTTGCCTTGATTACGAGAAACATAAAAATGTCCAAATTGAGTAGATCTAAAAGCATGTTTATCTAATGAGCTACCATAGAAAACATCAGTATGCATTAACTCTCTTGGTTGTTGAGCAAATAAACCACCATCGCCTATAGTTATTTTTCTTCCTGAAGTAGTTTGTAATTCATCTCTACCCATAGAAATAAAAGGAGATGACTTAGAAAATAAGAAAATTACTTTATCTTGATCTAAAGGATGTATTCCTGTTAGATCTCCGAAATCTTTTTCATCAAATGTGAAATAGTTATTAGGTAAGAAATACTGCCAATTATTAAACTTTTGTCCAGTAAAAGCTGGTAAAGAATAAATAATAGAATTTTGTTCTCTTAAAGGAGATTTGTTTAATTCTATTAACTGTTCTGAGAATATCTCATTAGTAACTAATTTTCTATAAGAAGGATCTAAAACAAAGCTTTCTTGCTTATCAATAACATCAGATCTAAATATCTTTTCTAATGAAGTAGTTCCATAATGAGGTTGATATAACTCCCCTGGTCCTTCGTTTTGCGTTTTGCGAAATGCAAAATTATAATCAGCTTCTACAAAAAAATCTAAAACTCCATTTACAGAAGTATACATATATTGATCTGCTACCACCCAATCTCTTCTTTTACCTTTATTTCCTTTACAATCAAGATTATATTTCTGATCAGGTAAAGCTGCCTCTATATTTTTAGCACTAGTTTTAAGTACATTACCTATTAAATTCATTAAACTTCCAGTATCATACTCAGTGAAATCAGCAAAGAATCTTGGATATCCTATAATTCTATGTTGTCTATAATCTAAAGCTGTTCCATCAGGGAAATTCTTATCAGCTAAAGTCTCTTTAAATAATGGTTGTTTTTTATTAACTGTAAATCTATATATAATACAATCTCCACCAAATAGATCCGGAGAATTAGTTAAACCTTGTTTATCTATAGGTAATACACAATTATGTGTCTTAACAGGCTTCATATTACTTATAGTTCCATATTGACCAGGATTTTTAACTTTAATAGTTCCATAATACATAGTTGCATTAGAAGCTGTTTGTTCATCTATCTTTTTACATAAACCAAATTTAGTTATAGTTCTTCTAGTTGTATCTTTAGATAAAGGTAGTGGAATATCTCTTTCAATCTCTAAAAATAAAGACTCTTCTTTTTTGTAATTATTAACCACAAAATCACCAATATTTTCAGGAGCAGATTTTAAATATCTACTAGTCCCTTGTACTATTTTTCTTCTGTGGTTAAAACATTTTTGTTTAGTAAATAAACCATATGAGTTATACTGATAAACATATTGTTTAAAAGAAGAGAAATTTCTTACTTGATCTAAGAATTTATTTGCAAAATCTGCAGCTACACCTAAGAAAGCAATAGAGTTTAAAACTATCTTAGCTGCATTAGATATAGCCAATTTTACCTTAGTTGCTGCATTACTAGCATTTAAAGGTATAGGCATTATTGTTTTGCCACTATCATCACAAACATTAACAAATGTTTGATTTAAAAGTTGATTAGTAGTGCCTTGTGTTGTACCAGGTACTGTTGTTGTACAAGTTCTACCTTGAAAAGATAAATATGCTTCTAAAGAGCCAACTAATCCAGCTATACTTAGTGAAAAATTTGTTAATAACTTATGTTTAGGGTGATTATAAACTGGTACAAAATTACCCTTTACTGAGGCTATTTCTTCAGTTTCAATCTTTAACTCCGTACCTATTCTGTATTTTTCAAAGAAATAATTATGAGGTCCATAAAAACTAAATCTATTTTGATAGACTCTATCTAAAGGTTCATAATCTTGCTCTACACCTTTGTTATCTTTATAAACTTGTTTTTTAGATAGGAACTGATCAGGAGTTAAATCATTATAAGGGTAATTAGAATAAACTACTTCTCCTTCAGTCTTCTCATCATAACCTCTCATATTAGATAATAAGCCTCTTGATACTACTGTCTTATTAGACCCATCTCTATCTGATCTTAATATTTCATAGCCAACAATACCTGGTATTTTAACTCCTTTATCATCAGTAGGGTAAGGTATGTTTTTAGCTCTGAAGCCTAAAATATTAATAAATCTTTTACCTGTTTTCTCATCTACACTATACCTTGGCACTTTACATTCATCAGGGAATTGATGAATAACCATATTAGTACAAGCTTTATTTCCAAATACTTCTACATCGTCAGGGAATTTTTCCGTACTCTCATAATAGCCAAATTCTCCATAACCTATTCTAACCCCACAAGCAGAAGTACCATGACTTTCTGGCTTCATATTGCCTGCTGTATTTTCAGCTTGCCATCTTAAAACTTTAGACATCTTATCACACTCATCTTGAGTGTAAGTTTCATAAATATTATCTCCATAGACTAATTCTAAATCACTTTCTTTAGCTTCCCTATTAGAAATGAAACCAGATAAAGTAGGCTCACCATCTCCATAGAAATATCTCATATAAAAACGATATTGCTCATCTCTATAATATCCTATATTTTGACCATCATTTTTATAATAATCTTCGGGATATTGATATACAACGTATTCTAATTTAACTTGATTAGCAAACTTTTGTACATTAATATAATCTTTTCTAACTAAATCAGCTAGCATAGCATATTGAGAATTACTCGTTATTATACCTGCTGATTTGTAATTTTTTTTAGTTGTAACTAATTCTATATTACTTAGAATATTACTTTCTTCTGTATTCCATTTAGAAATAACTATTCTATTATTAGATGTCGAATAAACACCGGCTCTAGTTGAAGTTGTAATTCCATTAACTGTGCCTATTAGATATAATTCGTATTCAGGAAAATCAACATCTAAATTTTGGATATCTACAATAATACTATTATCACCTTCCTCATTATTTATCATAATGGGTAAAGTTAGAGAATAAACATCTGAGAATTTAATACCGTTAACACTATAAGCTAAACCTACTTCATAAGACCCATCAGGCAAAGCTCCAGTATTACTCTTACTTAAAACAGCACAAGGAGGAGTTAAATTAGGAAATATTAGTAAAGCATCACAATCTAAATTATTACTGTATAATTTAGTTTTACAGTCATCCGTGCTTATTGTATAAGTCTTAGGTATATCACTTAAATTAATTATTCTTGGTGGATTTAAACCATCGTTAAATATAACGATTTCTTCACCTTTATCATTTAATTTTACAATACCAGTTACAATATAATTATTGTTTAAACCTATACACTGACTATCAATTAGCTTTTCATAAGTGCAGTTATCTAAATTGGCTATACCAATCTCTGAATTTATATTATCACTGGAAAATACTAAAAATCTATTATCTTTTAAAGATACCTGACCATTAAACTTATAAGGCAAAGTAATACACTCTAATGTACTAGGTTCATTACTATAAGTAAGCACATCACCTAAATGAGTATTTAAAATAGCATTTCTAGCATGAGTTACGATTTGATCATCTATATAAGTAAAGTTTAAATCTTTATTTAAACCCTTAGTATATTTTAATGTTTTTATATCTGTATTAGTTTCTGCCATTATAATTTTTTAAACCTAGATATCATCTTTGTTTGATGTACTTCGATACCTTCTTTTTCAATAATTTGCCTTACTAAATCATTCAGTAAACCATTTAACCAAGCTAGATTTTCATAATCATCTCTTCCACCAGCTAAATCTATGTTTCTATCATCTAAAATAAAAGCTGATAAATGTTGACATTCATGGGAAATAAGATTATCAGTTAAATCTTTATATCTGAATATTAACCCATACCTACTATTATCATCTTCGTCTGTTACTGTACAACCTTCACAATCAAATACTTCTTCTTTTATATCCCATCTTTTATATAAAGATGTTAACGATCTCTTAACATTAGAAGTAAATATAACTTCTAATGTATATTCATACATATCAGCTTGATATAGATATCGTTTTTCGTTCTTTAACATTTATATATAGAATACCATTTGTTATAAAAATCCATACTGTGTTTTTGATAAATTCTTTCCATTTCTTGATGCTCCGGATATCCTGTAAATTGCCAAGCTTCAATATAAGCATCACTTAAAGCTTCTTTTGCGTATTTTAATTTCCTTTCTACATCAGCTTCAGAATTCATATAAATATCTTCTAATATCTTTTTCTTTAAAGACCATTCATAATATTCATTAAGTAATGGGTGAAAAGGTATTAAAGGTTTACCATCCTCATCTTCCATAGTTCCTAAATAACACAAGAAGATTTGCCCCTCTTCAAAAGAAGTCCTTATAATGTCATCTACTAAATCAATACTGTAATCTGAATTAACTCTAGATCCTGGATAATAAGATGTACAAGAATCTGAACATCTTTTTGACATACTTAAAGGTATGAAAGTGTTAATATAAATTTCTTTTTGTACTTGTGGTTGTCTAATTAGCCATAAATTTCTACAACAATTGTCTACAGTAGCACAAGCTATCTTATTTACATTAATCATTGGAGTATTATCAGGAATACACTCAGTATAAGTAGCTTTGTTACCAGGTATAAGTTGTAATTGTGGAGGTATACTCGTAACACAAGTAGCAAATAACATCTCAATTTTAAAGAAATCTTTAGGTAAATCAGCTTTACCATTCTTTACTTCTAATAATACTTGCTTAGATTTATTTAACTTTACTCCTAATTTTTCATTACAACGATAAACAACTTTTAATAACCTATCATCTAATATCAAAGAGTTATTATCGTATTCGTGTAAATCACTTCTAACTGATGCCAAAAGTTCTTCAAAACTTATATATTTAAACTTATCACTCATATTTAAGGTTGTATAGTTGAAGGTGAATTTATATTATATCTGAAAATAGAACCTTTGTGATTAGCTCTTCTCCCTTTACAACAAGCACATACATTACTTGGATTAAAACCTAATAAATGTAGTTCAGATAAAGATTCATGAGTTTTAATAAAGTTCATATCTAAATCGTATTGATCTATTTTTTTCTTATAAGAATCTTGTCTTCCTTTTCTAGGAATTTTAGATTGAGCAATACTCATATTTATTTTAGAAGCTTCTGTACACTTATAACCTTGTCTTGCTAAGGATTGCTTTTTTCTGGTTTCTTCTGATAACTTTTTACCAGTATGAGCTAAACTCATTTTTAATTTAGTTTCTTTAGCCATATTCTTTTTAGAATTAGCTAATTTTAACTTAGAATCTGCACTCCACTTCCTACCTAAATTATGTTTACTTCCTTTAGTACCTTTACCACCTAATGTTAAATTAGCTAAGGAACCTGTTTTATTATAAATCATACCATATAGGTTTATAAACTCCTCTTCTTTTTCGTATATAATTTCTTCAGATACATTATCTAATAATATCTCAACTCTATAATCAGTTTTATTAATTATATCTTTCCATATTTTATTTCTTTTAGAAGTTATATAAGCTCTTTTATAATTATCTTCTCTTATACTAATACCTATATAAAAAGGTTCGTTTTTGTCTAATCTGATATGTCTATATAAATATGCCATTATGGTTGAATTGTAGATGCTTGATCCGATTTATTAATTTCATTAGACTTATCTGGAACTGAAGCATAAGTACCTTTTATTTCAGATTCAGCTAACCTAAAAAGATCAGCTTCATAATAATCTGGAAGTAAGAACTGATGATCTAAGAATTTCACACAATCTTCTTCACTATTACAATCCGAGAATGCATCTATACTCTCAGCCCAAAATGCTTCTACCTCTACCATTTTCCAGGCTCCATTTGGGAAATATAATCTATCTTCAGACCAAAAAACATACATATCTTTCTTTTGTTTATTCCAAGGATTTTTTGAAAGCCTTTCATAATCTTGTGATTGTATCAAAGTTAAAGTCTTAGAACCATCTATAGAATAGATAGATCTTATTATAGGTCCATAAGTATCTGAAAATATTTTAGGTAATTTCTCTTTAGTTCTCCATACAGTACATAAAGATTTTATACCACAACAAGGATCAATAGCTGGTGCTTCTTCCACCTCAACACATTTAAGTTTTTTAAATAAGTGAGATTGAGACATTATTTTTAATCTCTCTGAATCTTTTTTAATTAGTACCTTAGCTGCAGACAGTAAAATAGAAAAAGCTAATTTAGCTGAAAATCTACTATCAGCATGAATCTCTTTAAAAATCTTTCTAATTCTACTAATTGCCTCTCTATTTATCATTTTCTCTTTGTTTTAAAATTTCTTTTGCTTTTTGTTTTTCTCTAGATATATGACTACCAGTTGCACCTACTGTTTTAAACATTTCAGGGTGATCATTTAAAGCACTATTAACTTCAACATTAAATTTCCTAACACCTTTAAAACCATAATATTTGATCATAGCATTAAATCTAGAAGCTCTTTCAGTATTCCAGACTATTTTACCTAATTTTTCAGAACTGTTCCAATTTAAATGCTCTACCTTTTTATCTAGCTCTTGTGACTTTTTAATATTAAAAGGCTTTAAATCAGCTCCTATATATTTTATAGTCAACTCACCACAATAATAAGGTAGTTTAACTCCTAAAGGATTATTACATACTTCCTCAACAACTCCATTAGCTATATACTTCCAATATTTAAGAAAAGAATTGTAAGAGTTTATCTTACTTGATAAATCTGGATTGGATTCTTTCCATTTAATATATGTTTCTTCACATACAGCTTGTGTGAAAAATTTATTTTGCCTAAATCTAGGCTTATTATTATCAGGTTTCTTCATAAAAACTTTAAAAGTTTATAATTTATAATTTTGGTAGTCCTAATGACTAAATATACGCATTTTTAACCATATAAAAAAATTAACCTTACACGTGAAAAACCCCACTATTTCTAATGGGGTTTTATCTTAAAGTTGTATCTCATCAGGTGGTGAGATATTTGTTTTTTAATTTTCCATTTTAATTAATACTTCAGAGCTTGTTACTTTTTCAGAGGGTATTTTAGAAAATACTACTCCATAATAATCACAAACAACATCATACCACACCTTTGCTTTAGTAAATCGTACTCCTACAATTTGACCATATAATTGACTACTTACATCAATTCCCATCCTGGTTGCTTGTCTATAAGTTGGATAAAAATCCACCATATCACCTATCTCTCCATTTGCTTCGAACATTCCCATATTAAATTACTGAATTTAAATGATTAATTATCTCTCTTAATTCTTGATTAAGATCCTCTATCTTATAACTCTCACTCCATAATGACCCTACTATATCACTATCTGGTACAAGCCTCTCTTTACTACACTTATCCATAGAAGTAGGTCCTCTCATTTTAAGCCTATTTGATAATGTAAATAATTCACTTACATTGTCTCTAAGATTATTATTTTGATAATTAAACTTATCATACAATCTTTCAAATTCTTTACTCTCAATTGCCGTTGCTGTCTCACTTGAACTCATAGTTCTTAATTTTGCTTGTTGCTCCATATTTTATTGGTTGACCTATACACCATAAGGTTTTATTATTATTGAAACCAAACTGTTTTTGAATTAACACTATTACTATCTGCTTGATACTCTTCTATCAACGCTCCAGATTTACTAAATCCATAATTAAGAGCTATATAATCTGAAGTACCCATTACTGAAGCTACATTCACATACCTGCCAAATTTACCGAAACACTCATTCTTAGAGTGTAAATCACCTTTAATTAAATGGTTGAAAGAGTCTATAGGTGAAGACCCTTGATGAAGGAAATATTGATTTAACCAGTTATCTAATTTCTCATCTAAAATCATTTTCATAGGAAATTTCATGATTTTTTCATCTTTACCGTGAGTTAAAGCAATTGTGTGTTTACCATATTTATATGTTTTGATAAATTCCCATTGTTGTATAAACTCTACTTCTGGGTATTTTTGAGAAAGATAAAGTTCTATAGCTTTCATCACTATGTAATTTAAACTTGTACCTATGTGATTATCATTTAGTATATTGATTACTTTATACTTATTAGATAAGTGTGAATTAAAGATAGTCTCATAATAATTAACCATACATTCTAAAAAGATATCAAACTGATCTTTATTTGACATAGATGGTACTTCGTGACCTTTTCTTGTAGTTTGTGAATTCCATCCATTTAAAGCATCACCAAGGTTAATTAACCATACTTCATCATACATATTACCATCAGTATAGTTATTTACTTCCGTTATAAAAGTATCTAATCTAGATTTTAAAGTGTCTTTTGTGTAAAGAGTAGGAAAAGGTGTAAGCTCTGAACCAAGAGATCCAGCATGGATATCAGCTAAATTCAAAGTAAGTAAATTCTTTTTACTTCTAGTAGACTTAAATTTAGGCAAAGTTACTGGTTTACTCTGAGGTAAAATAGATTTTAACTTGGCTGTTAACTCCTCTACAGAGTAAAAATCTTTAATACTAGATACAGTTAATATAGAGTATGTCCAGGTACTATCTCTATGTGATTTAAGCCATGTTCTATCAACTCTTACAGATATACCATCTGCACCTACTAACTTAGCTATTTCATCTGGCTGTAAAGGATTAGGGGATTCAATTACGAATGTAGACTTTTCACCATGAGTATCTATACTTTGAACTTTAGGTTCTGTTAAAACTTCATTTTTAGAAGTTTGAGGGTTTCTTTTGTTAAAGACTTTCTCTTTACAAAAATTTACTTCATCTGAAGTTAGTCCAGTATAAGCTTTATTCTTTCTGATAAGATCAGAAGGACTTCTTTCAGCATGATGTGGATTTAAAGTCATATATGAAATTGCATCCTTTACTTTCTTTGTTATTGTTATCTTAGCCATTATGTTGGTTTTGTTTAAAAAAATTAGTACTTTTAGCATGTTCATAGAACGGGTTTAAGTACTCTTTTATGTATCTGTCGGTTTCCTCGACTTTCTCATCGTAATTCTCTAATAATTGTTCTTTTCTGTTCTCGACCTCATCATAGATCTTACCGTTTTCTACTGCATTGTGTTCTTCTGGAGTTAGAACTATTATATTATCTGAACAATATCTTAATTCAGGATATTTACTCTTAGGTAAGATATGGTGAAACCAGCAAGAGTTTAATTCTCCATACAAAGGTTTGTATGATATTTCTGATTCTTTTCCTCTACTACCTAGAACGATATAAAAGAATAACCATTGTTTCTCACTATTAATCTTCTTCTGTGATTTCATTTAATTCTTTTATTAATATACCATTCTTATCTAAGAGACGAACATTGTGAATTTTAAATTTTTCATTATAGTAAGGTATAAGCACTTTATTTATCACATCTGCTAAATAACCTCTATTCATAAACGACTGATTTTCAACATATATCATAAAAGACATCTCATTCCATTCAGTATCACACACCTCTTCAAAATACTCCCTAAATATAGTTTTAGGAAACTTCTCTTGTTTTTTATAAAGTTGAAAATCAGATTTAGTCACTATTTTGTTTTTATACTATTTAAGTAATTTCTTTTACTTTCTTGATATTCAGCAGAGTTTTTATATCTTATAATTGTTGACTCTTTTAATCCCGTTAATCTGGCAATTTTTAGATTACCACATTTCATATAACCAGGCTTGTCTGTAAATAATCGTGCTAATTTTTTCATAGTGTAAATGATTTTAATTTGTTAATTAATGTTGTATTAGATACAACTGTATCTAATAAAGCTTCTCTTTCTTGATTTAAAGTTAAGAGTTTAGTATCTACATTAGATACTTCTTTATTAACCTCTTCATTGATCTTAGAAAGATCTGTAGCAGCTTTTGTGAAAATGTTTATTACAGCTTCTGATTTAGACCTTAAAAAATCTGACTTTTTGCCAAGACCTAAAATCTCTTTTGCTCTGTCTTTAGTTATATTCATACTCTTTTGTTTTGTTATACAAATATACGACACTATCGCCGATAGCGACGTTATCTAGTTGTTATTTAATAACTCCATATATAGGAAATTTAGCTAATTTATTACACTTGTTAACTAATTCGTTAACTTCGTTATACCAAGATTTATACAACTCTTTCTTACGTTTATCTGGTCTCTCTGTGATTACTTGCTCTATAAGCTCTGATAACTCTACTACATAACTAGAATTAGCTTGAAGTTGTCTTTTTTCTATTTCTTGTTCAGTCATATTAATTATTTTTCTAAAGATATAAAATCTTCATGATTTTTAAAGTGATCAACTATCTGTTCTTTATAGAAAAAGAACTCTGTCTTATACTTAAAAGACCTACACCTGTGATGTAAGTCTTTTTCTAATTGTTTATACATATCTGTAGCTATGTAACCTATAGGTTCCATTAAAGTGTTAGAAGTATAGTGTGTCTTGATTCTTTTAGGCACATCGTTACTAAAACCTATTTTAAGCATAGTTACTCCGTCATAAGGACATTTTATTAAATATACTCCTGATTTCATCATGATTTTCCTTTTGTTCTATTATGATCCCAATCTAATATTTTAGCTACTAAATCTGATCTGTGATTACCTTGAAGTTTAATCCAGTTAACTTCTTCAACAGCTTTAGATAATTCTATAGCATACTCTAAACCAGTAAAACTGTCCTTAATATCTTTTTGAGCATTATCTCCATTTATAATTATCTTACCTGTTTTACCTAATCTAGTTATAATAGCTAACATTTCATGAGGAGTTAAATTTTGAGCTTCTTCAACAATAAGAATGTCATCTACAGTTTTACCTCTAATATATTGAACAGGCATAGCTAATATTTTACCAGCTTTAACAAAATCATCTATCTTTTTAGCATCACCAGTACATTTAACTAGGTTTTCCATAAATGCTTCTAAATAGGGGTCAAACTTCTCATTCAAACCACCAGGCAAAAAACCTAGAGAATGCCCTGTTTCAACTGCTGCTCTTGTTAATCTGATATCTTTAACTTGTTTCTTATTTAAGAAATCTAAAGCTACTTGAGCTGAGACTAAACTTTTACCTGATCCAGCAGGTCCAGTTATGATTGTAATTTGATTTTCAATTATAACTCTTTTAGCTTCTTTTTGAAATTCATCTAAAGTAATAGCATATTTAATTTCACCTTTTCTTTCTCTATTAGGTTCTTTCATCATAGAATTTTTTACAAATATAAGTCTTTTATTTGAATAATTCGCTAATTAACTGTTCTTTTTCTTCTTTATTTAATATAATACTATTGTATTCTACTTTAAAAAGATCCAAATTATTACCTAATTCCTTTAAAAACATAATCAAGCCACCTTTACCAGTAGAAACTTTATTTTTACCTGTATAAATTTCTGCAAAAAATATTTCATCTGTATGAGTTATCCTTATATCAGAACCTTTATTAACTAAATGACTATTTAAATGTTTTGTTATATAGTCTAATGTTATATTCTTATATTTCATACCTTAATTATTAAAAGTTAATTCTGATGAAGACAGTTTGAGGCTAGAGAAGAGCATACTTAGTCTTCCAACTCTAAAAAGAGAGGCGGAAGAATATGCTCCTCTACTGTTAATTCTGAAGATCAGAATCGGCTGAGAGTGCCGCATAAACAAATCATCATAGCGTGTTTGTTCTTGAGGACTGACTGTCAGTATTACTATATACCGTCTACTCTTACGACTTTCCTCTTTCTTCTATCGTTGTGCTGTGGTAGATTCCCATGATAACACTTAATTCAAATTAGTCACCGTCTTTATATTATCCCGACCTAACTTAAATCTTAAAAACAAAAAAGCCCTAAAACTTTTACATTCTAGGGCTGACCTCCGGAAAAAGGTATACAAACAAAATTTAATATTTTCAACTCTTCCGGAGTTCCCCTAGTGTTCCTAAGAATCCAAAGATAAGTTAGAAAATAATACTCACCTAATTTTTATAGTCAAGTATTTGTTAATGTGAAAGTGGTAGGATTCGAACCTACATAGCCGAAGCACCGGGGTTACAATCCGGCACAGATACCAATTTCTGCATCACTTTCATAAGAGGAAGACTGAAGCCCTGATCTCCATACCACATTGGTACACACTCCTTAGCAGGGAGGTACAGCTCTTGCTGTTTAATCTTCCATTAGTAGTAGGACTGGGATTCGAACCCAGGGGACTTTTACATCACACATGTTTTCAAGACAAGGCTATTATGACCACTCTAGCACCCTACTAAATGTCTTCCTGATAGGAGTCGAACCTACAAGCCGAAGCAAGGGATTTTAAGTCCCTCGTGTTTACCAGTTTCACCACAGGAAGGTGTGTCCAAGACAGGAGTCGAACCTGCACGTTACTATTATTTCACCCAGGATTCTAAGTCCTAGTTGTCTACCAGTTTCAGCACTTGGACATAAAAAAACTCCTACATTTCTGCAGGAGTTCTATATTGATTTGGTTATGTATATAGTTATACCTGCTCAGTTTTAAGACTAAGTGATAAATAACTATATGACAAATTGTTTTTCATTTTATTTTTGTTTAGGTATTATATGAGCCTCCCCATTTTTAAATACTAATTCTTCTGACATTTGTTCAGCCATTACTTTTTGAAGATCTTGATAATAATCTTCAGAAGGTGATATAGGTCTTATTATTGTTCTTTTATAACCATCTGGTAATTCATGCTCAAAAATATGTGTACAAAACACACTTTCTGAACCAAATGTCTCTAAAAACTTTTTAACTAACTTATCTCTTACATCTTCAGTGGGAAGGTATTCGATTTTAATAATAGGTTGATTATCGTAATCAACATCAATTGATATTTTACTTTTCATTATGAAATTTTTATAGCCTGCCTAAATTGGTCAAAGCTGGGATGCAAATGTAATGCATACTTTTCATAAAAAGAAATTATTTATTGTTATCCTGATGTTAATGCGGAGAATAACTTATGTATTCTCCGCATGTACGTGGAACGTGTAGGATTCGAACCTAAAACCGGATCATTGCAAAAGATCGGTACATGCCATCGTATCAGCCCCATATGTAGGATTACCTGGTTCTGCCCCAAGATTGCCACCTTATCAGGGTGGAGTGCTAACTATTCTACTATAATCCTAATTGTTGGAAGAGGTAGAATTGAACTACCGTTACAAAGGTATAAGCTTTGCGTCCTAACCGTTAGACGATCCTCCAATATGCCGAAACCGTGGGATTTGAACCCCTCTAACTCTTAGACAGAGAGTCGTGCTACCATTACACCATAGTAAAATATAAGATCCTCTTGTTGGGATCAAACCAACTCTATTTCTCATTACAAGTGAGATGCACCATCATTTATGCGTAAGAGGCATTTTGTTGTGGAACCGGTAGGATTTGAACCTACGACCCTCCGCTCTTCAAACGGATGCTCTACCAGACTGAGCTACAGTTCCTTGTATTAGATATCATTCATTATGACTGAATAAGCCAATTATGAATGAGATATCATTCGAGACAGGTATCGGATTCGAACCAATGTAAATGCTTTTGCAGAGCATCACCTAACCACTCGGTCAACCTATCATTGCACGAAAACAGGGAATCGAACCCAATGTCCTAGAGTTTTGGAGACTCCTTGGCTGCCATAGCCTTTTTCGTATTTGTCGGGAAGACAGGGCTCGAACCTGTATTCTCTCGCTTCCAAGGCGAGCACGTAACCAATTTTGCCACTTCCCGAAATTAAAAAACCCTTAACTTTTTGGAGTTAAGGGTCTTATTTATATATTGTTATATACACATAGTTATCTCACTCCAGGTTCAGTAAACCACGGTTAGAAAAAACATGTATGTGTACGATTTAATTTCATTGCTATACTATATAGTACGACAAAGTTAAGCCTTTTCCAAATATAAAGTGTTAACCAATTGTTATTGATATAATAATACCATAAAAAAGCCCCAAGACTGGGGCTGTAAAAGGAATCCTGGAACCAACACCAGGTCTTTTATTACGCTGCTTTTTTCATTTCTTCTAAAAGTTTTTCATAATTTACCTTTAGAACAAGATGAGGCAAAAGTATTTTAGTTATACTGCAGCCTTTGCGACCGCAATTTCCTTTAATTAATTTAAGTTTATTTTCTGTTTTTTCCATTGTATATCTGATTTTATTTTTTGACTATTTAATTCTTTCCATAAAGGTCTTAGATTTGAATAATGGAAACATTCTTTTAAATGGCTCTCATTAAATAAATCAAAAGCACAACATGGTTTTATATGATCTATATCCCACCTATCCCTATTACCCCAATTCATACCTTCTAAGAATTGTTTTTCAAGATGTTCTTTAAATTCTTTTGTATTACAACCTAAATAAGATAATGTTCTACTTTGTTTTTTGTATTGTATATTTCTTGTTACGGATTGTAAGCGAGATCTATATCTATGTTCAATATTATAACAAATATCATTCTTATATTTCTCTCGTCTTTTCTTATTCTTTTTATCTTTATTTTCTGGAGAATTTTGTAACTTATTTAACCTATCTCTGTTGGCTTTTTGCCATATAGCAAAAGCTTCTTTTTCTTTTACCTTAATTTCAGGTTTAGCTCTATAAATTTTCTTATTAATTTTATTCTCTTCAAGACAACAAGTTTTACATTTACCTCTAAAACCATTTTTAGAACTTTTGCTTATATAAAACTCTGAAGTACATTTATTTTCCGAGCATTTTATACAAATCTTTTTATTATTTATTACTGGATTAACAACTTTCATTTGTTACGATTTTTAATTTGTTGTCTTTCATATTTAGCAATTTAAAGTTAATTGATATTGGGTATCCATTGGATCGGAGTTTGTAACTGTTGTTACAGTAGAGTTAGCTAAAGATGAAGCTCCAGATAATACAGAAACTATTGAGCTAGAACCAAAGTCATATAATCTTATACCACCTTTAGTTAAATCATAATAATTACCTTGTAAATCTACAAACATACCTTGTGTTCTTCTTATATTAGCATCTGCAGCAAAAGACCCTACATGCCCATCTGCTTGTGTTCCTGTCGATGGTATTATTGTAGACCAAGTATAATCATCAGGAATACCTGTACCTGTTAAAGGTAGAGTTTCTTCTAATTTTCTTAAAGTTCTATTTGTTACAGTTACATCAGAAACTGCTTCAGAACCCATTACATAGTAATATGAAGAGCTAGGATCACCTACTCTAAATATCCAATGAGGTGAAGTTACTCTAGCTACTGAACCTATACCATCTGCTACAGGTACAGCTAATCCAGAAGCGGAGTCATGAGAAATATAATTAGAAGGATTAGTTAAATCAGCTAAAGACATTGTAGCAGAATAATCTACAAATCTTACTTGTCTACCTTCAAGAATTATAATTCTTTTTTCTCCAGGATTTACAGGGCTATCTTCTACATTTATATTTACAGCAATATTAGGTGAAGCTCCTGATAGAGTTAATAATTGAATTACATTCCAGTTTTCAGAACTATTTTTACCACCTACACCATCTACATAATAGATTAATCTTATTTTAAAGTTAATATCATCTATTAATAAGAAAGAAGGTTCACTATTTATAGTATGCCATTTCTTAATACCATAAGGAGCATAAAATCTTGCATTTGTACCTGTAACTGCATTAACTAAACCAGATGTAGATGGTACATCACCTGTAACAGAATCTGCACCAGCAATAATATAATTTTTCCAGTTAGCCCTTTCATCACATTGATCATTTCTTTCTCTTACAAGTCTACAAAGAACACCTTTAACTGTCGAAAAATAAATTACAGGTTCCCCATTAACTAATTCATTTTTATCTAAAACAACACTAGAATTATAATCATATTCTACAACATCACCCCATACATTATTATATGTTATAGGTGAAAGTCCAGCTGAAATATTACCAGCTAAAGTTATTACTTCTCCAGTATTTAAATTTATTTTTCTAACAATACCACCATCTGAAGTAGTAACTCCAGAATTAAGTACATCATTAAAATAATAAGTACCTTTATCTAAAGCAGTATCAATACCTGGAGTATTAGTTATAGGGATTTCATTTATTTGAGGGTTAGCTCTATATGGGAAATTAAATCTTTCAGAGTAATCTACTTGACTTGCATCTAAAGTACACATTTTAGTTGCAAAACAACTTCTTGTTGTTAATAATTTAGTCCATATTTCATTAACTGTATCAACTAAACTTTTACCACAAATATTTGTAGCCAGATTGAAATTAGACCCTAAAGTTACGGAATCTAAAACATACTGAGTCAATAATGGTAAAGAAGAATAATCTAAGTAAGCAAGAGTATCTCCTGTTACACTTGAATTATCATTTATTGCTATTTGAGTTATAACATCTGATTTAGTAAAATAATTTGGATCTAATGTCTGATAGTAACTAATAGCTTTAGTTATACCAGTATATAAGTAATCTATTGTTTTAGTTACATCGTCACAAGGTATATTTTGACAATCTAATGCTGAAGCAAATACAGCTAATAACTCTGTTAAAGTTATAGAGTTAGCTTCTATGACATCACCACATACTTCTAACTCATCAGAGTTTTTTATACAGTCAGTCATTACTATATCTAAACATCCGTCAGTACAAGGTATTGGTGGAGATGGATAAGTACATTCTTCTTGGCAACTTTCAGGAGGACAATTGCAAGGTAATTCTTCACATGAATTATTTGATGGCATATTTTTAATTTATTTTTAAAGTTAAGAAGGACAATTACAATCACTTAGGTATTGTCCTTTGATCCAAGTAGTAGCTCCGTTTATAGCATTAACTATTGCTATCTCTGGCTTAGGAGCATATTTAGTTAAAGGTTGACCAGATATAGTCAATACGAAACCAAATGAATTAGCTGACATTGTTTCAGTAGCAGTTAAATCTAAGCCTAAAGGTAATATACCTGCTACAACATGTATAGCTCCAGGTCCACCTGGTCCAGGGTAATTGTCTATTGTCATTGTATTTATACCTGAGCATAAAGTAGAACTAACTATATTAGCAGGAAGACCATTAGGTAAATTAGGTGCAGCTAATTCAATAACACTATCTGTTAAAGAAGGTAGATTTATTGTATAATCACTTAATGATCCAGGTACAGTAGTTTGATTCATATAGTCTCTATACATACTGTATACATCTACAAAATCATATTTAGGACTTAATTTAAAGTGCATAGCTATTGTATCAAATACAAAAGTTGGATTATGACTGTCTAAGACAATATCATAAGTTTTAGGCATAGGTATTTCAAAAAACCAACAAGTATCAACTATAGGAGGTGGTATAATTGTATTAAAACAAGGATGCTCTTCATCTGTAATAACTTGAACATCTTCAGAAGAAACTATTATATTTACAATAGTTGGCTCTTCATCTGGCAGTTCAAATGTTAAACATTGACCTACATTTACTTTGGCTGTTTGCTCTAAACCACTTGTACCAGTAGTATAAATAATAGTAGCATAACCATTTGTATCATCACCTGTAACACAAAGCTTACAAAATCCACATTTATCTACAGGATTTAATACTCCACCAAAACATTTTCTACAAGTAGTATTATCTAAATAAGTTAAACAAGTTTTAATACCTACAGATATAGGCTTAGTATTATCTAAAGCTGATACGT
>ERZ724508.10-NODE-10-length-154734-cov-7.590649_pt1 | contig 154734 bp, 139 predicted proteins | sample MGYA00376041_ERZ724508 | MGnify/ENA primary metagenome ERZ724508 (study PRJEB28724, sample SAMN07190887) | wastewater metagenome | isolation source: effluent of sewage treatment plant in Hong Hong | place: USA: Christiansburg, Virginia | collected 2016-03-01 ...
TTCACTTGTTAGTGTATCTTCTATAATTGCATCATGACTTAATGCAGGCATTTTTTTACAAGAAACATGTAAGAAAGAAATTGCTACTATAAGCAATATAATTTTATTCATACAATTTACCTTCAGCAATTTTTTTATCAATAAATGTTGATGTATCTCCTGCCACTTTTGCTTTTTTCCAATACAACAATGCATTTACTTTGTCACCTAATTGATATAGTACATCTCCATAGTGCTCTATTATGGTGCCATTCTGCGTATTTAACAATGCAATTTCCAATTGTTTTTTGCACGCATCATAATCCTTCATCTGATACAATACCCATGCATACGTATCTATATAATTAGGTTCTGTAGGGTTCCTATTTACAACCCGTTCAGCTAATGTTTTGGCTAACTCTAATTTATCTTTACGTAGAGAAAGATAATAACTATAATTGTTTAAGACGTAGTCATTATTCTTGTCATACTTCAATACCTCATCAAAGGATGCGTCCGACTTCGCATATTCTTTCGTTTCATTATATGCATCACCTAGTAAAATCAAGCATTGCACTTTAAAAGGCATATCTGCAGACGACAAATTCTTCGCTTCGTCTAAAGATTCAATAGCTTTGGGATATTGCTTTAAATTATAATATCCTAAGGCTCTATAATACCACAATGCTGCTTGATTGGGAAAATAATCTATCGCTTGATTGCCGTGTAAAATCAATGTTGCATAATCCTTAAACTCTAAATCTAGGGTTAATATCTGAAGCCATAGATTGTAATTATTGCCATCTAATTCTGAAGCAGAAATATAATGCGTGCGCGCTTCTTCCTTTTTCCCATTTACAAACAACGCATCCCCTTGGCAGGTTTGTGCAATATTATTTGTAGGATTTGCTTGTACAAAAACGGATGTTAATGTTAATAATTTAACTTTTGTTTGATCTGTAGTAGCGGATTTTAAAGCGTCTTGAATAATTTTTTGTTTTGTAGGTATAGAGACATTTTGCCTTCCTAATAAAAATACATATTCATCAAATACTTTATCCATTTCATTGGAAGATTTGTATACATCTACCAATAAGGTGTGGGCTTGCACTTGATTTGAATCTATTTTCAATACCGAAAATAGTATTTTTTTTGCTTGTTGAATGTTGTTTGCAAAGTAATAAAATTCAGCCTGATCAACTTGGTATTGAAGATTTGTTGGGTCGGAATCAATCAACTTCTGCCCTTCCTTAATGGCTAAATCGGTTTTGCCTTGCTTAACGTATAGTTGTTGTTTTTGTCTGGTCAATTCAAAACTTTGCCCAAAAACAGATTCTATTTTGTCGTACGTTTTTACCGCATCGTCAAATTGTTTTAACTGAATTTGATTGGAGCCAATTTGATACAAATATTCTTCATTGCCTGGAAAGTCTGTAACAATCTTTTGATAGGTTTGATTGGCCTTGTCAAAGTTTGTTTGGGCTTCGTATACACGCGCTAATTGAATCTGATATTCAACATTGTTAGGATCCGATTTAATAGCAGCTTGAGCTGTTACTAATGCACGCACATTGTTTGATAAGGTATAATTTAGTTTTGAAAGCTGGTAGTTAAGTCCGCCATTGGTTTGATCAATTGAATATGCTTTGTCAAAAAAAGACAAGGCAACATTTTGTTGGCCGATTAAATAATAACGCATTGCTTCAATAAAATATGCATCGAAGTAAACGCGGTCTTGTTCCGACAGAACTTTGGGGGTAAAATTTGATTTAGAAGATTTGGGGCTATTCTTCTTGGTGCTCTTTTGCGCCAATGCCGGTGCATAGAGCACCGGCATTAGAATCGCAATAAGAATAATTTTTACTAGGTGTTTTTTTACACTCATTGGTTATGCAATAACATTAAAATCGCCAACGCTTAAATCAAGAGCTTTGCCTTTATACTGCGCTGAGTTTCCAAACATAGAGTTCGTAATGTTCGCGTTTGAAATAACTGCATTTTCTTGAACAATCGAACGACTAATAACTGTGTTCGTAATTTTCGTTCCATTACCAATAGAAGCATACGGCCCAACAATAGAATTAACTAATTCCACATTTTCACCCACATACGAAGGCTGAATAATGATTGAATTAACTGATTTTACAGATGCCGCAACTATTTTTTGGTCTTTGATATAATCTAAATATCTAGAGTTGGTATCCACGGTAGAATCTTTGTTACCACAATCCAACCAATCTGTTACTTTGCCAGGAATAAATTTAATTCCTTTATTTTTCATGTTTTCCAATGCAGAAGTCAATTGGTATTCACCTTTATCCTTAATGTCATTGTCAATTACATATTGCAATTCTTTCTTTAAATTTTCGCCATCTTGGAAATAATAAATGCCGATGATTGCTAAGTCAGATACAAAGTGCTCTGGCTTTTCAACGAAATCTGTAATTTCATTTTTGTCGTTCAATTTAACAACCCCAAATGGTTTAGGGTCTTCTACTTTCTGAACCCAAATAATGCCTTCTTTAGAAGTATCTAAAGTAAAGTCTGCTTTGAATAAGGTATCTGCAAAAGCTACTACTACTTTACCACCTAACGATTCTTTCGCACAATAAATTGCATGCGCAGTTCCTAATGCTTCAGTTTGATAATAGATTGTACCTTTTGCGCCAACTGATTCTGCAATTTTTATCAAACGTTGTTCTGTTTCTTTGCCGAAATTACCGATGATAAACGCAACCTCTTCAATTTTTTCGCCACAAACTTTTGCAATATCTTCCACTAATCTGTGGACAATAGCTTTGCCTGCAATCGGTACAAGTGGTTTGGGAACTGTTAATGTATGCGGTCGCATTCTTTTGCCCATGCCCGCCATTGGAATAATAATTTTCATGCTGTATTGGTTTGTATTGATTAGAATTTTTCGTTTTGAACTTTCAACAGATACGCCATTGAAATTTTTTTGTTTTCAGATATCTTACTTTCCTGTACTACCAAAACCCGAAGCCGCTCTTACAGAGTCTGTAAGTTCTTGTACTTCTACTAGGTTTGCTTGCGCTACCTTTGCAACAACCATTTGAGCGATACGTTCCCCTGATTTAATTGTAAATGCTTCGTTGGATAGATTTACCAACAAAACTTTGACTTCGCCTCTATAATCTGCATCAATTGTACCCGGACTATTCAACACAGTTATTCCATGCTTGAATGCCAATCCACTGCGTGGACGAATTTGAGCTTCTGTATGTTGAGACAATTCAATAAACAAGCCTGTAGGGATTAATTGGCGCTGTAAGGGTTGTAAAACAACGTCTGCATTTAAATAGGCACACAAATCCATACCTGCTGCTTGTTCCGTTTGATATGCCGGTAAGGGGTTATTTGATTGATTTACAATCTTAACAGTGGTATTCATTTGATTGTTAAAAGAATGTACTATTGTAAATTTACAAAATAAAATTAGGCTTTTAAACGATTGGCGCTTTTTTCTAACAGAAGAATACAGCCGAGCCAAATAGCAATCATGCCATTATAAACCAGTAGGTTAAAGTAATTATTCGCAAATTCTACAAAGCTTGAAAAATAGACAAGTAATGCTGCAGAACCCATCCAAACGATAATCTTTACAACAGGATAAGGAATTGGGTAATATTTATGGCCCAATAAATAGCTGCACGTTGCTATACTTGCATAACAAAACAAGGTTACCCAAGCTGCACCTAAATAGCCTAAAATAGGTATTAAAAGAACATTTCCAATGATGGTAAGTGCTGCGCCAAATAAGCTGATGTAAATACCCCAATATGTTTTATCCGTAAGTTTAAACCAAATAGATAAATTATAATAAATCCCCAAAAATAAATTGGCGAATAATAATATTGGCACAATCGCCAAGCCTTCCCAATAATCCTCATTCCCTAGAAAATGTTTGAAAATAGACATGTTCAATGAAACTCCTAAAAATATAAGCAAACACACCAGTACAAACCATTTCATGATGTCTGCGAATAACTGTGTCGAATTTTTATCAGACGCTCTGCTGAAAAAGAATGGTTCAGCTGCATACCGAAAAGCTTGTATAGCTAAGGTCATAAACATGGAAAGCTTATAGCATGCTCCGTAGATGCCTAGTGCATGTAATTTACTACTGCCTGGATAAAAATCATCTGGCAACAACTCTCTTAAAATCAACCGATCTAGCATTTCATTCACCATGCCTGCAAGCCCCATAACCATTAATGGGAATGCATACACCAACATAGGTTGTACAATTTTAAAATCCCATGTAATTTTAAATCCTTTAAATATTTTAAACAGAAAAGGAAACTGCAATACATTTGCAATGAGATTGGAAATGAAGATATACGAAACCAAATCGGCAGGGTCATACCAAGATAAAATAAATTCTTTTGTAGATATCGATACTGCATCAGAAACCAACATAAGAGGAATTCCCCAAAGCAATAATACGTTTAACAATACCGTTAAACCAATATTCATAAGCTTTACAGAAGCAAACCAAAATGCTTTATTTTGTAATCGAAGGCGAGCAAAAGCAATCGACAATGCCGCATCTGTAAACAATATTGCTATGACGTAATAAATATAGGATCTGAAATCGGTGGCTGTTTTATTAGAATTACCATCGCTTAAATACGATGCAATTTGTGGCGTAAAAAATAAAATGATCAGCGAAATAAGTAAACCGCCTATTAATATTTGTGTGTTTACATGATTGAATATATGCGGTTCGTTCGCATCTTTTTTATTTGCAAAACGGAAATACGTTGTTTCCATTCCAAATAAATATATAATATTAAAAAATGCTGCATATGCATACAACTCAGTAACGATTCCATATTCAGCAGGAAATAATAGACTCGTATAAACCGGCACCAACAAAAAATTAATAGCACGCCCTATCATGCTACTTAATCCATACAAGGCTGTTTGTCCAGCTAATTTTTTCAGTAAAGACATGAATTATTTTCCTGTAAAAGTAGCTTTTCTTTTACCCAAGAAAGCTTCTACACCTTCTTTGAAATCTTGTGTTCCGGCACAGCGTCCAAAAGATTTTGCTTCCTCATTAAAAGAAGTTCCTCCTGTTTCTATTGCAAGATGCGCACAACGCAATACTTCTTGAATGGATGTTGGTGCTTTTGAAAGCATTTTATTCAATAAGGAAATACAGGTTGGGATCAATTCTTCTTGGGTAGTCACCGCATTAACGATTCCCCAAGCAAGGGCTTTGGCGGCATCTGCCTGATCGGCAGTCAGCATCATTTCGATTGCTCTACCTTTGCCTATTACCATTGGCAACCGTTGCGTACCGCCATAACCAGGCAACAAGCCTAAGGTAGCTTCTGGCAAACCAAATTTTGCATTGTCTGAAGCGATGCGAATATGGCAAGCAAGTGTTAGCTCAAACCCTCCACCTAATGCAAACCCATTTACAGCTGCAATCACAGGCTTTGTTAATTTATCTATTTTTTGAAAAATCAATTGTCCTTCTTGAGATAACAGCTGTGCTTCATGTGGTTGAAGTGCAGAAAATTCACTAATATCTGCACCGGCTGCAAATGCTTTAGTCCCAGACCCCGTTATGATGATGGCTCTTATGGATGCATCCGTATATGCCAATTCAATTTGAGCGTCGATGGCATGTAAAACCGCTCTGTTCAATGCGTTTAATTTTTCTGGTCTATTTAACGTAAGAATTAAAATACCAGATTCGTTACGTACTTCAAGAATGGATGACGACTCACTCATATTATTGGCTTGCTTTAAAAAGTTTTTGTTTTTCCTCTTTGGTCAAACTTTCATATCCAGACCGAGAAATTTTGTCTAAAAGGATATTAATTTCTTTTTCGTCTGGTACATAACCTGCATCCAGTCCAGACTTTTTATTATTTGAAAAACTCAATCGAACTTTTTTATCTTTTGAAAATAATGAGCCAATGAAATCTACAATCGCATTGATGGGTTTACCCAAATCGATGCCGCGCTTTAATGATGTAATGAATAAAAACCCTGCTAATGCGCCGCCTAAGTGTGCTAAATTACCGCCTGCATTGCCTTGTACGGAGCCTATAAATGAGAGGAACACATAAAAAGCTGCGATATAAACAATTTTTACGGGGCCAATAAAAATCAAATGAAATCGATACGTAGGAATAAGCGTTGCAGCGCCAACAACAGCGGCTAACACACTACCACTCGCTCCAATTAATAAGCTAGGTGGTTTGCTCGCATAAAAAGGAATGAAATTATAACAAACTAAATACAGCGCAACACCAAATAAGGCTCCGATTACATATAGAGAAACCAAACGTCTGCCGCCTATATATTCGGAAATCAATCCGCCAAACCAATACAAACCCAACATATTAAAAAATATATGAAGTGGTGATGGCGTATCGTGAGAGAAAGCATACGTTAATATTGTCCAAGGCTTATAGGCTACTTCCATCAAATTAGAAGATGCGCCTTGGAGTGATTGAAGCGAATGAAACCAGATATCGTGCACTGAAATTTTTGATACCACCCAAACGATGCAATCAAAAATATACACCAGCACATTTATAAGGATAATTTTAATCAATGCATTATCCTGCAAATAAAATTGTGCTTTTATATCTTTTAATAAACTCATGAATATTAATAAAATGAATTTCTATTTGCCGTCCAATACCGAATTAGTATAAACGCAAAGACCATTCCCGTAATGTGCGCAAAATGGGCTACATTATCATCGGGTCTATTGCTATATAAAGAATATATTTCAAAAAGTGCATATGCTCCGACTAGATATTTTGCTTTTATCGGTATCGGAGGGAAAAGCAACATTAATTCTGTATTGGGAAAAAGCAATGCAAATGCCATTAGAATTCCGAAGACAGCTCCAGAAGCTCCTACTAATGAAAAATTAGATTGAGCTGCAGTAATGTATTGAACAATCTCAACAGTTTTAGCTGCAAGTTCGTTGTTTGTTGGATTTGCTATGTATGCATCCATTGATTTTACAACTTCTGCATTTTCATAACCCATTTTATAATGTTTGTTTATAAAAATAGTATATGAATCTGGATCTGGATTTTGTGCATATTCTATTGCATCTTGACGCACTTCTTTAACTTCATATGCATTCAAACCCCAATAAAAAAAGCCTGCACCAATTCCGCAAACAAAATATAAAATCAAGAATTTTTTAAATCCTAAATAATATTCCAACATGGGTCCAAAGAAATACAAACCCAACATGTTACCAAAAATATGCATGAAGCCTGCATGCACAAACATATATGTTACAAATTGATAAGGCTGAAATTTATCAGAATAAATACTATGCAAAGCCAAACGATCATTTAAGTCAAATGACTGAATGAAGATAGCTGACAAAATAAATAGGCCTACATTTAGGATTAATATCCTTTGTACAAATGGAGTTAAACGATTCATATTTGCAAGTTAATAAATTACATAAACAATCTGCCTATTTTGTCCATGTCAAGCATAACAACCGTCAAATTGCCATCTGGAGCAAAATTTGGTGTTTTACAAGCAAATAACTGATCGATAATTGAATTCATTTCAACCAATGTAAGTTTATTGCCTGCACGAATTGCTGATCGTTTTGCCAATGCACGTGCTAAATTCTCTTGTCTATCTATTTTAAGATCCGTTCTATTTTGTTTGAATTGCTCAATCAAACCTTCAAATAAATCTTTTTCGTTTCCGCCTTTAACATCTGAAGGAACTCCATTAACAACAATGGTTGTATTGCTAAATACATTAAATACAAAGCCTAATTTCCGGATATCGTCTTCCATTTCAAGGACCAAGGCGAAATCGGATGCGCTCAATTCAAGTGTTTGTGGAAATAGAAACTGTTGCGAACTCCCAAATTTATTTTGAAGCATACCAATGTATTTTTCAAACAATATGCGTTCGTGAGCTGCTTGTTGGTCTACAAGCATCATTCCCGACTTGATTTGGGTTACAATATATTTTTGATGTAATTGAAATGTAGACGTATTTTCAGTGTGCAACAATTCTTTATCTAAACGTGCAACATCTTCTTTGCCATTAATTGCACTAAGCATTTTAATAGACTCTTGATAAACTTCTTCTCTGTTATTTTCCATCCCACTATACATTCGTTCCCAATTTGATTGATTTGACCTTTCAGTACTACTTTGCGAAGCAAAAGGTTTTGTTGTGAATTCTTTATACTCGTTTGTATTGGAATCGTTATTGGCACTAAGCCCAGTAAAACCGGATACATTGACGTTAAAATCAAAGTCTAAAGAAGGCATAATATTATGCGTACCAAGAGATCTTTTGACACATGCCTTAATAATGGCATATACTGTTTTTTCATCGTCGAATTTAATTTCTGTCTTTGTTGGGTGCACATTGACATCAATATTTGATGGATCTATTTCAATATATAAAATATAAAATGGAAAAGAATCTCCCGGTATCAATTCTTCAAACGCATGCATAACTGCATGATTTAAATAATGGCTTTTTATAAATCGATTGTTTACAAAAAAGAATTGGTCGCCTCTCGTTTTTCGGGCACTTTCAGGTTTCCCAATATATCCTGAAATAGATACAAAATCCGTTTCTTCTTTACACGGAATAAGTTGTTCGCGATAACTTCCGCCTAATAAAGATACAGCACGTTTGCTTAATATTTCTTCCGGCAAATTAAATAATTCCAAATCATTGTGATAAAATGAAAAGGCTACATGCGGGTAAGCAAGCGCAACACGGACAAATTCATCCATAATGTGGCGCATTTCCACCGAATTGGATTTTAAAAAATTACGGCGTGCAGGAATGTTGTAAAATAAGTTTTTAACAGAGATAGATGTACCAACAGGATGTGCGGTTTGTTCGTGTACAATTATGGAAGAACCTTCAATACGTATTAACGTTCCAAGTTCATTTTCAGCCTGTTTCGTTTTTAGCTCTACTTGGGCAACCGCAGCGATAGAGGCCATTGCTTCTCCTCTAAACCCGAATGTTTTAATGGCAAATAAATCTTCCGCACTGCGAATTTTGGATGTAGCATGACGCTCAAAGCACAAGCGTGCATCGCTATCTGTCATGCCCTTACCGTTATCAATTACCTGAACCAATTGTTTCCCAGCATCTTTAACGATAAGTTGCACGCTTGTACTGCCTGCATCTACAGAATTTTCTAATAACTCTTTTACCACAGAAGCGGGTCTTTGTACAACTTCTCCGGCAGCAATTTGATTGGCAATATTATCTGGTAATAAACGTATTATATCTGACATAGGTGGGAATTTCAAGCTACTGACAATAATTTCTGAAGACCGTAATTTGCATGTTGAAGCGGGCCTTATTTATTGCAGTATTTAGTATTTGATACGGTCTTGTGGGATTTATGTTTCCTCTAAATTACGGCACAAATACATTAGACTACCCACAGGTTATCCACCAAATTGGTAACATTAAAGGGAATCATGTAAATTGTAGCTCTAGATGCTTAAGTATCAATTAGGCAATCAAAATTGCCGCGTGTAAAAATAGCGATTCGATTCATTCATGATAAAAAAATATATTTTACCCATCAGTTTTTCCATTTTATTGCTCTTTTTCTTTGCAGGAGCAAGTACCTGGTCTAAACCTGAGCCATTTAAGGTATTGGGTGCTGAAGCATGGGCAGACAGTGTCTTCGCTTCGTTGAGTGATGAAGAAGCTCTTGGCCAACTATTTATGGTAGCTGCCTATTCTAATAAAAATGATGCCCATACACGTGAAATCGAACAACTTATAAAAAATAATGGAATAGGAGGCGTGATTTTTTTCCAAGGAGGTCCTGTTAGACAAGCACAACTCACCAATCGATATCAAGAACTTTCAAAAGTACCCTTATTTGTTGCGATGGATGCAGAATGGGGTTTAGGGATGCGCTTAGATAGCACCATGAATTTCCCGAAACAAATGACACTTGGTGCCATACAAGACAATAGCATTATTTACAAAATGGGTGTTGAAATTGGGAAGCAATGCAACCGATTGGGTGTACACATTAACTTTGCTCCCGTTGTTGATATTAATAGCAATGCGAACAACCCAATTATTGGAGTGCGTTCCTTTGGAGAAGACAAATACAATGTAACGGCAAAAGCAATCGCCTATATGAAAGGCATGCAATCTGTTAAAGTAATGGCAAATGCGAAACATTTTCCAGGGCATGGAGATACAGATACAGACTCCCATTTAACACTGCCCATTATAAATAAAAACGAAAAAGCGTTAAATGAAACAGAGCTATATCCGTTCAGACAATTAATCGATTCGGGTGTTGGTAGTATTATTGTTGCACACATAAACGTTCCCGCACTTGATAATTCTAAAATCCCTGCAACTCTATCCAAACCAATCGTTACAGATTTGCTTCGCACTAATTTAGGATTTAGAGGTTTAATATTTACAGATGCGTTAAATATGAAAGGTGTCACAAATCTTTATAAGCCGGGGGAAGTAGATGTACGCGCATTGTTAGCAGGGAATGATATTTTATTGTTCGCTGAGAATGTACCTCTAGCAATCAAAAAAATTACAAAAGCCATTAATGATAAAGATATTTCTAAAGAAGAAATTCAAGCTAGAATTAAAAAAATATTGATGGCTAAATACTGGGCCGGATTGAATTCTGTAAAAAAGATAAACACGGAAAATTTATACCAAGACTTAAATAATTCGAAGGCAAAATCATTGCTTCAAAAACTATACAAAGAGTCGCTTATTGTAGTAAAAAATCAACAGTCGTTATTACCCATTCGCTATCCCGACACCACATCTTTTGCATCAGTAAGCATATCCTATTCAGGCAATTCAAATGTTTTTCAAACAGCATTAACAAGCTACGCCCCTTTTACGCATTTTAATATTGATAAAAATCTTTCAGATACAGCAGCGAGCGACTTGATTCAACAACTCAAAAAGTTTGAGACCGTTGTAATTGGCTTACATCAAGTAAACTCCTATAATACCAAAACATACGGCATCACTAATTCTACTAAAGCATTTATTGAAAAACTACAACTGGAGCATCCAAGGGTTATTGTAACTGTTTTTGGAATACCTTATTCTCTAAAGTATTTTACAAATTCGAACACATTGGTTTGCGCCAATGAAGACAATACCTATACACAACAATTAGCTGCCGAGTTGTTATTTGGCACCATTCCTTCAAAAGGAAAACTTCCAATAACAGTTAGTGACGATATAAAAATAAATGCCGGTATTTCATTGGCTGGGACAAGTCTACGATTCCGTACAGACTTGCCTGAAAACCTGCGTATGGATAGCAAAACACTTTCAAAAATAGATACCATTGTGCAAATAGCCATTCGCGAAGGTGCTATGCCTGGCTGTCAAGTATTGGTTGCTAAAAGCGGATCTATTATTTATAATAAATCGTTTGGATATTTTACCTATGATAAAAAAAGTCCGGTTTTGCCTACATCACTATATGACATCGCATCTATAAGTAAAGTGGCAGGTACTTTGCAAGCCATTATGTTTTTAGAGGAACGTGGTTTGATTAAATTAAATTATAAAATCTCTGTTTATCTACCCGACCTGTTAGGCACGAATAAAGAAGACTTAGTTATTAGTGATATTTTAACGCACCAAGCTGGGCTGCAGCCTTACTTACCTCATTGGCGTAATACAATGGACACCTCGGGTTTTAGCACAAAATTTTACCGAACAGTGCAAAGCGATAGTTTTCCCAATATGGTTTCTCAGGGCTTATACAGCATTGCAAGTATGGAAGATTCCTTATGGAAGTGGACGGCACAATCTGCACTTATGGCACATCCAAAGCTTCGTAAAAAAATCCTTCCTTACGGTTATGTATACAGTGATTTGGGCTTTTATATTATGAAACGATTGGCAGAAAGTATTTTGGATCAACCGATCGAAGATTTTTTAAAGCAAAACTTCTACGATCCAATGTGTTTGCAACATCTTTACTACAATCCCTTACAACAAAACGTAGATATCAATACTATAACACCCACAGAGCAAGACAAATATTTCCGAAAAAGCTTAGTTCAAGGCACGGTGCATGATCCGGGGGCCGCCTTATTAGGAGGCGTTGGGGGCCATGCAGGCATTTTTGCGAATGCTACCGATCTTGCCACTATATTTCAGATGAATGCGCAGATGGGATATTATGGCGACTATCGCTTCTTATTGCCAGAGACCATACAACTATTTAGCAGAACGCAATCTTCTAGAAACAGACGAGGCCTTGGTTGGGATAAACCTCAAGCTTCCAGCGGCGGACCATGCTCCTATCTTGTTTCTTCAGCAACGTATGGCCATACTGGATTTACAGGCACTGCAGCATGGGTTGATCCAGAGCAAGAGTTGGTGTATATATTTTTATCAAACAGGGTTTATCCCGATGCAAATAATACGCGCTTAATAAAAGATGGTATTCGAACGCAAATTCAAACCGTTATTTACAAATCCATTTTAAATTATAGAGAACAATAAGCGCTACTATCCTGTTTTAAATTAAAATTATCGTTATTTAACTAAACCCTCTAAAAAAGAAGCTGTTATTAAATAATATCAATTTGGGAATTATTTAATAAAATAGAGTGTTTGCTGAAATACATTTTAATTTGTAAATTATTAATAGGGATTATATTCAGCTGAATATAGTTTCAATATAAATACGATATCATATTCATGAAAATAGGAATTGTTTGTTACCCAACCTTTGGTGGTAGCGGTGTAGTTGCCACAGAGCTTGGTAATGCAATGGCAGATTTAGGAAATCAGATACATTTCATTACATATTCACAGCCTCATAGATTGGATTTTTTCCATGAAAATATTTCATACCATGAGGTCACAGTAAAGTCCTACCCATTATTTGAATTTGCGCCTTATGAAGTTATCCTCGCAAGTAAGATTGTAGATGTTGTGAAGCATGAAAAGCTTGACTTATTGCATGTACATTATGCTATACCCCATGCTTCTGCCGCGTATATGGCACGTGAAATCTTAAAAACCCAAGGCATTTATATTCCCATTATCACCACGCTTCACGGTACCGATATTACCCTCGTAGGTAGAGATCCAGCTTTTGCGCCGGTTGTTGCATTTTGTATCAACCAATCTGATGGTGTTACGGCTGTTTCTGAAGACTTAAAAAGAGAGACACTCGAGTATTTCGACATTAATAGAGATATCGCAGCCATTCCAAACTTTATTGATGTTTCAAGATTTAGAAAACAGAAAAAAGACCATTTCAAAAAGGCTATTTGTCCCAATGATGAGAAACTCATTGTACATACTTCGAATTTCAGAAAAGTGAAGCGAATTGAAGATGTAATTTCGGTTTTTAATATTGTGCGCAAAACCGTTCCATCTAAATTGCTTTTAGTAGGTGATGGTCCGGAAAGGGGCATCATGGAAAACATGTGTAGAGAATTGGATATTTGTCAAGACGTACGCTTTCTGGGCAAACTGGATGCTGTAGAAGAAGTCTTGTCCGTAGCGGACTTATTTATTATGCCTTCAGAAAAGGAAAGTTTTGGATTGGCAGCTTTAGAAGCTATGGCTTGTGAAGTGCCAGTAATTTCATCCAATGTAGGCGGCTTGCCAGAATTAAACATTCAAGGAAAAACAGGCTTCTTAAGTAATGTCGGAGATGTGGAAGATATGGCAAAAAATGCTATTTTTGTATTAGATAAAGCCAATCTGCAAACATTTCGCAAAAATGCCTTAAACAGAGCGAAAGAGTTTGATTCAAATCATATCGTGCCAAAGTATTTGGCTTACTACCAACAAATTCTTGATAAGAATCACGCTTTTGCGAAATAAAGCATGTTATTGTTGTTTGACCTTTAATACTAGGCTAAATTTGTATAAAATAAACTAATATGGACCAACAAGCCGAAAAAATCAAGCCAAAAAATAGTGGTACGAAGAAGGTATTTGACAACCCTATTCTAGAAAGATTAACGAGGACTCACATTTCAGTACCCATTACAATTCTAATGACAATTGCAGCTGTTTTACTATACATTGCTTTTGTTTATACGGATTATACCCAACTTACCCCTTTATATGTTATTGGCCTATTTATTTTAGGCTTCTTTTCATTTACCTTGATAGAATACATAGCGCATCGTTATTTATTTCACATGCGGCCAACTACTGAACTTAAACGTAAAGTTCAGTATGCTTTGCATGGCTTACACCATGAATATCCTAAAGATAAAGACCGCTTGGCAATGCCTCCTATCATGAGCTTACTACTTGCAACCATCTTATTCTTTGTCTTTTATTTCTTGATTGACACAAAAGTATTTGGCTTTTTACCAGGTTTTATAACGGGATATTGCGGTTATCTGTTTGTACATTTCATTGTGCATGCCTATGCGCCACCTAATAATATTTTTAAAGGATTGTGGCTAAACCACTCCATTCATCATTACAAAGACAACACACAAATATTCGGAGTATCTTCTCAGCTTTGGGATTATGTTTTTGGAACGATAAAGAAATAATTAATAAAGATTATCCATTTATAAAAAGAGCTCTTGAGATCGTATCTCAAGAGCTCTTTTTATAAACTAAAGGTGAGTGTTGCATTATATCTCAAAAGACCTTCAACTTCATTTTAAGTGCAAGCATCAATTCTTCAATAGAATTTACGCCCAATCTTTCCCCTGCTTTGATAATAATGTGTGCAGCACCTATGGCATCGCTCTCTGCTTCGTGGTGATTGAGTGGTACATTCATGTGCCTACACACAGTTGATAGTTTGTGATTTTCAATTTCCTTAAACACTTTTCTGCTTACTGAACACGAACAAAAATAATCTGTTTTTGGGTACGAAACTTCGTGTGCAGACAAAACACTTCGTAATACACCTACATCAAAGGCTGCGTTGTGTGCAACAAGTGTGGTGCTGTCTACATATTCTTTTAACTCATTCCAAACATCTATAAAGTATGGCGCATCTTTGGTCATTTCTGGACTGATGCCATGTACCTGCATGTTCCAATAACTATAAAAATCTGGAATGGGTTTAATTAATTTTGAAACTGTTTTAACAATTTTTCCATTTTCAACTATAGCCATACCTACCGCACAAATGCTTGTTCGGTGCGTATTTGCAGTCTCAAAATCTAATGCAGTAAAGTTCATTAACAGGTATATTTTTTGATCTGCATTTCACAGACCGATATGTTTATTTATTCCTAAATTTTATTATGTTCTAACAAATAAGTCGTCGTACTACTCGAAAAAGAGGCCCGACGACAGCACAAATTGTTACAGTGACGACACATTATGATTTCGAATCGATTATTTTTTGAAACGCAAACATCTCATCTCTAAAGCGCGCAGCTTCAACAAAGTCTAAATCTTTAGCTGCTTTCTCCATAGATTTTTTAGTGCGCTCCAACATTTTATTCAGTTCTGTTTTGTTCAACAATGCTACAACAGGATCCGCAGCAAGAGATGGCTCGCTATCTGGTTCAATATATTGTTTTGAAAATTTATTAGAATCGGCCACTTTTGTTTGGCCCATTATTTCTTCTGTAGATTTATTTACTGTCATTGGCGTAATGCCATGCAATTCATTATAGGCAATTTGAGTTGCTCTTCTTCTACTCGTTTCATCCATTGCCTTCTGCATGGAATCTGTAATTTTATCGGCATACATAATTACTTTGCCGTTACTATTTCGAGCAGCACGACCGATTGTTTGCACCAACGAACGCACGTTACGGAGAAAACCTTCTTTGTCTGCATCCATAATAGCAACCAAGGAAACCTCTGGTAAATCCAAACCTTCTCTCAATAAGTTGACACCAACCAACACATCGAATACACCCAAACGTAATTCACGTAAAATTTCTACGCGATCTAATGTTTTTACTTCAGAGTGAATGTATCGTGTTTTAATTCCTACACCTTCAAAATATTTTGTAAGTTCTTCAGCCATTCGTTTGGTCAAAGTCGTTACTAAAATACGATCGCCCATTTCAATGCGTTCTTGTATTTCTTCTAACAAATCATCGATTTGATTGACGCTTGATTTTACAAAAATTTCAGGATCAAGTAATCCCGTTGGTCGGATTATCTGCTCTACAATGGCACCCTCTGAACGTTGTAATTCATAGTCTGCAGGCGTTGCGCTTACGTAAATTACTTGTTTGTTAATTGTTTCAAATTCGTCAAATGTTAAGGGCCTATTGTCCATTGCGGAAGGCAATCTAAATCCATACTCAACTAAATTTGTTTTGCGTGCCCTATCCCCTCCAAACATGGCGCGAATTTGAGGTATCGTTACGTGACTTTCGTCTACAACCAATAAGAAATCTTCTGGAAAATAATCGAGCAAACAGAATGGGCGTTGTCCGGCTATTCTGCCATCAAAGTATCGAGAATAATTTTCGATGCCAGAACAGTAGCCCAATTCGCGCATCATTTCAATATCAAATTCTGTACGTTCTTGAATTCTTTTTGCTTCTCCATGACGCTTTTCCATTTCAAACATATGAACTTGTTTCATCATATCGTCTTGAATGTGATGAATGGCGCTGTTTAACGTATCTTTACCAGTTATAAATAAATTGGCGGGAAATAAGGTAACACTTTTTTGGTCGCTGATGCGCTTGCCGGTATCAGGCTCTATCAATTGAATCGTTTCTATTTCATCTCCCCACATTTGAATACGATAGGCAACGTCTGCATAGGCAGGAAATACATCAATGGTATCTCCGGTTACACGGAACGTACCACGAGTAAAATCATGTGTAGTTCGGTTGTATAAAATCGAAACAAAAGAATACAACAGCTTATTTCGGTTGATTTGTTGTCCTTTATGCAGTACTACGATACTGTTACGAAACTCCTCCGGGTTTCCCATACCATAAATGCAGGAAACGGATGCAACAACGATAATATCTCTTCTGCCAGACATGAGCGAAGATGTTGTTGCGAGTCGTAATTTTTCAATTTCTTGATTTATGGATAAATCTTTCTCTATATACAGATTGGACGAAGGCATAAATGCTTCGGGCTGGTAGTAATCGTAATATGAGATAAAATATTCAACTAAGTTATTCGGAAAAAATTGCTTGAACTCCCCGTATAGTTGTGCTGCAAGCGTTTTATTATGACTTAATACAAGAGTTGGCTTTTGCGTTTGTTGAATAACATTCGCCATGGTAAATGTTTTACCAGAGCCTGTCACCCCCAATAAAACTTGGGCAGGATCATTGCGCTCTAGCCCTTCAACCAACTCTTTAATTGCCTGTGGCTGATCTCCCGTAGGTACGTATTTAGATGTTAACTCAAATCCCACTGTTGCTTTTTTTTACTAAACAGTAAGTTACTTAATAAAGTTTACATTATTTGAACACATTTTATGGCATTAGTGATCAAAGTAATTTCTGATCACTTCCAAACAAATTTATTACTCTAAGTTATTGCTTTATAGGTTCGCATTAAAAAATATTTCGATTAAGCTTTTGGATCATGTTCCTAAAATATAAAAATAAATCATTGTTAAATTAATCTACCTAAACTCCTTATTTCGAAGTGTGAAGTAAATTTGTTCAAATTAAAATAGTTATCTATATTTAAATATTAACGACAACTTTTTAATTAACCAAAATTGAAATTATGAAAAGAATTATTATTGCAGTGTCTATGCTTGCAGCTTCTATGGCTGCAAACGCACAAGATCCAATGACAACAACAACAACAGCACCGACTGGCAAATTGTACAAGCCTGTAGCTGGTGATGTATTAGCAGAAATTGGCTTATTTGCAAGTACAGGTGGAATAACAGGTGGTGTAACATCTTTATCTGAAAGCTCGTTTAAACAGCCTCAATTGAAATTTCGTTATTTTCTACAAGATCAAATTGCTGTTCGTGTAGGTTTCAATTACACACAAAACTCTAATACTAGCAAAATTAACGATGTAGCTGGAACGGCTACTGACAAAACGATGAGTTCCCTTTTTGGCTTGAATTTAGGTCTTGAAAAACACTTTACAGGAACTGGGCGCCTTTCTACTTATGCAGGTGGTGATTTGTTATTCCAAACAATTGGGGTATCTGAGGAAAGAACCAATACTGCAGATGGCACTACCTTTGCAAACGGTGCTAGTTCTACATATAAAGGAACAAATGCTGCTGGTACTCTAAATGGATCTTTGGGCTTTGGCGTTCGTGCTGTAGCTGGTGCTGATTACTACTTTGTAGACAAAGTTTATTTAGGTGCTGAATTTGGATGGGGTTTTATTGCAAGTAAAAACAGCAAATCTACGGCAGATATCACACCTGCTGGTGGCGGTTTATCCACTTCTACTACTAATAGTTCTACAGGCGGAAGCTTCAATCTTGCCCCTAGCTTAACTGCTGGTCTTAGACTTGGTTTCAGATTCTAACATCTATACCATATATTAATAAAAAAGGCTTCTTCGGAAGCCTTTTTTATTAATACGTTCTACTCATTCCAAATCTCCCAAGCTTTTTCAGCTTGACCAATCAACATACCTAATCCATTCTCTACGTGGGCGCCAAATTCTTTTCCCTTTTGCATGAAGGTGGTGATTGCAGGGTTGTATACTAAATCATATAAATAATGTTCTGCAGATAAAATTTGATATGGCATTGCCAGAAATGTTTCGACTTCTGGGCACATACCAAGTGGTGAGGTATTAATTATTAATGAATGCTCTTTGATTATTTTTTTTATTCAATTTAGCAAATGTGATTCCGTTTTCTATTTTATTGCCTGCACCGAACTTTCTTTTGCATTTCCATTCACTCTCTACTAAAAAAAACACAATAAAATAACCATTATACTGAAAAGAGTCCTAAGCATACTGAATGGTGGCGATCCTTACAGGGTTGTTGGTTGGGAATGGCAAAACAAGTTGATTAGCTATTAGTTGTGAAATTTGGGGAGCCAATTGATATGATGTAACAGAATCTCCCTAAAATTATACCCTCTAATATTCTTAATTATTTATCCTTATCAAAAAATCGGTACCAATCAAAACCCGTTACTATACCAAGAATTGTCAATCCTGCAAAAAATGAAACTATAGCCCATTTGCCAAGTTTAACATGTATGAAATAAATTACTGTTTGAAAAAGTATTCCTGAAGTGGTTTTGGTTGCTGTATCTGCAGGATTTTCGACAAAGTCATCATAGACACTTTTGTTAAATAATAATAGTAATATAACAATGCTAGAAATAGCTAGTATTACTCCATCTTTATTAAAATATCTTCTATCCATTGATGTTTTTATAATGCTTCATCAATACTTGGCATGGTTGCTATGGTTTCCCATCATGTTCACGAGCCTACAATGATTTTGAAAAACCATTCATCTATCCATTCTATATAAACGAATACGCACAAGAGTCTGTACGTATCATCCAATTACTCATTCCAAATCTCCCAAGCCTTTTCAGCTTGACCGATCAACATCCCTAATCCATTCTCAACATGGGCGCCAAATTCTTTTCCCTTTTGCATGAACATGGTGATTTCGGGGTTGTATACCAAATCATATAAATAATGTTCTGTAGATAAAAATTGATACGGCATTGCGGGAAACGTTTCAACTTCTGGGTACATGCCAAGTGGTGAGGTATTAATTATTATTGAATGCTCTTTGATTATTTTTTCATTCAATTCAGCATACGTAATTCCATTTTCTGTTTTATTTCTAGAAACGTATAAAAATGGGATTGAAAGATCTTTAAGCGCTACAGCAACAGCTTTTGCAGCGCCACCTGTACCTAAGACTAACGCTTTATGTTTTTTCTGCAGAGGAATAAATTTTTCTAAAGAAGTCTTGAACCCATAGTAATCCGAATTATATCCCTTTAGTCTTCCATCAGGAAGTATCTTTACTACATTCACTGCGCCTATTTCCTTCGCTGCAGCATCCAACTCATCAAGATATGTTAGGATATCTTCCTTATACGGAATCGTGACATTACATCCTTTGAAGCCTACAGTATCTTTTAATAACTTAGGAAAATCTTGTATCGATTCTAATGGAAAGTTTTCATACACACAACCTGTAATATTTTCTTTTATGAATTTTTCTGAAAAATATTTTTTAGAAAAAGAATGTGATAATCTATATCCGATTAGTCCGTATACCTTCATTGATTCCTTGAGATTTATTCATAAAAAAGTCCCGATATAAGCGGGACTTTTTTAATTATTTTTTTGACATTTTAGCCCGCACCAACTCTATGATTATGGGTATTATTGAAATGAATATGATGGCAAGCACCATGTGTTCAAAGTGATCGTGTACAAATGGAATGCTTGCTAGATAATAACCGGCTAATAATAAACCGGCAACCCAAACTACGCCTCCAATAATATTGAACGTTATGAATTTAGAGTAATTCATGGTACTAACACCTGCTACAAAAGGAGCAAACGTACGTACAATAGGGACAAAGCGCGCTATAATGATTGTTTTGCCGCCATGTTTTTCATAAAACGCTTGACCTTGCTCTAAATATTCTTTTTTCAATAATTTCAAAAAGAAGTTTTTAGGTGCATCGGCTCGAAAAACTTTTGGTCCAATAAATTTACCAATATGATAATTTACAGTATCTCCTAGTATTGCAGCAACTACAAGCACTAAGATTAACAACCAAGGGTTCATTCCATATTTTGCAGCAAGCATGCCTGTTGCAAACAACAATGAATCTCCCGGTAAGAATGGCAATACAACAAGTCCAGTTTCAGCGAATATGACCAAGAATAAGATTACATATATCCAAGGTCCGTACGAGTCAACCATTACTTCTAAATAACTGTCTAAGTGTAAAAACCAGTCAGCTAACAATTTAAAGAATTCCACCATTACTTATAATTTGTCCATAAAATGGTGGAATGTATCGCTACGTAATCCCAAACGTACTGTTTCTAATGGAATCAATTCGTTTGGTGCAATATTGCCCAAGTTTACATTAGCGCCACACAATTTCACAAAGAACACTTGTTGTTCTTTCTGAGGTGCTTCCCAAATAATTTTATCGACAGGAACTGAGCTTAAAATATCTTCTACTAAACCAGAACGAACTTCACCAGTAGATCGGAATAAGCCAACATTTCCTGCTTCACGTGCTTCGCCAATAACTTTCCAAGAACCTGCTTCAAGTTCCGTGTTCATCAATTTAATCCACTTAGATGGCGGGAATACTTTTTCTGCATCTTTAGAGCCTACTTCAGATAAAACAGTAACCTGTTTTGCCAGTTTTGAAATGTATTCGCATTTCTCGTCGTGTGGCAACTCAATTGAGCCGTCAGATACTTCAGCATGTACAATGCCAAGTGTATCTAACAATCTTCTATAATCATCAAATTGATTACGCACAACAAATGCCTCAAACAAAGTGCCTCCTAAATAGCAGGGTATGCCAGCGGACTTGTATATGGCTAATTTTTCTTTTAATGTAGGCGTAACAAAAGATGTTGCCCAACCTAATTTAACGATATCAATGTAATTACTAGAAACAGACAACATGTCTTCTGCTTCACGGCAACTTAAGCCTTTATCCATTACCATTGTAAAACCAGACTCACGTGGTTTTATAGTTCTCTCAGGAACTTTTGAAAGGGCAAAATTTTGGTACATTTCTATTTATTTCTGTATTGATCAATAATTCTAAATAAAGCCTTTTGAGTTTCTAGTTTTGGGAAAAACTCATATAATACGGTATGGCTATCGAAGTCCAAAGTTAATGCATTTTCTAGATAATTAAATGCTTCTTTGTACTTTCCTGCTGTAATAAGATAAACAACGGCTCTATAATACAAATCTGCATTACCTGGAATTTCATCAATCCCAGCATGGATCAAGTCAACAGCTTTGTCCATATCACCACTTTCGTAGTGCACAAATGACCAATTTTTCCATACTTCAGGGTTGGTAGGTTCCAATACACATGCTTCCTCAAACGCTTCAAGACAAGAAACTAGATTTCCTGTTTTGTATTCTGCATTCGCTTTGGCCAACCAATAATCTGCGTTGGCCTCGTCTAATTTCAAGGCTCTTTTAAAGAAATGAATGGATTCAAATGCCTTATCTTGAGCATCTAAACATTTTCCGATGCCATAATATGCTTCGTGAAAATATGCATCCGCTTTAGAAGCCTTCCTATAAAACTCAATTGCTTTGGGATGTAAACCAAGGTGTTCATAGCAAAAACCAATGTTATAAAACACATCAGCCGTTTTATCATCCATTTCTAATGTTTGGAAGAAATATTCTAAGGCTTTCTCATATTCGTTTTTATAAACATAGCATTCGCCTATGTTATAGTATGCTGAGGAGTATTTGTCGTTGATTGCAACAACAAATTCATATGCATTCATTGCTTCCTCTAGCTTACCTTGCTTAAAATACGAAACACCAAGACAAAACCATGCAAAGTGGGAATATGGTTCTTCCTCTATCAATTGGGTAAAGAAATCAATGCTTTCTTCCAAACGATCCAACACTTCTAAGCTATACGATAATTCGTAAATAGCATCTTCGTGTTTTGGATTTATAATAATGGCAAGTTTTAAATGCGATATCGATTCTTCAAAATTACCCATATCCTGATATATCACACCCATATGGTAATGAATCTCATCTTTTTCCTCTGCCAAATCCAATACTTCTTGAAGCAACTCTATTGCACCTTCAAAATCATCTTGTTGGGCAAGAATATTTGCTCTAAGCAATTGAATATCGGTATCGTTGGGTTGGTATAATTGTGCCTTATCCAGCAATTCAAGCGCTTCTTCAAACTGAGTCATTTGCATGAGAACTTGAACTTTTAGCAACATTACTTCTACTGCATATGGATGTTGCTCCATTGCAATCTCGCATGTTCTATGAGCTTTTCTGAATTTAGCTCCTTCTAGATAATATTGAATGATACTTTCATATACACTCACGTCAAAAAAGCCAGGAGTGCCTTCTTTTAGAAGCTCCTCAAATTTCCTGGCCAATTCGCGATCATCAGATTGTCGTTTATTTTGTCTGGCCATAGTCTCCTAATTTAATTGCGCTATACTCCTTATACGAGGGGATTATACCTAAAGCTAAAAAATTAAAAATTAATTCATTTATACCTGAAAGATTATTTATAAACATGGAGAAAACCACATGTTACTCAACTTGCGGCAAAAAGTGTTGTATCACTCTATTTCCAACTTAAAGTACTGTCTTTATCAAAAAGATTTGAACAAATAAAAACACAAACAACTACGAACTAGCTACTTAATAAATCACTTGATATTTTATTATTTTAAGACCACCTTTTGAAGTAACCTTGCTGGAAGTTTGTTTTCAAGCATTGAAAATAAAAATAGCAAATGCAAAACTAGTATTTCTACCCATGTATTTGTTTCAATTATAAAGCCTAGCTTTTGTCCACTCCACTGTATCATCGAGTGTTCTAAATTGAATGTCGGTAGCATTCTTAATTTTTTCGGATTGGTATTCGATTTTATGCGAAGCTACTCGTGCAGTTTCTTTCGTGATAAGAGGCTCCTTTTTTGAAAAAAAAGATGCAATTGCATAATATCTCCATGCTAGTTGTCTCATCCAATTATGCGCACAAATATGAGGAGCCTTACAATTTAGTTTGATTGCAATTTTTCCAAAAAAATCTTTATAGGTAGTGATACCTCCATTTAGAATATGCCGCTCGCCATTTTTAAATTCATTGTCAATGAAAAATAAAATAATTTTAACCACATCGCGCACATCTACATAATTGATGTATCCATCGGTATAAAATTTATTTCCTTTCTGAACATAATCAAAAAGTCGCACAGTACTACTACCCTGCACGCCCGGACCAAGAATAATAGAGGGATTTAAAATTACAGCATTCAACCCTTCTTCTACTGCTCGTGACACTTCAAGTTCTGCTTGATGTTTTGTAACAGCATAATTGCTATTTATAGAAGATTCTTCCCAAGTATTCTTTTCTGTAACTATTGTATCAGTTGATTTACGACCAATAGCAGCGATTGAACTAATGTGAATAAATTTTTTAACATTCGATTCTAATGCTACATCTACTAAATTCCGTGTACCTTCAACATTGGTTTGGTACATAGGTAATTTATTTTTAGGCCAGAAAGATATAAGTGCTGCAGTATGAATAACATATTGCACACCCACCATTGCATCTATCAAAGAACCAACATCATTTAAATCACCTTCATGAAATTCGATGCTTTTAATAATATCTTTTAATAAATCGGTATTTGAATCTTTCCGGACAAGCGCTTTTACTTTGTACCCTCTAGATACTAATTCATGGCAAACAAAACTTCCCAGCAACCCATTTGAACCTGTAACAAGAATCATGAAATTAATGAGTTATTTAAAATCTTAGAACCAATTAGTTTTTTGTAGTAGGAAGAAACCTTTACCTGTTTCAATACATCCAAATGTCGATCGCCATGACAATCGGTACCCACAAAATCCACCATATTGTGATCAATTAATTTTTCGGCAAATTGTTTTGCAGCTTTTGAATAATATCCAGCCAATGAATTTAAATTTATTTGAAACAACACATCCATATCATATATTTTTTTGAATGCTTCAAAATTATGATATAAATATAAGTATCGTTCAGGATGCGCTAATACAGGGATATATCCAGATGTGCGCATTAGAAAAATAGCTTGATGTAACTGTGCAGGCTCGTTCATAAACGAAGTTTCGAATAGCACATACTTCTCTCCAAAAGTTAATAATTTTTCGCCTTTATTTAATTTTTCTATAAACCATTCGTCTAAATAATACTCTGCGGCAGCTTCAATTTCGATTTCAATATTTTCTTGTGCCAATTTATTTTTCAGAAGAGATAAAGCCTCCGAAATAATCTCAGGTGTATTTCTATACAAATCGCCCATCACGTGGGGCGTAGTTATGATTTTTTTATATCCCAGTGTCTTTAATTTTGAAATTAATTCTACAGACTCATCAAGAGACTTTGAACCATCATCAATGTCAGCCAATAAATGGGAATGCATGTCCGCAAAAAGAAAATCAGGAACAGGTGTCAATTTTTTCTTTCCAAAAAGAGACGTAAGAAAACTCATAATTTATCGAATAGTTTTTGGATCCAATTTTGAGGTTTGGCAACCACATCATTTTCATAATATCCATAATTGTATTTAAAGCCTCTGTTCACAGGGACCCCATTTGCAATTACACGTAATTTATTGTACCCTCCTCTATTTAGAGCTCTTTTTACTTCCTGTGCAACAAAGAACTTGGAATAATTAATCCGAACTATATACAAAGGAATATCTGCTTTAGACATTAACAACATTCCGTCCGTAACAATTCCCACGGGAGGCGTATCAATGATAATAACGTCATATTTCGTTTTTAATTCTTCAATCAAATTATCTAAGGCCGGTAACAATATCAATTCAGAAGGGTTTGGTGGTGTTGGACCAGCAGTGATATAATCCAAATCGGGTATTCTTGAGAGCTGAATTGCTTCATCAATCGAATTTTTTCCGATTAAAACCGTGCTTATTCCTACCGTGTTCTCAGCGCCAAACGCTAAATGTATTTTAGGTTTACGCATGTCTAAATCAATGACAACGACGCGTTGATTTGCCATTGCAATTACACCTGCTAAATTGACTGCAACAAACGTTTTGCCTTCCCCCCCTACAGTGGATGTAACAGTGATTACTTTTTGATTTTTATCCGTTGAAATAAACTCCAGGTTTGTTCGAATAGATCGTAATGACTCTGTAATTGCTGATTTAGATTTGCGATCTACAATTAATTGAGAGAATAACATCTTTTCACTAACATATTCGGGCACTGTACCAATAATTGGAATTGGCAATGAACGTTCTAGCTCGGCCAATGTTGTTATTGTTTCATACATTAAGAACCTTGATACAACCAACAATAGACATAATAAAATAGCGATACCAAAGCCTGACATCAGGATTATACCTTTCTTTGGATAGATTGGTATAGTTGCAGGTAAAGGTTGAGAAAGTATGATAAAATCAACCGTAACACCCGCTTTTGTAATGCCTTGTTCTACGAGTTTATCCATTAATAAGCCATAAAACTTATCGTATAAATTATAATGCCTTTTTAAACGAGACATTTCAGTTTCTTTGGATGGAAAAGATAAAATAGAAGACTCAATTTCAAATTGATCTAGATTTAAATCATGTATTTCTTTTTTTATAATTTTTTCATTTTGCGCAATCAATTCCAGTGCATCCTCTTTCGCTTTATTCGCAGTACTTTTCTTTACTTGATATGCATGCGTATTTTCACTTTGCGACATTAACAAGTTTTCTCTTTCAATATTTAATGTATTGAAATTGGTTATCAATTCTCCTAACTGTGGATCTTCTAGGTTTGGCAAAAGTGGTATAAACTCCTCCAAGTTTTTATTTGATTCAATTAAACTTTTCAAATCGTTAAGTAAACCAACCTTAAATGTCAAGGATTTTCTTAAAGCAACATTTTCATCGGCCAAGATAGAATATTTCGTATAATCTGCTCTTACATCCATTGTCTTATTTCTTCGCATGAATGCTTCGAAATTCTCCTCCGCTTTTATTAAATTCTCTTCCGCCTTTTTAATAGAATTTGATAAGAAATCAATCGATTGGTCAAAGGTTTTTAATTTAAGCTGTAAGGTTTGTTGAAAATAAATCGAATCTAAAGACTTAACAATAGAGTACGCTTTGTTTGCATTGTGGTCTTTGAAAGATATTGCCAATGTACGTGCTTGCATATTAGAGATATCTGCAAACAAACTACTCTGAAAATAATTATTAAGAGCACCTTGGCTGTTAAAGACAAAAAAGGTCTTTTGCCCCATATTGAAGTCTTTAAAAAATTCTGTTTTCTTCAAAGTGAAATTACCTACAGGTGTTTTACACATTTCTCCAAATTTAAATTCTTCAGAAAAATCATTGTATTCAATCTTAAAACTAGTTGAATCTAGTATTCGAAGATCGATATGTACATCGTAACGAATGTTTGATTTGTTTTCAATAAAAGATACTTCATACGGAGCATTATGAAAGCGTTCTTCATATAATATACTCCCGTATACAAAATAAGAAATGGCAAGATTTAAATCTGCAATTACTTTGTCGCGAACAACAGGAGAACGAATAATTTCGAGTTCGCCTTCTAAACTTGAGGCATCTTCTTCACTATGGAAATTTGTAGACAAGCCTAAGCTATTGGTTCTGTTTGTGTTTTCTAATTTAATTAATGCACTCGATTCATATACGGGTTTGGCGTAACGGATAAATAAAAACACGCCAGACATGACACATAAAAAAATCAATGCCATAGCAATATATGATCGCTTAAAAACTATTAAAAGTTTATACGGATCTAAAATATTCTGAACCTCTTCTTCAAACTGATTACCACCATCAGTAAAATGAATCTGGTTTTGGGGGGGTGTTGACATATGAAAATTTTAAACTCTCTTAAGTATAATAAAGATAGATAGCAAACTAATTGTTAATGAAATCAATGGTGCAACTGTAGATAGTGATTCTTTAAATACAAAACGTTTCGGCTCAATATATACGATATCCCCTGGTTGCATATCGGTATATGCATTTCGCAAACCATCGATTGTTCCTAAATTTATCAATTGTACGTCTGGATTTTTCAAGTCGCCTCTTACCACTCGAATATTGTTTGCTTTCCCTGTTAGCGTAATTCCACCATACCGAGCTATCACTTCAATTAAATTCATGTCTTGAAAATCAAGTGGTATCACTTTGCCGCCTTCAGGACCGAATACAATAACGCGCTTGCTAAGTAAGGTTACTTTGACATACGGGTCGGTATAGAATGGCTTAAATTTTAAAGCAATTATACTATCTGCTTGATATACGCTATAGCCTTTCAATGGCACATTTCCAATCATAGGAAGATGTGCACACCCATCTGCATAAATGGTGTACTTCAGCGGTACAGGGGGTGCTTTGGCGCTTGTTCCCGAATTACTTAATGCATCATTTGGGTCAATTAATTTTTCGCCTCCATTTGTATAAATATCAAGCGTGATAACATCGTTTTCAACAATCTTATGTTCAATACTGGTCTTACCTCTTAAATTCTCTATAGAGTCTACCAATACACTTGCTTCGGTATGGAACATTCTATAATTATAGAATGTATTACAAGATGTAAAAAGTGAAATAATACCTGCAACACATATTAAGTAAGTCGTTTTTTTCATTCTAAAAATTTAAAATGGATTCAATATCTCTTAAATACGGTAACTCTTGGTCTTTTGTTGAAACCAAAGGATTTTGCACCGTCCAATCAATCGCTAAATCCGAATCATCCCAACGAATACCTAACTCTGAAGCTTTATGGTATACGTTTGTGCATTTATACTGTACTTCACACGGTTCAATAGAAACAAATCCGTGCGCAAAACCTATTGGCACATACAGCATACGCTTATCAACATCATCTAGCAATACTTTTGCAACTTTTTTATAGGTGGGAGAATTCTTTCTCAAATCAACTACGACATCCCAAATTGCGCCTTTTGTAACACGTACCAATTTGCCTTGTGCAAATGGAGGTGCTTGAAAATGTAGCCCTCTTACCACTCCTGCAGTAGATTTGGAATGATTGTCTTGAATAAATTCCATTGACAAGCCTGCCTTGGAAAATACCTCTTTATTATACGTTTCCATGAAAAACCCTCTATCATCTCCAAAAACGGAAGGGGTTATCAATATTAAATCTTTTAATTCTAACTCTTGAAATATCATTATACGGCACTTTTAAAGACCACTTGTTTAATTAAACAAAAATAGTCATTGAATATTATTTTATCAGAAAAATTTTCTTCAACATGCATTCTACTTTTAGCGCCCATATCTGTCAATTGTTCCTGACTACAAGTAATCATTTGTTTCATTTTCAGAAATAAATCTTCTGAATTTTTAGGCGCACACAAAAAGCCATTTTTAGTGTCCAATACAATCTCTTTACAACCAGCTACATTTGTTGCAATTAATGGCTTAGAGCACGAGGCCGCCTCCAACAAACTTTTGGATAAGCCTTCCCTGTAAGATGGCAACACCACCACTGTTGCAGCCTGATATTCTTCTATTACCTCAGTTGTAAATGGTTTATAAATAAGATGATGTTCCTTTATCCAATTTTTCAACTCTTCCTTTGAAATCCCTAAATTTTTATCTGATTCTATAGACCCCAACAACACGCACTCAATAGCAGTCCCAAAACTGGCGTATAGCTTTTTTGAGGCTTCTGCATATTCCCGGATACCCTTATCGTATAGCAATCGAGCAACCATTAAAAACCGAAAGGTAGGTCTTTTAACATCTTTACCAATTAAATTAAAATGATTTATATCTATCCCAGAACCCTTAATTAGTGTTACTTGGTCTTCTCGAACCAATTTTTTATCGATAAAAACCTTCTTGTCATCTTCATTTTGAAAGACAACGTATTTAGCAGATCTGAAACTCCATTTATATAGAAATTGTGCAATTTTTGAAACGGCATTTTCATGTAAAAAAACTGTCCCTAGGCCTGTCACACTATTAATTACAGGTATACCAGCAATTGAAGCCGCAAACGAACCGTAAATATTGGGTTTAATCGTGTATTGCAACACAAGGTCTGGCTTTTGTGATTTATAAATGCCTGCCAATTGTTTTATGAGCATCACATCCAACAATGGATTATTGCCCTTTGCTTGGAGTTTAATGGGAATATACGTAACAGGAAGTTTCTGAATTTCAATGGTGAACGCATCTTCTGGAGCAATACACAAGACTTCAAATCCACTATTGATTAAGCCCAAGATAATGCACCTTCTAAAATTGTATAAATTCCAACATGTATTGGCGACTAGTGCAATTTTCACAGGGCAATTCATTAATAAAACTAAATATACGTATTATTCGCGCAATTATTGGCATTTGCGGGCTTAAAACCTTAGTTTTGAGATTCTAATACTAAATATTATATGGAAAAGGGATTTCTACACTTACACGTTACCATCGTATCATTATTCATTTTGTTATATGTAGCAAAAGTATATTTACTACTCGCAAACAAACCTGAAGCGCTTGAAAAACTTCGCAGTAAAACTAAAATCGCTGATATGGTTTTAGGTGCACTGATCATTATTACAGGTGTTTACTTAACGTTTATTGCACCGGCTATTGAAACCTATTTAATCGTAAAAATTGTCTTAGTTATTGCTTCTATACCTCTTGGTATTATTGCAATGAAAAAATCAAACAAGGCTTTGGCAATCTTTTCAGTATTGCTATATGTATATATATTTCTAATTGCCAAAACGGATAGTTTGACATTGAAAAAAGATGCATACGTAAGTCCAGTTTCAGCAACATCTTCTACTGACGGTGCAAAAACTGTAAGCGAAGGCGAAGTTATGTACAAGGATAAATGTGCTGTATGCCATGGTGCCGATGGAAAACAAGCAACAAATGGGGCAAAAGATTTAACACAATCAACGTTGACAAAAGCTGAAACTATGGAACAAATTAAGGCTGGTAAGGGTTTAATGCCTAGTTTCAAAGATGTATTTAATGATCAACAATTAACTGCATTGACTGAATACGTAGACGGATTCAAAAAATAAGAATGCAAGAAGAGACTGGTTTTTCAACACAAAAAACGGCAGACAGAGCCATTCTTATCGGCTTGTCGCACAGACACCAACCACAAGAAAAAACAATAGAATATTTAGACGAACTCGACTTCCTAGCCCGCACAGCTGGCTTGGAAGTTGTGTATCGTTTTATGCAAAAGCTTGACCGACCAGATATTCGTACCTATGTCGGCAAAGGTAAACTTGCAGATATAAAAGCATACATCCTTGAACATTCCATACCCGTTATCATTTTCGATGATGATCTAAGTCCTTCTCAACTCAGAAACTTAGAAACAGAATTGGCTTGCAAAATTTACGATCGTAGTTTACTAATCTTAGATATCTTTTCGCTGCGTGCACAAACAGCACAATCACGTGCGCAAGTTGAACTGGCACGTTTACAATATTTACTACCACGCTTAACACGTATGTGGACCCACTTAGAACGTCAGCGTGGTGGTACAGGTACACGAGGTGGGTCAGGTGAAAAAGAAATTGAAACAGATAGACGTATTATTCGCGATCAAATCACCTTATTGAAAAGTCGCTTAGAAAAAATCAATAAACAAAGTGAAACGCAACGCAAATCACGAGAAGGTATTGTACGTGTAGCATTGGTTGGTTATACCAACGTGGGTAAATCTACGCTGATGCAACGCTTATCTAAATCAGATGTATTCGCGGAGAATAAATTATTTGCCACGGTAGATTCTACCGTTCGAAAAGTGGTGTTGAATGAGATACCATTTTTGTTAACCGATACAGTAGGATTTATACGTAAGTTGCCGCATGGTTTGATTGAAAGTTTTAAATCTACTTTAGACGAAGTACGTGAAGCAGATATTTTATTGCACGTAATTGACTTGCCACACGCTTCGTATGAAGAACACATGCAAGTGGTACAATCAACACTTGCTGAAATAAAAGCAAACGATAAAATCACCATACTTGTTTTTAATAAAGTAGATGCTTACTTAGAAAACATCAAAGACAATCCGGATGCGCTTTCGTTACAAGACATTGATAAAATGTATACAGGTAGTGCAAACGAAAATCGGGTATTTATTTCTGCTACACAAAATTTAAACTTAGATAAATTAAGAGCAATCTTAGTTGAAAAAGTAACAACGGTGCATTGCACCATTTACCCAAATTACTTAGTTAAAGATCAATATTAGTATCTTTACATATTCTTTCTGGCATCGTAGTTCAATGGATAGAATAAGCGTTTCCTAAACGTTTGATGCAGGTTCGATTCCTGCCGGAGCCACTATTTAAAAACGCACCTACCAATATTAAAATTGATAGGTGCGTTTTTATTTTCTCTTACAGATTTAATTCACTACCGACCACTTCAACTCTTTTTCATATCGATGACTTACTTTTCCATCTGCATTCATTGCAAGTAATTGAATCCAATTATTGTCTAGTAGGTTTCGAACCATTTCGTGTTTGGCTATGATTTTATTCATCGCTTCCATCGGTGCTTCTATTACTACATTCAGTTTCACTGGTTCGTGTTGATAGTTCTCTCCATCAAAGACTGATTGTAGTGGCAAGCCAACGCGCAGGTCTCCAGAGTAGCCTTCTAAGACACCCACACCTGCGGTGATATTATGAAGCGTTTTATTCCCTGATCCGAAGTTTTTATTGTCTACCGTAGATGCATAGTACTGCAAGTTAATCCAACTTGTTACCACCATAGGCGCAATCATAATTAATTCCAGTATTGAAAACTCTGTATCCTTTTCCCATTCGTAAGAGTGCAAGAACGATTTACTTCCAAAGTCTAAGCCCTTCGTACGTTCGCGGGAGGCAACCACAAAACCATAACATCCTGCCAAGCCCCACTCCGGACGAATTTGCGACCAATCTTTACTTCGAGCTATGACAGAGCCGCTGATGTCTGATTTGCTTATAGAAGACATACGTGCAGCGCGTTCTATACGGCTACTTTTACCTGCATCCGCTAAGGATTTTTTCAAGGCTGTGAATTCGACTATTTGATTACTTGGCACTTCATACGCGTTATAGATGTGTATCTCATCTGTTGTAGTATCGTGTAAACAAGTTAAGAAAACTGTATCTGCAGGAATGTGTATGTTATGTTGAACCAAACCTTCGCGGACTTTTTGATTATTAAAGACTGCTGCTGCAACGCGTGCATTCGATTCCCCCGTGTGTCCGCCACATGCGCCACAATCCAAACCTGTTGCATGTGGGTTATTTACGGTTGAAGAACCGTGACCTGTGATGAGAATAAATTTTGCGAAGTTATCCTTAAGCGACATCGCTGTCAAGGCATTCTTAGCCATTGTTATTTGTTGCTCTAGCGGAATACCTGCTGTTTCATTTCCAAATTGACTCGCATCTAATCGGATGCGTTTGTTTTTCAACATAGATTTTGATATGCCTACGGTGTCTGGATGTGGCACAGGGCGAGTTAAGCCAAAAGAATCGGTAAATAATTTTGGCAAGAATGAAAGCCCAAGTGGACTCACATAACTAAAGCATGTTACAGCACCATGCTTTACCGATTTTAATAGTTGACGTGCATGATGATTTACTAGACGTGCATCGAATGCCTTACGTGTAGCATCTGGCGACGACATTTCTTCTAAAATCGTTGGCCCCGTTTTTAACAACACTGGGCATTGCGCTTCTCCATGTTGGTGCGCTAAGGGTACGTAATTGATTGAGAATGCAAAGAAGCCAGCAAAACCCAATGTATCAATGGTATTATCTGTTGCTTCTAAATTTCGACGGAATACTTCGGAACGTACATCTATGCAGAATACAGCTTGTGCGGAAGGGCGTTTATGAACTGGTTTATGAACAGCTTTTTTTGAATTGATTTGCTGAATCAGCTGAGATTGCATCGCACGATCAAATGCGTCCTGCGCAATCAACTTGTACTCCAACTCTTGATTGGGCTTTGCATGCAGGCCAATCAAAAAGAATTGTACGTATGCTTCTTGCCATTTCAATTTAATATCTGTGTGATCAATGCAAGACAACATACTTGCTTCCCAGCAAAGCAATACAGCTAGAAACTCGATTAATTCTCCATCTTTACCGCCGTATAATTCGTTATCCCAATCAACACGAGCCGCATAAGCAGCCCAACCACCAACACGTAGTAATAATCGATGTAGGTATAAAGACACCATTTCTTCAGGAATATTTAGTTGGGCTAATGCAACTTGTGCTGCATCCAAGGCATTCTCTGGAAATGCCTGCACCTTTTTTTGAAAGCCAGTCAATCCCATCAACTCAGGCGTACGGTCACGAATGGTTTCCGACTTCCATGATGAAAATAATCCTGTATTTTTATTATTGGCTTTCCAAACAGCTTGTCCATCATCAAAATAACTAGCGGCCCAAAAAGAGATGCGACTTACCAAAAATCGATTCCAGTCTTTATGGGTAAGTGCAGAGGCAATATCAGTAACGGTTGGAATTGTAACATTCTTATCCCCATTTTCTTTTAAGGATTTTAATTTTTGCATGTATGTATCATACGTCCCTTTGTGTTTTTTAGATAGCACAAATTCGATATCTGTTTTCGTGATTACACCTTCTTCTATTTTTTTAAGATAAAAAGAAATAGGCAAGGTCGTTTGAATATCTGCAACGCGTTCAAGTTGAGTTGCCACTTCCTTAAAGTCGTTTTGTATCATCCCTAAATACGGGTTTACTGCTACAAAATTATCAAGTGACCAAAGCGGAGCGATTTTTTTACACGCATTTCGCATGGTGTCAATCAAGGGCACTTTTTGAATTACTTTTTCTATTTGTATGCTTTCAGTTTCCATAATATGTTCCATTATTGTATGATGTATAAAATGAATAAATTTACTTTCGTTTATGAATTGAATTAAGCGTTTGAATCTTCTTTCCATTCAAAGCTATTCTTTGAATCTTTAATTCGTAATGCCCCAACCAGTCTATCGAATAGCGCATTCACATAAAATCCATTTCTTAGATGTATTGCCCAAGATTGGTATACAGAAGTCTGCGTTAGATACGGAGATAGAATTTGAATAAACACTGCAATAACATACACAAGAAGTATGCTTACGATCAATACCATTTCAACCAAACTCGGCTGAACTAAAGCTGGTAATTGATTTGCTATTAAATAATGTGTCGTTGATTCTAATACAAAGAATGCAGTTGTAATGATCAATGCTAGAATCGTAGCTCGCATTAATAAGAGCGCACTATTCTCAGAATCAATAGCGTTTGTAAATAGGCGAGCCAGACCCAAAACCAATATTGCACCGATTGCAAAGAGCGCAAATTGTTCTTGTATATTCATTCCCCAAAGCAATGCAAAAGAAGTGTAGACAACTACTGCCATCAAAATTCCGAGTATAATTTTAAAAGGACTTCCTGCACGTTTCAGTGGGGTAATTTTCAAACCACGTTTTAATTCTATTGCACTACCTGAAGAAAGAAATGCATGAGCTTTATAAAAAGAGTGTGCAACCAAATGCAACATAGCGGCGGCGTACATGCCAAGTCCACATACAAACAGACTAAAGCCCATGTGTGCAACACTCGAATAACCCAATGCAGTTTTTACGGATGTTTGAGTTAAGTATACAACCGATGCGAACAATGCTGTAAATCCCCCAATCGCAATGAGTAATATCGGTGCGTACGTACTTAAGTCCATAATGTATGACATGCGTATGATTAAAAAGGGGCCTGCATTTAACAAACCAGCGTGTAATAAAGCAGATACGGGCGTTGGGGTTTCCATTACCTCAATCAACCAACCATGTGATGGGAATTGAGCAGATTTAATTAATGCTGCTAGGGTAATAAACAAAGCCGTCAATTCAATCAGATGCACATTTGCAACCGTATGGTTTTTAAGTTCAGTGAAAATAATTTCAAAATTACCCGTTTGAAATTGCATGTATAATAATGCACATGCAGTAAATAAACTGGCATCAGCTAATCGTGCGAGCAAAAACTTTTTGCGTGCTACAACAATTGCGCCCGGACGGTTTGGATAAAACACCAGTAATCGATGTAACGAAATACTTGTCAATATCCATGATATCATAAGCAAGCCTATGTTGCCCGAAAGTACCAACAATTGCACACATGCAATGGTTGCAGCAAGCCGACCGATAAATGCTCCTTGGCGTTTTTCGCCATCCAAATAATTTAAACTAAATTTTACGATGATAAAACTCAACAATGCAATCATCGTAAACATGATTACACTAATGGAATCAAGGCGAATACTGAATCCGATTTGATTCATCCCTAATAGTTTACTTTCTATCAAACCATTATTATAAACGAGTACACAACTAATTGCTGCAACAAGTAAACTCACATACGTAGTGATGGTAGCAAAGCCTTTAACAATGTTTGGACGCATACCTGGTTGAAACCAAGATACGATTGCGGTAAGGGTACAAGCAATCGGTGGCAGAATAGCGATAAGTGATATAAATTGATTTTCCACGATAGTATTTTTTAGAGATTTATATAAGTTCTATTTCTATGTTTGAAGTAATTTTCAGTAGTTTTTTTTGTGTAGATGCTGATTCAATCAAATCATACATTCTATTTTTACTGACTGTTAATTGATCAATCCTATTTTCAGAATATGCATCTGGTTCACCAAAACGAATTTCATTACTAAAACTCCTTTTCTTATGAAAATCAATTTTCCCAGTAATTAAATTCATTATGATTTCTTTTGCATCTTCTGGAGAAAAACTTCCTAAAATCAACTCAAAGGATTGAGGGAGGATTTCGCTACTTGTGTTTTCTTTTTCCATAGACGTATATGTGTTTGTCATGTCCCAAAATTTGGAAAAAATAATCATATATTTTTATTTATAGTTAATATGTAATACATAAAAACTTTTTATGTATTACATATTAATCAGAATCTAATACAACTTAAATACATGCTAGGAAGATGAAGCAAAGACTGTTATGTGATTTTAAAAAATTGATTTCCAGCCAACTAATAATATAAACCTTTAAAAAAAACTCGAAAATAGTTTTATAAAGTAAAAATGAATGACATATCTAATTCTACCATTGCAATTAGAAAGCTTAAACCCACGCCCTATAAAAATCCATTTTTACATTGATTTAAAGGAAATAGATTCAGAATATCGAGCAATTTAAAAATACTACTTTTAAAAATGAGCACTTAATTTGTACCATTACTATTTCTTCAACTTTCTATCTACTTGAATAGCATCAATCCAGGAGAAGTTCTTTTTAAGAATTACCTTTTTATTTTCTCGGATGTAATCAACATATGCTTGCGCCACAGGAGATAGTTTTTTTCCTTGTAACCAAACCAATTGCCAATTTGATTTAATAGGAAAACCCACTGTAGGTATTATTTTAATATCCCCACAACCGAGCTCATACCTTAAACCGATTAGTGGCAAAATTGAATTGCCCAATCCAGCAATCACTGCTTGCTTTACAGCTTCATTAGAGGTTAGCTCCATTTTTTTCCGCACCTTGATTTTATGTTCGTTAAAATAATTTTCCATAACAACGCGCGTGCCTGAACCATCCTCTCTAAAAATAAGTGGCATTTCTTTTAATTCATTCTTTGTTATTTTATTCTTTGAAATAATTTCATTTTTATCCCCCACTACAAAAAGCTCATTCTCCATTAAGGTTTCTTTATTGATCTTTATATCTTGGGGCAAAACAGATATCAATGCAAAATCCACTTCGTTGTTGTGTAAACTGCTCATCACTTTTGATTTATTAGTCACATCCATCACCAAGTCTACACCTGGGTTTTCTTTTAGAAATTCCGTTAAAAAATAAGGCATCACGTATTTACCCGTTGATACAATTGAAATAATTAAGCGCCCAGATAAAAATCCTTTGTAGGCCATTGTTTTGTAATTAATGGCATACACTTCATTCAATATGCGTTCCGCTATAAAATATATTTCCTTCCCAAAATCGGTTACATATAATTTTCTACCGACGATTTCAATTAATGGAATTTCAAATTGATCTTGAAAGTTTTTCAATTGTATGGATACTGCAGGCTGGCTCAAATGCAATTCTTCGGAAGCTTTAGTAATACTTTTAGCTTGTACGACTTTAACAAATACCTGCAACTGATGAAGCGTATAATTCATAACTGATTCAATAAGGAAATTAGTACCACATCAAATATAATTAAAAATAAACAATCAAAATGTTGCTTGTGGCCCATTTAATTGGAAAGTGAGCCTAGTTAAAACTACTCGTATATTTTTAAAAATAAGCAATATACCTATGAAAAGCATTTCTGAAAATAACAAAACCGAAGACTGTATTAAAACTAAAAAAGCAAATTGTGCATTTTTTAAAAATTTAACGAATTGAAAATTATACCTGTGTTCTCACATTTGATTCAGAATCGAAATAACAGAGTTTTTCAAATGAGTACCTATTTCAATTTGACAAGATAGTCTCATGATTGGATTTTCGATACCATTTTTTAATAAAGTTGACTCTTCGTTTCTTTCTTTATCAGGGAAAACAGTATCTGAAGAAACTTCTACCACACAGGTACAACATCTTCCCATTCCCAAACATTCTCCAAATTCATCAATAAAAATTTTATTCTGAATCAACTCCATTAAATTTTTAAATTCATAGGGTTTAGTGACTATTGGAATCACTTTCCCCTCGTGAATCAAACTGAAATGTATTGCTTCCGATTCCTTACTCATTTATTCCAACCAAAATTTATCTTCCCATTCTTTTTCACATACATTATTATAACCAAAAAATAATTTCGTAATATCCGATCCAAAAAGCTGATATGCGGATGCGTAAATTTTATTGAAATTTAATTTATTTTCAAAACGAATATGCTGTTCCAATAATTCTTCGATTTGATTGATTGCTTTAGTAAAGTTAACCTTTCCTTTTACAATGCGTTTTATTTTTCTATGATCAGAAAGGATTTTTTTAATTTGAGACTCATCGGTATCTAAAAATGGGAAAATAATTTTTTCCTCTAATTCAAATTGATATTCAATGTGATTCAAATAATACCACTGACAATATTGGAAAATGCGTTCGTGTTGTATTCCATTTTTTATCCCAATATGAATATGGTCGCACAATTTCAAACCATCCTTATGTCCACTTATAAACTCGTCTTGAATAGCCTCTGCCCGTGTTAACGTTCCCATCATACTATTTTATATAAATTGTTGTCGCTTTAATCTAGTTAATAATTATGAAGAACTTCTGAAGAATTATTAACTTATTTTTCTAATTGTGAAATGTGATAGCCTTCTGAATTAATAACAACCAGGCAATAGTTTGGTTTAATTTTACTGGTTTAATTTGAATCACATTTCTTTTAATTCACTCACCAAAATTAATTTTATTCTATATGTGTTCCTTCGTTCAATGTATCTTTCGAAATAACTTAAGTCCCCAAATGAATAAACATGTAACTTTTAATAATTCCAACCCGACAAAATAAAAATGAAGGTTTGAATGCTCAACAGGTAAGTTTTGAATTATTTTTTCTGAACGAATCGTTAACTGTGGGAGAATCCAAGCCGTTTGAAGGATCAATGCTAAAACGGGAAGTAAAAACAAATAATACTGTTTAGTGATTTGTTTTAAATCAAGCCCTCCAACTAGCGTGCTTATACATATACTTATTACAAGTACCCATTCAACTTTGTTTAGGGCCTCAAATACCAATTTGCCAATGCCCAAACCTAAAGGAACGGTTATGCCTGGTGCTCTAAATTTTAACCAAGCCTCCATAAATGAAATTGCACAAATAAACCCGATCCATATAAATGTTAAAATAATTTGGCTTGGAATCTTAACAGTATAATTCATAATTGAAACATTCTTTACTTTATTTTTTATCTAAAAAGTGACTTGTCTGGATTTTCTCTATTTTGTTCAATTCTATATTGAAACATTTCAGCCATTTTATTTGCTCTCCACTTTGCTTCAGTTGCTTTTTCTCCTATAAAATGATCGTCAACCGTTTCCTCAAACAATTTAATCCATCGATCAAAATGTTTTTTTTCAATGGGTAATTGTGCGTGAGGTACAAAAGGGCTTCCATGATAGGTATGTTCTTCTAATAATATCGTTTGCCAAAATCGATATAATTTCTCCATGTGTTCTGGCCAATGATCTTTCAATACTCCATTAAATACAGGACCAAGCAGTGGGTCTATTTTTACTTTATCATAAAAATCATCTACCAATAATTTAATATCTGCTAGATTTATAATTTCCTTTGCATTCATTTTTGTGTCGTTCAATTAGAATGAATTAATTATAAGGAATAAAAGACCTTAATATCTTTAAATTAGTTAAGCAATTATCTTTTAAGGAATGTTAAACCATTCTTTTGATCAATTGCCAAATTGTAAATTGAAGTATTCTCTAACATCTTCTTCAATTCATTGCGGATTGTTTTGAATTTTTCATGTACGGGACATGGATGCTTTTCTGAACATTCTTTCATACCTAGGCCGCAGCCTTTGTAGATAGAATCCCCATCAATTGCGAATACAACATCACTTAATTTAATTTTTTTCATTTGTTGCACACTCATCTCAAACCCTCCGGTTGGCCCTTTGGTTGATTCTACTAAATCATTCTTTGATAAGATCTGCAATATTTTCGCTGTAAATGCTTCCGGTGAACCGATTTCTTTAGCAATCTCCTTCAAGCCTACTCGCTTTTCATCCTGAGATAAAACCGCAATATGGATTATTGCTCTTATTCCGTATTCACACGCTTTTGAAAACATATACCTTTATTTCGTTCAATATACAATTTATTCAATAAAAGACAAAAGCATCCTTTATTAAATTCCTTTTGAAATATCTATTACACGCACAAAAAAACTGGAAGCTCTAAAATGATTGGTTACCCTAAACTTACCCAATCAAATTAAAACTTCCAGCTTAAGACTTTATTGATATAAAATCAAGTATCAAAACATATCAACCTCCGCCAAGCGCTCTGTAGAAATAAACAGTAGCTTTCAATTGTTCTTTTTTTGTTTCAACTAATTCCATTTTCGATTCTAATGCATCACGCTGAGTTAATAATACTTCCATGTAATCTGCTCTTGCAGAAATGAAAAGTTTATTAGCAATATTAACAGATTCATTTAATGCTTCTACTTGTTGATCTTGTAACTCGAAACTTTTGCCAAGATTTGAAATTTTTGCCATTTGATTTGAAACTTCAATAAACGCATTCAAAATTGTACGTTCGTAGTTGTATGCCGCTTGCAATTGTTTTGCATTTGCAGTTAAATACATCGCTTTAATCTCATTTCTATTTATAAGTGGCCCAACAAAAGTACCTGCTAATGAAAACAACATGGACTCCGGACTACTAATTACCAACTTCGGGTTAAATGCTTCTAGCCCAATACCACTTGTAATTCTAAAGGTTGGATAGAAGTTTGCCTTTGCTACTTTTACATCCAATTTCGATGCTTCTAAATTATGCTCCGCTTTTTTAATATCCCATCTATTAGATAACAACTGAGAAGGAACGCCTGCATAAATAGAATCATGTACAATATCAATAAATGTAGCAGGGTTGCGTTTAATAGGTTTTGGATAGCTCCCGATCAAGAAGTTTAAATGATTCTCTGCTTCAACAATTTCTTGCTGAATTTTAAATTGCAAACTTCTTGTATACAGTACTTGTGCTTCAAACCTGCGAACAGCCAGCTCCGTTACCTTTGCAGATTGCTTTTCCATTCGTACAATTGAAAGAGCATTGCTTTGAATTTCAATATTCTTTTTTAAGATTTCCAATTTTTTATCAAGAGCTAATAACTCGTAATACGTGCTGCCTATTTCAGCAACGATATTGGTAATCATAAAGTTTCTGCCTTCGACGCTTGCTAAATATCTCAGTACAGCTGCCTTTTTTGCATTGCGTAATTTTTTCCAAATATCTACTTCCCATGATAGATTTACTCCTACCACATAATTCGGCAATACAGTTGGAATGCGTTTCCCATTTTGTATATCCAAGTTGTCATCAACCGCGCCTGTTCTAGTATACTTGCCTGCTTTTTCAACACCGGCACCAACACCTCCGTCTACGTATGGCAAATACTGTCCTTTACGTGCACGTACTTCAGCTTGAGCTACATTAATTTCGTATAAAATAATGTTTAGCTCCTGGTTATTCTGAAGCGCAGTATCGATAAGCGCAACTAAATTTTCATCCTTGAAATATTTTTTCCAACTAACATCTACAGTATTCAGTGTATCTGATGACTGTGCTGAATTTAAATGTGTTGAATCTGCTAAGTTTGTATATTTCGAAGGTAAATTATCATTAACGGACTTTTTCGTTAATGTTGGCGTACAAGCCCATACAGCTATTGTCAATATAGCTATACCAATAAATTTATATAGATATGTTTTATGCATGATGATTGTTTGATGAATCATGATTGTTACCTGAATGATAATTGCTGTCTTCGCTTAAAGGATTAAAATCTTCATCGTTAATCAATTTACGTCCTTCTGACATACTACCAAATATATAGTATAAACCAGGTACAATGATTACGCCGAAAATAGTACCGAAGAACATTCCGCCTAAAGAGGCTGCTCCAATAGTTCTGTTACCAATTGCACCAGGTCCTGATGCCAGAAGTAATGGAATCATTCCAGCAATAAAGGCAAATGACGTCATTAAGATTGGTCTAAATCGAGCTCTTGCACCTTCAATAGCTGCTTCTAATACTGTAGCACCTTGTTGATTTTTCATAATTGCAAATTCAACAATCAACACGGCATTTTTACCCAGTAAACCTACTAGCATTACCAAGGCTACTTGTCCATAGATATCATTTGCCATTCCAAATCCTTTAATAAATAGGAAGGCCCCAAAGATACCCGCTGGAAGAGATAATATAACTGTCAATGGTAATAAAAAGCTTTCGTATTGTGCAGCAAGAACTAAATACACGAATATCAATACAATTAAGAAAATATAAACCGCTTCATTTCCACGAGCAACTTCATCCTTTTGTAGTCCAGACCAATCAATGTCATAACCTTTAGGTAATGTAGCGGCTGCTACTTCTTGAATTGCTGTAATCGCTTCACCACTACTAAAGCCTTCTGATGGAGAACATCTAATAGATGCTGTTGTATACATGTTGTAACGATTGATTTCGTAAATACCTTGTGTCTTTTTAATTTTCATAAAAGAGGAATAAGGTACTTCTTCGCCATTTTCACTTTTCACATATAATTTTAAAATATCTGAAGGTAATTTTCTAAATGATGGATCAGCTTGAACAAACAACTTAAAGAAACGTCCAAATTTAATAAAACCAATATCATAAGTACTACCAACCATGATGGAAAGATTGTCCATGGCACGTTTAATAGAGACACCTTTTTGCATGGCCAATTGATTGTCAATTTCCAATTCATATTGAGGATAATCCGTTCTATAGAACGTAAACAAAGCGCTAATTTCTTTTCTCTTCTCAAGATCTTTCATGAATTGTTTTGTTACGCCATCCAAACGATCGTAATCAATGGTGGTGTTTTTATCTAATAATTGAAGACCAATACCACCAGCAGCACCGTAACCAGGAACTGCAGGAGGATCGAAAAATTCAATTTTTGCACCCGGAATATTTTCTCTAACCTTTTCTAACTCTTCTGTAATCTCTCTTACATTGTGTTTACGTTCGTGCCAAGGCTCTAAGTTGATTAATAGTGTACCTGAGTTAGATCCTCTACCTTGTGTTAAAATTTCATACCCTGCCAATGCAGATACAGAACGAACACCTTCAATTTTTTTAACTTTATCTTGAAGTTCTCTGCTTACCTCATATGTTCTCTCAAGTGTAGATCCAGGTGGTGTTTGTAGCACTGCATAAATCATCCCTTGATCTTCAGATGGAACAAAACCAGAAGGTAAATATCTTGTAAGTAAGGCTGTTAAAACCGAAAATAGTATTAACAATCCAATTGTTACCATTTTTCTGTGGGCGATAAACCCAAGCACCCACATATATTTGTCTGTAAGTTTATCAAATAGCCTGTTGAAGCCATCTAAGAATCTATTTAATAAATTACGCTTACGTGGTTGCCCATGCGTATTTTTAAGAATCATCGCACATAAAACAGGAGTCAACGTAAGTGCTACAATACCAGAAATTACAATTGACGAAGCCATTGTGATTGCAAACTGTCTAAAGAAAATACCTACTGGACCAGTCATAAATGCTACGGGCACAAATACTGAAACCATTAATAAGGTAATTGCGATAATGGCACCACTAATTTCTCCCAATACTTCTTTTACTGCTAAAAAAGGTGAGAGATGTTTCTCCTCCATTTTAGCGTGCACGGCTTCTACTACAACAATCGCATCATCCACAACAATACCGATAGCAAGTACGAGTGCAAACAAGGTTATCAAGTTTATATTCAAACCAAATATTTGCATCATAAAGAATGCACCAATTAAGGAAACAGGAACGGCTAGTACTGGAATAAGCGTTGAACGCCAATCTCCAAGAAATATAAATACTACTATGGAAACCAATATAAAGGCATCTCTCAATGTATGAATTACTTCTTCAATAGATGCATCTAAGAAACTAGATACATCATACGCGATTTCATATTCAACACCTGGTGGAAAATCCTTTTTAAGCTCTTCTAATTTTACTTTTAATCGTTCAATAACAATAGTGGCATCACTTCCAGGAGCTTGATTCAATGTAATCGCAGCAGATGGGAATTCGTCTTTATTCGAATAGATATCATAATATTCACTACCCAACTCAACAGTTGCGATATCTTTCAATCGAAGTACTTCCCCTTTTTCATTTGCTCGGATAATGACATCTCTATACTGAGCTTCCTCCGAGTATCTACCAGGGTAGGTTAATACATATTCAATTGCTTCAGACTTTTTACTATCTGCCCTGCCTATCCTACCAGGAGACCCAATGATGCTCTGCTCGTCGAGCGCTTTCATTACTTCTTCGGAGGATACATTATAGGCTCGCATTCGATCTGGATCTAACCAAACACGCATAGAGAACTGACGACTACCGATGATACGAGCGAATGCAACTCCTTCAACACGTTGCAACTCTGGCAACATATTGATGTAGGTATAGTTAAATATATACTTCATGTTAATTCTAGAAGTATCTTTACCATACACGTTCACATACATCAACATATTTGGCATTAAGCGTTGTACAATTATACCTTCAAGTTGTACAAGCGGCGGAAGACGCATCTTCACCTGCTCCAGACGATTTTGTACGTTTACCAATGCTTGATTGGGATCTGTACCAAGGTTGAAAACTATTTGCAAATTGGCTTCACCCGAACTCGCACCTGTAGTAAACATATACTTCATTCCAGGAACACCATTAATTGATTGTTCCAAGAGGATAAGTACGGACTGTGCAAGTACCGTTGAACTTGCACCAGGATATGATGCATACACCACAATCATAGGTGGTGCAATATCTGGATATTGTGATTTGGGTAGTGTTTTAATTGCCAGAAAACCCATGAACATAATCACTAGCGATATAACAATCGCTAAGGCTGGCCTACGTATAAATTGTTGAAACATTTTATGCTTTTTTAAAAACTTCGAATGAAATTATTCTGCGTGAATATTTAAATCTCTTATTACATCCTTTGGTTTTTTATAATCGTATTCAATCTTATCATCTTCACTAACCAAACGTAAGCCTTCTAATAAAATCTTATCTCCTTCTACTAAACCTTTTGAAATAACATATAGGTTGGGTATTTCATTGCTGATTGTTATTTCTCTCGATTTTAATACGTTGTCTTTATCTACTACATATACATACTTTGTATTCAATACTTCAAATGTAGCTTTTTGAGGAATAATTAAAGCATCTTTAAATGGAACGTTTACTATAACATTGCCCGTTTCACCATGTCTTAACAATCTATCTGGGTTTTGAAATGTAGCACGAAATGCAAGATTACCAGTTTCATTATTAAAGTCCGCTTCGATTGTTTCTACCACACCAATTTGATTGAACATTTTATTATTAGCCATTTCCAAGCCAACCTTCATATTGCTATCTTTAATAAGGTTGGTTTTGTAATCCAAATATTCTGCTTCGGGAACATTAAAATACACCCACATTTGACTGATATCTGAAAGTGAGGTTAACAAATCGCCCTCATCCAATAAACTTCCTTTTCGAACTTCCAATCGATTCATAATTCCATCAAAAGGTGCTCTGATTTGAGCAAAGCTTAAATGCGCTTGTGCTAAATTTAATTCTGCTTTTGCTCTTTCGAACTTCGCTTTCGCCATTAACAATTCATTTTTTGAAACAACATTGCTATCAGCAAGTGCTTTGGTATTGAGATACTCAATCTCAGCAAAGTTCATTTCTGCTAGTGCCTTTTGTTGATCCGCTTGATAAAGTACTGGCAAAATTTGAAACATCAATGTCCCTTGTTTTACGAACTTTCCTTCATCTATAAAATAGTCTTGCAAATAACCTCTTTCAAGTGCGCGTAATTCAATATGCCTAATGGCTTTGATTTGACAAACATATTCTTTAGTCGTACTTGTATCCATACGGATTGGGCTCGTTACTAAAAACTTTATCTTTTCTTTTTCTTTGACATGTTCTTCGCAACTGGTTTCGCACAATAAGAGTGCTAAACTCAATAGGATTAATAATTTTTTCATATTGTATTTATTTGTTCGTTTAGGGTAATGAGAATTAAATTAATGGAATAAAGTTATTTTATGGAATTTATTTTTTTATAAATAAATGATTGAGTTACTGACAGCACAATTCAATTTTATGCAAGAAACCTATCTTTAACTAATTGTAAATGAATTAAATAAACATATAATTGAATTTCTTAAATCTAATTATATTTTGAATGCGTGCAATGTACCATTGAAAACTGTTCAGAATCTAAAGAAAAAAATAATTTCAAATTCCTTTAATTTCATCTCAAAAATTATTGCATGTTGGTGTAATATAATTAAAATAATTTCAGTAAATAGCGTCCTTGGTTATTGAGAACTCCAGTGCATAATCAAAAAAGAACCTATCAAGTACAAAAATAGATTATTAAAATTCAAATACAATGAAAAAATTAATTAGACCAACATACCCTTTAGAATTTAGCATCGGTTTATTGATGCTTATATTTTTTATAGCTCTTCTACTATCCCTTCAAGTATTTGACACCCCTTTCCACTCACTAAATAATCGACCAGATGTTTACTTTGGCATGTTCTTAGTAAGTTTAGCAGTTGTTATCATGACTATCATTATGTGGGAAGAATTTCTCTTCCCTGTTAAAGCAAAAGAAATTCCCTTCGGTTTGGTATTTAGAAATAAAAGAAAAAAGTTAAAGTCTCAAGTCCTTATATACTGCGCAATCCCTGCAATATTTATTTATGTTTTTTTGGAATATGAAATCAATGTTTTCAGATTTGTATTATGGGCAGCTGTTTGCATCATTCCGCCAATAGTTGAAAAATTTATTTCAGGCATAAATAATTATAATGATTTTCTAGTATTAACGGATCATAAAATTGAATACAAAAACAATGCAAAAGAAGGCAATTTTGATGTAAATAAAATTGTTCAAATATGTATCGTAAAAGATGCTCAAGGCTTCTTAAAAAATTTGCAACTTCTTTTTAAAAATACAACTACGGTTACCATTGCACTTGATGAAATGGAATTGTCGGCTTTTTATGATGCCATTTATAGCTTCATCGTTTCCCACTACAAAGATTTTTATACAGAAACAGCAGAGACGGAATAGATTTAAAGTAGTATCCTATTAAAAAGGCTCGTGAACATAATGTCCCCGAGCCTTTTTAATAGGATAAAATCTTCTATAAAACCTACTCTACCGTAACCGATTTTGCTAAATTTCTTGGTTGATCTACATTGCAATCTCTCATAATTGCAATATGATAAGATAGCAACTGTAGTGGTATAACTGTCAATAATGGCATCAATGCTTCATGTGTTGCAGGTACTTCAATCGTATACTCGGCCATTTCAGCAATATGTGTATCTCCTTCAGTAACTACAGCAATTACCCTGCCTTTACGTGCTCTTACTTCTTGTATATTAGAAACAATTTTTTCGTAAGAGTTATCTTGTGGAGCGATAACGCATACAGGCATATTTTCATCTATCAATGCAATTGGACCATGTTTCATTTCTGCCGCTGGATACCCTTCTGCATGTATGTAAGAAATTTCTTTTAATTTCAACGCACCTTCAAGGGCAACAGGGAAGTTGTACCCTCTACCTAAATACAAAAAGTTTTTTGCATCTTTAAATTTCTCAGCAATCTTTATAATTTGATCATTGCTTTGTAATGCTTTTTCTACTTTCGCAGGAATATTTTCTAACTCTGCCAATAGCGATATGTATTGGCTTTCGGTGATGGTGCCTTTTTTATTTCCAACAATTATTGCCATCATTGCCAATACAGATACTTGCGCTGTAAATGCTTTTGTACTTGCTACACCTATCTCTGGACCAGCATGTAAATAAGCTCCTTCGTGTGATGCTCTAGAAATAGAAGATCCAACAACATTACAAACGCCAAATATTACGGCACCTTTAGATTTAGCTAGTTCAATAGCTGCAAGCGTATCGGCTGTTTCGCCAGATTGAGAAATTGCAATTACAACATCGCCCTCTTTAATAATAGGGTTTCTATATCTGAATTCAGAAGCATATTCAACTTCTACAGGAATGCGCGCTATGTCTTCAAATAAATACTCTGCAACTAAGCCTGCGTGCCATGAGGTACCGCATGCAACGATAATGATACGCTCTGCATTTATAAGTTTATTTAAATATTGCAGAATACCTCCTAATTGTAAATGCCCCGTGGATGCATTTACTCTACCACGCATGCTATCTGTAATGGATTTTGGCTGCTCAAAAATCTCTTTTAACATGAAATGCGGATACCCCCCTTTTTCAATTTGATCCAACTCCAAATCTAATCGTTGAACGTAGGGTGTTTGTTTAACAGCATTTATATTTTTAATTGTCAATTCACCTTTATCAATTATAGCTATTTCATAATCATTTAGGTAAACTACATCATTGGTGTATTCGATAATAGGAGATGCATCTGATGCTAGAAAAAATTCCTTTTTACCAATACCTATAACCAATGGGCTACCCTTACGAGCAGCAATGAGCATATCTTTATCGTTATTACTCATTACAACAATAGCATAAGCGCCAACAACCATTGACAATGCCAAGCGTACTGCTTCATCCAAGGTGCAATTGTTATTTTGCTTTACATCTTCAATCAAATGTATAAATACTTCAGAATCTGTATCGCTTAAAAATACATGACCCCGAGATTGTAATTCTTTTTTTAAAGAGGAATAGTTTTCAATAATACCGTTGTGAATAATCGCCAACTCCTTATTTGAACTGTAGTGGGGGTGTGCGTTAACATCATTTGGTTCGCCGTGGGTTGCCCAACGTGTATGTCCAATACCAATATTGCTATGTATAGGTAAGTTTTGTATGAACGCTTCTAATTCGCTCACTTTCCCTTTTTTCTTATACACGGTCAATTGATCTGCCATCAATGCAATGCCTGCACTATCATACCCTCTATATTCAAGTCTTTTGAGCCCTTTTATAATAATTGGACATGCTTCCCGATGACCTACATACGCAACAATTCCACACATAACTATTATCTATTTTACCTTGGTATAATATATTTCAAGACGCATTTTATCTTTAACTGCATTAGAGCCATTCAATACTGCCCTATTCACATAAAAAGAGTTTTGATATGGGTTAATAATAAACCCATCATTTGTATACTGGCCATTTACCAAGAATTGAACATAACGCGTAATATCAAATCTATAATCAACACCAGTTATAGCACTTAATCCCCAAACTTGATTGTAATAGTTGCCTGAATTGTTTGGTGTGTTTGACTGTATATAAGATACATATCCATTTCTATATTTATATGTATTGTCAGGATTTAATTCTAACAAACCTACGTCACTTACTGTACCGTATTTATTAGCTTGGCTTGTTTCATCTAAAGGAATAATGAGTGTTGCTTTATTAATAATGACAGACGCGCCATCAATCGTTTTAAAGTTTAACAAATTTGGCATTGTTACTTTTGTTACAACACCAGAGCCAGCTTGTATATAGCATTTATTATTTAATGCGGAAGCCGAAATGCGATCGTTATTGCTAATTAGAGATGAAAGCGGAGTTGCACTTCTGTCAGTAATAACTTTATTAAACGATGGCGTATATTGAGTGAGTAAAAACACACTCGAATCGCCCACAGCGCCTCTTTTAAAATATACTGTTAATCTTGTGTATGGTGTCAGCGCATTTATATAATCTACAAATGTAAAATTGGCGCGAACAACATTTTTTGCGCTATTGTTATTTGCTTTTATTACGATGCCATAAAAGTTGCTATTGAAATCTACATTGCTTCTGTCGTCGGCAGAACTAAGAAGTGAAGATGCGAATGAAGATGTCAAGGGAATACGTATATTTTTAGCGCTAGATGGTATTCCTTTAAAATTATCTATCGAACCAATGATTGTGGGGTCATATGTAATAAAGCTGGTTGTTGGTTGATAAGGTACAGATCCATCTAGCTGTGTAGCTATTTGATGGACAGCAAAATCTTGACCGGCTAATGTATCACCATATGCATAATAATAGTTCATATACAGAACTGCTGAATCTATTGTTGCTCCAGAATAATCTTTATTTTCTTGTAGTAAGGAGAGCGTTGTGTATGCCTCTGCAAAAGTTATTCCTGTAGCTCCAGGATCTGTATACCCCCCAAAGGATAAATATGCAGGCTCTGCACTAATAATGGAATCATTTAATAAAATCGTTTCATTCAATAGTGTTAATGTATCTGTAAAAGTCATTCCCACATTAGACCCATCATTACCCCCTAAATTAAAATCACCTTCCTTTTTACAGGAGGTGATTAATAATGATAAACATATGAGTGAAACTATTGATTTGTATGGATTAGCCAACCAATTCATTGTAAAAATTATAATATTTCTCTTCATCCAAAGTTTCATCCGTTGCAGCTAATAATTCAACTTTTTTATTTTTTCCTGTTTCAGCAAATAATTTACTGATGCTATCCGTATAATCCGATTCTGTTCTGATTACAGCATCTGCATACTCCATGCCTATTTTAATAAACCCTTCATAATCACCTGTATTCAAATTAGTAAGCATTTTATCTTCAATATCAAGCATTTTTACTTTGCTTAATAAATCTTTGCCAAACTTAAATTTGATTGGATTGTTATGAACCGTAAATACAGATTTCGCATCTTTAAATACTGGATCTTGCTTGTAGCGTGTTTTTAAATACAAAGGTATTAAACTTGTCATCCAGTCATTGCAATGAACAATATCTGGTGCCCAGCCTAACTTTTTCACCGTTTCCATTACGCCTTTGCAAAAGAAAATTGCTCTTTCGTCATTGTCGTCGTAGAATTTATTTGCTTTGTCATGAAAAACGTATTTTCTTTGAAAATAGTCTTCGTTATCGATAAAGTATACCTGAAGTTTTGCATTCGGGATAGAAGCAACTTTAATAATAAGTGGCTTTTCTTCTTCACCTACTGAAATGTTAATCCCAGAAAGTCGCACTACTTCATGTAAACGGTTTTTACGCTCGTTAATCAAACCAAAACGTGGTATCAATATACGCACCTCTAAACCACGCTCTTGCATAGCTTGCGGAAGTTTGCGCAACATTTTACCTACTTCTGAATACTGTAAAAAGGGATTGATTTCGCTGGCAACGTAAAGGATTCTCAATTTAGACATATACCCTTTTTTAGATGGAAAATAAAACCGGACATATTACGGCAGGTCAAAAGTACGAAAAAAATACCACTATTTCAAGTCAAAAACAATACTTCGCCTTGATTTTTGCAGTAAATTGCGCAGTTTTACACCCAAATGATTTGTATCCGTTCCATTCTGGCTTTACGCCTTCATATAGATAAAGAAAAACAGCATTCTAGGTCTATCGGTTTTGTGCCTACAATGGGCGCATTGCACGAAGGTCATATATCGCTCATTAAACAAGCAAAAAATGAGAATGCAGTATGTATAGCAAGTATTTTTGTAAATCCACTACAGTTCAATAATGTAGATGATTTTAATAAATACCCCATACAACATGAAGCAGACATATTAATGATGGAACAAGCTGGTTGCGATATCTTATTTATGCCAGATGTGCAGGAGTTTTACCCAATTAAGCCCCAAATATCAATTGACATGGGCGCGCTGGATCGAATATTAGAGGGAGCACACCGCCCTGGTCATTTTAGTGGAGTTGCAATTGTTGTTACAAAATTATTTCATGCTGTTAGCCCTACCAAAGCCTATTTTGGACAAAAAGATTTGCAGCAAGTAGCCGTAATAAATCAACTCGTACGCGAACTGAATTTCCCCATACAAGTTGTTTCTTGTCCCATTATACGAGAGTCTAATGGTTTGGCGATGTCTTCTCGTAATATGCGATTGACTGAACAAGGTAGATTGTTAGCTTCAAACCTTTTTATTGCACTTTCACATATTAAAGAAGCAATTATTCAGGGAGAGCAACAAGTGGAAAAAGCGCAAAATGTAGGCAAAGACTATTTAAAAAAATTAATCGGAATTGAACTAGAGTATCTTGAAATTGTTAATAGCACTACTCTAGAGCCGTTGAGTAGCATTAACACGAAAGAAGGTATTGCCATATGTATTGCTGCCCATATCGAAGGGGTTCGACTTATCGATAATGTTGTTATTATTTCATAGTTTTGATTGATTAAAAAATTCACATGAATATAGAGGTATTAAAATCGAAAATCCATCGTGTAAAAGTTACACAAGCTGAATTACATTACGTTGGAAGTATTACGATTGATGAAGCGCTTATGGAAGCTTCAAATATTATTGAGAACGAAAAAGTTCAAATCGTTAACATCAATAATGGTGAGCGCTTTGAAACGTATGTAATTAAAGGAGAAAAAAATAGCGGAGTCATTTGTTTGAATGGACCAGCTGCCCGTAAAGTTGCAGTTGGTGATGTGGTAATCGTTATCGCCTACGCTTCTATGGATTTTGAGCTTGCAAAAAAATGGAAGCCGACACTTATTTTCCCAGATGAAAATAATAAACTTAATTAAACGCATATGCAATCAATTTTAAAAAATGCCACTAAGTACGTGCTCATGCTCGGACTTGGTGGTTTCTTGTTTTGGTATGTTATTAAAGACATAGATGCTGTAAAGGTAAAATCAGACTTTTTAAAAGCGGATTACTTTTGGATTGGTATATCCATTTTAATATCCCTTGTTGCATTTTGGTCAAGAGCAGTACGTTGGAATTTATTGTTAGAACCATTACATATTAAACCACGTGTTTACAAAACTATTTTGGCTCTTATGTCGGGATATTTTGCTAATATGTTTTTACCAAGAGCCGGTGAAGTAGCGCGTTGCCTCATGTTGAATAAAATGAGCAAAGCACCTTTCAATGCCACTTTTGGAAGTGTTGTTGCAGAACGTGTATTCGATTTATTAGCTCTAGTGCTTTTATTAGGCGCAGCTTTCTTTTTAGAATTTGATCGCATTAGTGGATTTCTATCTGAAATAATTATAGAGAAATTTACCCACCTATTTTCAAGTTTAGAAAACATGTATCTTTTTCTTCTCATTATGGGAATTTTTGCAATTGGGGCGTTTGCTATGCTTTGGTTCCTTCGCCATCAAATTAAAAAAATTACCCTCTTCCAAAAAGCGTACATGTTTGCAGGTGGCGTTTGGGAAGGTGTAATTAGTATCCGAAAATTAGAAAAGAAATGGCTGTTTTTGTTTCATACCATTTTAATTTGGACATGTTACTACTTTATGACCTATGTTGTTTTCTTTGCTTTTGCTCCTACAGCTCATTTAGGCCCACTAGCTGGGCTTGTAATTCTAGTATTGGGTTCAATAGGCATGTCCGCACCCGTTCAAGGTGGGATTGGCGCTTTCCATTACTTAGTTGCTAGTGCATTGTTAATTTATGGTGTGAACCAAGAAGATGGTGTTTCTTATGCATTAATATTACACTCTTCCCAGACGTTAACTGTAATTATTTTAGGCGGAATAAGTTTCGCAATAGCCTTGTTGATTGGAAAAAATACTGAACATACAGAACAGAAAGATAGCCCTTTTAAAAAAGAAAATGAATATGGTTCAAGCAGATAAAATTGTATCCGTAAATGAGGGCGCTGCTCTTGTGGCAAAATGGAAGCTTGAGGGTGAGGTTGTTTTTACGAATGGGTGTTTTGACATCCTTCACCTTGGACACATAGATTATTTGGAAAAATCTAGAAGATTAGGAAGTAAGTTAGTTGTTGGTTTGAATACAGACGCCTCTGTAAAGCGATTAAAAGGCCCTGAAAGGCCCTTGAATAATGAATATGCGAGAGCTCGAATGCTTGCGGCTTTAGCTTGTACGGATGCTGTCATTTTGTTCGATGAACCTACACCTTTAGAACTCATTACTGCCATATCGCCAGATGTTTTAGTAAAAGGAAGCGATTACACAATTGATAAAATAGTTGGTGCAGATTTTGTAATGGAACATGGAGGTTCAGTAAAAACAATAGATTTAGTTGAAGGCTATTCTACTACTGGAATCATTGAAAAAATCAAAACCAGTCTAAACCAATAAAAGTATGTTTCCCATCATTTTCGTAATAAGTATTGCTACAATGCTTGCGAGTTGGTATGTAAGCAATAAACTTAAAAACAAATTTGAACTTTATTCTAGAATACCGCTTCTGTCTGGTATGTCTGGCAAAGAAGTGGCTGAACAGATGCTACGAGACAACCGCATTTATGATGTAAAAGTTATTTCTGTGGAAGGTAGGCTTACGGATCATTACAACCCAAGCGATAAGACAGTAAATTTAAGCTCAGACGTGTATGCTGGCAGAAGTGCTGCATCGGCAGCTGTAGCTGCACATGAATGCGGACATGCATTGCAACACGCTCAAGCATATAGCATGTTAGAGTTGCGCTCTACCCTCGTGCCGATTCAAAATATAAGTGCTAAAGCATTAAATATTTTGATGATGGTTATGATATTTGGAGGTATGTTGTTGGTTGGTCCACAAACATTGCCCTACGTATTACTTGTGATTATTGCTTGCAACTTGGTTATAACACTTTTCGCATTGATTACCTTGCCTGTTGAGTTTGACGCTAGTAATAGAGCGCTTGCTTGGATAGAAAGTAGAGGTATTACAAATAGTCAAGAACATGCTATGGCGAAGGATGCGCTAAAATGGGCTGCTCGCTCATACATTGTAGTCGCAATAGGTGCATTTGCACAATTACTCTATTATGTAATGATGTTTTTAGGACTCAGTAAAAACGATTAAAATAGGTAGCACATCTTATTTCAGTGAAAAAACCTTGTCTATTATTTATGTAGATAAGGTTTTTTCTTTTTAAAATATTTTGTAACTTAATAATTAAACTAAAAACAATCTTTCTATGAAACGCATTTATTTAATCTTATTTGTAGCTGTTGCTGCTTTAGCTGTATCTTCTTGTAAAGAAAAAACACCGACTGAAAAATTCAAAGAAAACATGGAAGACGCTGGTGAAAATGTAAAGGATGCAACCAAAAATGCAGGTGATGCTGCTGAAGACAAAGCACATGACGCTAAAGAAAAAATAGAAGAAATTGGCAAATAATTTTTGTTGATTTTTCTACATAAAAAAAGCTCTGAAAAATTCAGAGCTTTTTTTATGTAGAATTTCTTTAATAATTAATATGGGATACCTACACTTGGCCCCATAAAGTTATTATCCCAAAAGCCTTTTGACTCCGCATAGTTGTGGCTATTCGTAAGTGGCCAATGTGCTTTATCAAAACCTGGTGCTTTTTTCAATAAATCCGAACCGTTGTGAATAACAAAGGCTCTCTTCGCTTGATTCAATCTAAAAACGGCAAATGGCAATGCGAAAAACCGATCATTAAAACCTAAAAAACCGCTACACTCAACAACTACATATTCAATAAGTCCCCTGTGAATGTCTAGCATAACGTCCTTTATAACGCCAATCTTTTCACCCTTTTCATTTAACACATCATCTCCTGTAATAGAAGAAGCTGTTAGATATTTAACTGGCCAGTTTGCATTAACCCCTTCGTGGTTTTTACCTGTTTTGTTGTCTTGTTCAAAAGTGCTCATAAAATTGTGATTTAATAGTTATAAAATTATTTCCCTTGTATTCATTTAATTTAATTTATAAAATTTATTTGTCATTTCTAAATGTATTGGCAAACAAATGAATTATTTAATCGTACATTAATTTACCAATCAATTCTGAAGACATTATGAACTTTGACTTTAACGAAGAACAAAAAGCGGTGCAAATTGCTGCACGAGATTTTGCACAAACAGAATTATTGCCTGGTGTAATTGAAAGAGATGAATTACAAAAATTCCCTACCAACGAAGTAAAAAAACTTGGCGAATTGGGTTTGATGGGCATTATGACTGCTGAGCAATATGGTGGAGCGGGCATGGACACTGTTTCCTATGTGCTAGCAATGGAAGAAATTTGTAAGGTGGATGCTTCTACAGGTGTATGCATGTCTGTAAACAACTCCTTGGTTTGCTGGGGAATTGAACATTTTGGCACTGAAGAACAGAAACAGAAGTACTTAATTCCACTAGCATCAGGCAAATTAATTGGAGCATTTTGTTTGTCCGAGCCTGAAGCTGGATCCGATGCTACTTCACAACACACGACTGCAATTGAAGACGGCGATAATTATATTCTAAACGGGACCAAAAATTGGATTACCAACGGAAGTACCGCATCCATCTATTTAGTAATTGCTCAAACCCATCCCGAATTAAAACACAAAGGGATAAATGTGTTTATTGTTGAGAAAGACACGCCAGGTTTCGTGATAGGCAAAAAAGAAAATAAAATGGGTATTAGAGCCTCTGACACACATTCATTAATGTTTACAGATGTTAAAGTACCCAAAACAAATAGAATTGGTGAAGATGGGTTCGGGTTCAAATTTGCCATGCAAACATTAAATGGTGGACGTATTGGGATTGCAGCGCAGGCATTAGGTATTGCATCGGGAGCATATGAACGCGCATTAGCCTATTCTCATGAACGTAAATCATTTGGTACAGAAATATTTAACCATCAAATCATTCAATTTAAATTAGCCGATATGGCTACTAAAATTGATGCTGCACGGTTACTCATATTGAAAGCTGCTTACTTAAAGGATCAACATAAAGACTATACGGAAGCCGCTGCAATGGCAAAGTTGTTTGCTTCACAGGTTGCAATGGATGTCACAATCGAAGCGGTTCAAATTCATGGTGGTTATGGTTTTGTTAAAGAATTTCATGTAGAACGCATGATGCGGGACGCAAAAATCACTCAAATCTATGAGGGAACCTCAGAGATCCAAAAAATGGTGATTGGAAGGGAATTATTCAAATAATAATATTAGAATAAATTTAAAATTTTAGCCAAAACTTACTAAAGTTTAATTTTTGGCTATATTTTTTACATTTTTATTGTCTTTGCTCGTTTTTTATATTAGTTTCGTACAAATACAAAAGAAAAGTTATCGAATCACTTTTCTTGTTATTATCCAAAATTTTGGACTGTCATGGAAGATTATAATAAAATCATTGAGTCACTTGGAGTTCGTTACATCAAATCGAAATCCATTCGCATTGTTCAATCACTTACGGTAGATAATTACTACGATGTTAGTAATATGATTGTACTGCTTCACAAAGGAGAAATTTCTTTTGGTGAAGAACGCACTAAAGTAAAAGAAGGTGAATTGCTTTTTATACCTGGTGGAAGATCTGTTTCTATCTCTTACGGATCAGGGAACGCAATTAAATTATCCAATGAAGAATTACTAACCAATAGAGAGAAATTTTTAAACTCTGTTGTAGATCCTACATTGATTGGCACGGATCCAAATTCATTTAGTTACGTTTCTTTTGAAGCAAAAGTATTTGACTCTGTCAACTTCTTTACTTCACTTGATATTCCGCCTTTCATCATTACAGATACCCCAAAGCTGAGTCAATTTATATTGGATACCGTTGTTGAAGATTTAACGGACGAAGCTGGGAAAGACAGAGTAATTAATATCAATACAGATCGTATTGTTGTAGAGATTATTCGTTTTATCTTGAGAAAAAATTTATTTGTTGAGAGACTCGCAACAAATAGTACGTATTTTAAAGATCCACGTCTTTTAGATATTTTTGCTTACATCAAATCATATCTTGGTGGTGATTTGTCTAACAAAGTTTTGGCTGGTGTTGCAAACGTCTCCGAAGATTACGTAGGTCAATATTTTAAAATGTTGACAGGTATTAATCCTCAAGATTATATTGAATATCAACGCATGGAAAAGGCAGTTGATTTATTAAGAACTTCTAAGAAAAGCATACGCGAAATTGGCGGTGAAGTTGGCTACAAAGATACAGCGTATTTCTGTCGTCGTTTTAAAATGATGTTTGGTATACCTGCAGGAAAAATGAGACGCAGAGAATCGTTGATGAATATATAAGTATGTTTACGCTTTAAAAAGTATTATCCTTTTAAGAAAGTCACTCAGCAATGGGTGACTTTTATTGTTTTACGGTTTGGCTATTAGCCTTATGTACAACATCAGAAAGTTTAACCATCAATTCTGGATCCTTTTCTATCCCTGTTCCAACAACAACTACATCAGCACCTGCGTGCAAGGCTTGAAGTACTTTCTCTTCTGAATTTATGCCACCGCCAACAATTAAAGGACTATTAATTGCTTTTTTTACTGCAGCAATCATATCAGCACTCACAGGTTTTGCTGCACCACTTCCGCCATCTAAATACATGCACTTCAAACCCAACATTTCTCCTGCCATTGCTGTAGCTGCTGCAATGGATGGCTTATCGTAAGGCAAAGGTGTTGTATTGCTAATATACGATGCCGTAGTTTGCGCACCACAATCAACCAACAAATAACCTGTTGAAAGCACTTCTAATTTGCTTTGCTTAATTAATGGTGCTGCTATAACATGCTGCCCAATTAAATAATCTGCATTACGGCCTGAAATTAATGACAACAACAAAATTGCATCTGCCGTTGGCTCTACTTGAAGGTAGCCTCCAGGAAATAAAATTACAGGTATGTTAGAGCGTTGTTTTATTTTTTGAATGATTTCTGGAATATTATACTTAGACAACAAACTACCTCCTAAAAAAAAGTAATCGATTGTACACGTTTTTGACAGCTCTAATAACTTATTTAAAGTACTGTCTTCTAATTTATCCGGATCAATTAATACAGCAAACGTTTTTTTACCACGTGCCGAATCTTCTGTTAATTGCCTGTATATTGAACTCATGAAAAGCGCCTTATATTTAATCGTTCTTATTATCAAGAATTAACAATAGCAACGTTCTTAGTGTTTTATGCAAGAAGCCGGCTTTTATAGCAAACGACATCATCCATGTGGCGATAAAAAACAAAGCACCAACTATTAAGAACCCCAAATAACTACTCTCTAATACTATATTTAAATAAAAACTTAGTCCAAACCCTAAAAATAGCATCATCATTAAAGCAACGAATGATATAATAATAATGAGTACAATGCTCGCCAACACGTTAGAAAGCTTCTTATAAAAATCCATTTTTATATTTTCAATTTTTGATTGAAAAAGCCCTTGAACTGTATCAACAATAGTTCCTGTTTTGAAAAGTTGTAGCAATAATTTAATCATATACATTGAGTATGAATTCAGTTAAAGTTACTAAAATAGCCAATGGATTATCTTAGTTTGCTGTAAAATTTTATTAATAGGTATAAAAATACCTAAAACTGTTCAATGGTTTGTCAATTGTCCGTTTAGAGTGCAGTATTAGATTGAAAGCCAGCCCAACAATGGGTGTTATCGTATTGCTATTATACGGTGTCGATGCAGGTATATATGAATAATACGTGTCTCTACTTATATAGATGCCTGCATACCATGTTTTATTCACTAAATAGCCTAAATCAATTCGTGCATTCGTATAGTCAATAAGCCGATTCTTAAACAATTCATTCCGTTTATCGCCATAATCTGTTTGTACAAATGCTTTATAAGAAATAAATACAGCAAACTTATTTTCATTAAAATGCCTTCCAATCCCCAAGCCTAAACCAATTCTTCCAATTGCAGGCCTTCTTGAATAAGAAGTACCATTGGGCCCAATCTGAACTTGCGTATTGTTCGAATAATTAAACTGTTCATATATGAACTCCTTTAAAAAAAGTAAACTTTTAATTTTTCCCCGATGTTGAACATATGCTTTTGTTGTATAATTGTAACTATTTTTTGCGGTACTACCTCCATTTATTCTATTTGATATACCCACATACCACTTTTCTGACAAACCTAAGTCTAGGCCAAGTTGTGAATACCATTTCCTATTTTCAACAAGTGATTTGTAAGCATGGTCTGCATTGATAGCCCCAGCCAAATATAGATTCAAACGTATTTTATCAAACGCCAAATCTACTCTTGGTGCAAATTGAAATAGTGTTTCTTTGTATTTTTTTTGTATAGGAATATTGCTGCTCGATTGAGCCGATGCAAAAAATACGATACTATAAAAAAGAAGGGTAAGGATTTCTCTTTTCATGGTTTCAAAATAATGGGGTTAAAAAATAAAACCCACCAAATAGTGGGTTTTACATATGCTATATATGGCTATTATTCCCTTACTCTTTATTTTTCTTATGCTTTAAAACTTTCGCTTTTACATAAAAAATAATCTCCTCCGAAATATTTGTAATGTAATCGCCTACACGTTCGGTTTTGCGAATCATAGATAACAAATAAATCGCCTGCATCACTTTGTCTTTATCTGTATTACATTGAATGTATTCTGCTAAAGCAACATTTGCGCTTGAGTTTATATCATCCAATACTTCATCCATAGAAAAGACGGTACGTGCCAATTTTGTATTGTCGGTTTCAAAAGATTCGCAAAGTACATTCAACATGTCCAATACGATGTCATTCATTTCTTTGAAACGCATTTTTTCAATCAAGGCTGCATCAAATGGTTTTTCTGCCATTAATAAAAACTTGCATAAACCTTCTGCATTGTCACCAATACGTTCTAAATCTGAAACCATTTTCAAAGACGCAACTACAAATCGCAAGTCGATGGCAACAGGATTAAATAAGGCTAAAATATGTTCGCAACGACTATCGATCTTTAATTCGATGCCATTAACACGTTTTTCATTTTTTAAAACTTCTTTTGCCAAATCGTGATCAAATGTATAGAAAGCAGTTATGCTTTTTTCCATCTGTTCCTTAACAAGATGAGTCATGTCAAGCAATTCGCTTTTTAATTCTCCTAATTCTGTTTCTAAAAGATTCATACTTTTTTTATTGAATCAAAGTGTAAAAATATAATACGTTAAACTCTTAATTTCGTTTGGTATCAACCAAATCTACCCGTTATGTAATTTTGTGTGCGCTCTTTTTTAGGGTTCGTAAATAACGTGCGTGTGTCATCGTACTCCACCAATTCCCCCATGTAGAAGAACGCTGTTTTGTCACTGGTCCTTGAAGCTTGTTGCATGTTGTGTGTAACAATCATGATGGTATATGAAGCTTTCAAATTATAGATCAACTCTTCAATCTTAGACGTAGATATTGGATCTAATGCAGATGCCGGCTCATCCATTAATAAAATTGATGGTTCTACTGCGAGCGCTCTCGCAATACACAAGCGTTGTTGCTGTCCACCAGATAATGCTAAGGCAGACTTTTTTAATTTGTCTTTAACTTCATCCCATAAGGCTGCCTGCTTTAAAGACCACTCAACTTTGTCGTTGATGTATTCTTTATTGGAAACGCCATTTACGCGTAATCCATACGCAACGTTTTCAAAAATAGTTTTGGGGAAGGGGTTTGGCTTTTGAAACACCATACCAACTGCCTTACGTAATTCATTAATATTAACTGATGGAGAATTAATATCTACTCCGTCAATTAATATATTTCCGCTGACTTTGCAGTTATCTATCAAGTCATTCATCCGATTCATGCAACGCAAAAACGTTGATTTACCGCAGCCTGATGGACCAATCAATGCAGTGACTGTATTCTTTTTTACAGAGAGCGATACCCCTTTCAACGTATGTTCTTGCCCGTAATACACATGTACATCTTGTGCTTCAATTTTCATCTTTCAAAATTTTAGTTAAATACATGCATTGTCTTAAACCTGCACGTTAACTTTATTTATATGTTTTAATTTCAACTACGTGTTACCACTTAACTTTTTTCTGCCAACGATAACGTAAATAAACTGCAACACCATTCATAAGAAATGTTATTCCCAATAAAACGATAATAGCAGCAGCAGCGTTTACTTGAAAATCATGCTGTGGTTTTCCAATCCAATAAAATATTTGAATAGGCAAAACGGTAAAGGATTCATTAGGCCAAGTTGGTACTGATGTAATATAAGTAGCTGCACCAATAACAATAAGAGGAGCTGTTTCTCCAATAGCTCGCGATATGGCCAAGATAGCCCCAGTTACAATACCAGGAAGAGACGCGGGCAATATTTGATGCCAAATTGTTTGCCATTTAGATGCCCCTAATGCGAACGAAGCTTCTCTCAAATTATAGGGAACGGTTTTTAATGCTTCTCTAGTAGATACAATAATGATTGGTAAAATCAATAAAGCCAAGGTCAAGGCTCCTGTCAACGCAGTATCTCCCATCATCAGTGTTCGGGAAAAGATTTCAAGTCCTAAAAGACCATATATGATAGAAGGAATACCAGCCAAGTTAGAAATATTGATTTCTAAAATACTTGAAAGTCTACCTTTTTTATTATACTCCTCTAAATATATCCCCGCACCAATACCAATGGGGAATGCAATCAAAGTAGTAAGTAACATTATCCATAACGTACCCCCAAGAGCTGCGTAGATCCCCGCATTTTTTGCTTTACGAGAAGATGAATCTAAGAAGAACTTCAAATCTATTCTGCCAAAGCCATCAAGCACCACATCATATAATAATATTCCTAAAATAATTACGCCGATACTGGTAGCAAACAATGCAATGTATTTGTAGGATTTGTCTTGGTATTCGTACCATTTGTTTTTGCGCACTTGCTTTTGGCGCATTCTCTTTCCTAATTTCTTGGCCATAACAATTACTTATAAACTTGTTGGTAACGTTTCTTCAACCAGAAACTAATATTGTTCAATAACAAAGTGATGATGAATAAACTCATCCCAACTGCATAGATAGTTTTATATTCGATAGAATCATTCGCCACATCTCCATTTACTGTTTGAACAATGTATGTTGTTGCCGTTTGTACTTGATTTAAGGGATTGAATGTTAATGTAGGTTTATTACCTGCTGCAATAGCAACGATCATTGTCTCTCCCACTGCTCTTGACAATGCAAGTATGATTGATACGGCAATCCCTGATAATGCTGCTGGTATAACAACACGAAATGCAGTTTGAAACTTAGTTGCACCCATACCATAAGAACCTTCTCTTAACATACGTGGCACAGCGTGTAAAGCATCTTCACTTAATGAAGAAACCAAGGGTAAAATCATAATCCCCATAATAATGCCCGGAGCTAAGGCATTGAAATTATTTAATTCTAAAGAAGGAAATGCTTGTTGGATGTATGGTGTTACAAATGCTAATGCAAAATAACCATACACGATGGTAGGTATTGACGCCAGAATTTCTAAAATTGGTTTAACAATATTCCGAACTCGATTGCTTGCGTACTCGCTTAAATAAACCGCTATGGTAATTCCTAAAGGAACCGCTACAGCCATGGCTATAAAAGTTGTTAGAAATGTGCCTGCCAATAGAGGCATTATACCAAAGTGTTGTTGATCTTTAGAAAATGATGGTGACCATTCTGTATCTGTTAAGAAATTCCAGATGGGTACAACTTCAAAAAACCTAACTGTTTCAAACAATAAAACAGCAATAATGCCTACAGTTGTTAACACGGTTAACAAACTGCAGGCAAGTAGGAATGCTTCAATTATTTTTTCTGAGCGCTTCATTCAATAAGGCAACAATTTAAATTATTGTTGTGTAGATTTTAATACTTCTTCTAATTTCACACCAACCGTAGTCTTCAAAGTTAAGAAAAGCGATCCAGTTGTGCCAGAAGTAAAACGTGCTTTTACTAATTTATATGCTTCTGGTGATAAAGCAACATATCCTGTTTCAGGAACCAACGTTGGTGCTTGATCAATGTAATAATTTACAAAATTAGCGACTTCTGGTCTTTTAGATGATTGTTTATTTATATAAATCAACAATGGACGAGATAAAGGTTGGTATGTTCCATTTACAATAGTTTCAGTAGTTGCTAAGATTGGGCCTTTACCATTGTCGTCTTTTTGATCATCAATTGCCACTAATTTCAATTTGTCTTGATTTTCATAGAAATATGCGTATCCAAAATACCCCAACGAATGTTTATCTCCTGCTACGCCACTCACCAATCCATTATCATCCTCACTAGCAGTATAATCTGTTCTGCAAGATCTTGCTTCGCCTACAATCGCTTCTGTAAAGTAATCAAATGTTCCTGATTCTGTACCTGCACCGTATAAATTAATTTTTTCATGTGGCCAGCCTGCACGTATTTGGTCCCAATGTGTTACAGTTCCTTTAGCTGAAGGTTCCCATATTTTTTTCAATTCTGCAACCGTTAGAAAATCAACCCACGTGTTTTCTTTACTAACAACCACCGCCAAACCATCGTATGCGATTGGAATTTCAAGATATTCGATTCCTTTTTCTTTACAGTCTTTGTCTTCTGATTCTTTTATCGGTCTTGATGCTCCAGTTACATCAATTTCATTTCGAATGAATTTTTTGAATCCAGCACCCGTTCCAGATGCATTTGCTGTAATTTTAATATCCTTATTTTCGTTTTCAAATTCTTCTGCAACAGCTTCAGAAATTGGAAAAACAGTAGAAGAGCCGTCTACTTTAATTGAAGAACTTTGTACTGACTCTGAATTTTCTTTATTTCCACAAGAAGAAATCATTACAGCGACAAAGCTAATTAAGAGAATTTTTTTCATGTTGAATTTATTTGTTTCGAATGAATTTTGATAATTTATTTTGCACTTAACATATAGCTTAGTTTAACTACTATATTTTATTGATTATTTCAATTTAACATATTCCTATAATATTGATTTGTTGTATAATGTATGAAAATCAACGTTATACAAATTAGTACTATTGTTGTTAATATACTTTCATTACTACTTACAAAGACCTATTAACCATGCTTAGAGTAAGTTATAGATAAATAAGACATTAAATACTCTTAATTAAATGTTATTCGTATTCGTCATACAAGTCCATACAAAGTAGCAATCTAAATGTTATCATACTATTACTCCAATGTTACCAAAATGTTAAGAGTTGTAAATTAAAAATAAATCTCTTTTTATTCAGCAACACCAAGACTTAATTTTATAGTAACTATTTGATAATCTATGTATTGTAAGTTGCATTAAAATTCTTTCAATATGGACAAAATCGATTCTTTGGGACATTACCTTGATTTGCAATTACACGCAGAACAATACCAACTTATAAATATCAAAATTTATAACATTATCGGCGAAAAAAAACTTTCTATTTGGGAAGAATTAAATGAAGGTGAAAACAATGTAGTTGTAGATATATCCACACTGATTAAGGGTACTTATCGATTAACCATATCTTATTTAAACGACAGATTTGCAGAAGATAGATTCACTTTGTATTAATTAAAACATACTACTCAAATTGAGAATTGGTTTACTTAAAAATAAATAATCAGAGTTTGTAATTTCAATTGTGTTGATTTCATCTAAATGAAAATAAGCAAAAATAGGTTTTCTATTTTCACGTAAATATGCATATTCCTCATGCATAGTCATTCCTTTTATTAAACATGTTGAAACATTGTATTCATATATTCGAAAAGATTTCAACATCAAATTTCCATTATATAATAACACATCAACAACCGTTTGTTGCTTTTTATGTTTTTGCTTTTTTAATATATCTTTTATTTCCCTTTTAAGAGTAGTTGTGTCCATATCATTCTAACGAATTAAGTTTGGATTTTATAAATTTAATAGACTCGAAATAGATGCTAGTCTTGGTTTATATATGGTTATATCTTTTGTAAATTTTGTCATGTTCTCAAAAACAAATAAAGAGTCATCTGCGTCTTCAATACTATCTATATCTGCATTAAAAGATTCGTTATAATAAATAAGTTTCCATTCACCATGTATTGTTTCTACAAGTGCCGACATAGACTCAACCCAATCACCTGAATTTAAATATTCAATGCCATTATAATTTTTAATTGCTGGCTGATGAATATGGCCACATATAACCCCGTCGCACTTACGAAAGCGAGCCAATTCTACTAATGCCATTTCATAATCAGAAATATATGAAACTGCAGATTTTACTTTTTGTTTAACAATTTGTGAAAGCGAATAATAAGGCAAGCCTTTTTTAACTCTATAATTATTATAATGTTTATTTATCCATAATAAAAAGGTGTAGCCTACATCTCCCAATTTTGCAATCCATTTTAAATTGGTTGTAATAGAATCAAAGATATCCCCATGAATGACCAAATAGGATTTCCCAGTTGCACCTTTATGAATATATTCTCTCTCAATGTGAATATTCCCAAAACTTAAAGGCAATATCGTATCCAAAAAATCATCGTGATTCCCTCTTAAGTAATATACTTTTGTTTTATATTGTTCAGTCATTTTTATGACTCTTTTAAAAAATCGTGTGTGTGACTTTTTCCATTTGCCATATTTTTGTAATTGCCAACCATCAATAATGTCACCATTTAAAAGCAAGGTGTCACAAGAATGGTTTTTTAAAAAATTTGATACTTCTTTTGCTTTCGACCCAGAGGTTCCTAAGTGAATGTCAGAAAGCACTATCGTTCTGTAGTGTGTTTTTATCATATACCAAAACAAAAATTCATGTTTGTCTTACAAAAGAACATAAATGTATTGATGTAATTTTTATAATGATATTATGTTATCATTATATATAGCATTCATAGGTAACAATACCATAATATATCCTTAACCTCTACAGAATATAAGAACCATACTTTTATGAAAGGAAATATAGACACATTTATCATGAGACATGTACTTTCAAAAGTAGCAAAACGTATTTTCAATATTCTTGAAAATTTCATTATTAGCAAATTAATTGCATTTAATTCACCTTTTAGAGTTCGTAATTCTTAATTCAATTCATGAAAATATTATATGCCATACAAGGCACTGGAAATGGCCATTTAAGCAGAGCTTTAGAAATAGTACCCTTATTGAAAAAGTACGGAGAAGTAGATGTCTTAGTAAGCGGTATACAAGGAGATTTACAATTGCCTTTCCCAATAAAATATACTTTTAAAGGACTAAGTTTCATCTTTGGGAAAAAAGGCGGAGTAGATTTATACAATACGTTTTTGAAATTAAAATCAAAGCGAGTTTATAATGAAATCAAACAATTGCCGATAGATGAATACGATATTGTTATTAATGATTTTGAACCCATAAGTGCTTGGGCTTGCTATGCAGCCAATAAACAATGTATTTCTTTAAGTCATCAATCTGCTGTTCAATCTGCACATTCGCCTAAACCAATAAGTTATGATATTATTGGACAAGCTCTGTTACGCTACTATGCGCCCTCTACAAAACAATATGGCTTCCATTTTGAACGCTACGATAAAAATATTTTCACACCCGTAATACGGCAACAAATCAGAAAAGCAACAGTTGAGAATTTAGGACATTATACGGTCTATTTGCCAGCATACGACGACGATCGTATATTAAAACATCTCTTAGGATTTGAACATATTCAATGGCGGGTTTTCTCAAAACACAATAAGAAGGGGCTAATAAAAAAGAACGTTGTCATTCTTCCAATTCAAAATGAATTGTTTGTAGAAAGTATTGCAAGTTCAGAAGGTGTGATCTGTGGCGCAGGTTTTGAAACACCAGCTGAGGCACTTTTCATGAAAAAGAAATTATTGGTAATTCCAATGAAAGGTCAGTATGAACAACAATGCAATGCGACGGCATTAGAAGAAATGGGCGTGCCGGTTATGAAAAGTTTAAAAAAGAAACATTTACATATACTTGAAAAATGGCTTAGCTCAGAAGATCGAATTGAAGTAGATTATCCTGATATTACAGAACGGATTTTAGATCATATTTTTTCAAAATATACAAAATCTAAGAGTGAAGGCGATTTGGTTCGAAAATGGGAAAAAGAGCTTGATTTAGATGCATGATACACTTTGAACCCAATCAATCCAATTTGTTTATTCCAGATACACTTTCAACTTATAAAAAAAACCTTGATACCACATTTATTTGGGGCGTTTCTACATCAGCATACCAAACTGAAGGTGGTTATAATGTAGATGGTAAAGGCCCTTCTATTTGGGATACATTTACAAATAAGGATACCCATAAAATACGAGATAAAAAGAATGGAAATATAGCCTGTGATTTTTATAGCCGCTATGAAGAAGATTTGAAATTAATGCATGCATTGGGAATCAATCATTTTAGATTTTCTATTTCATGGGCCCGGATTTTACCTTATGGAATTGGTGAAATCAACCCTGCAGGTGTTGCGTTTTATGATCGTTTAATTGATGCATGTTTAAAATATAATATTACGCCTTGGATTACATTATACCATTGGGATTTACCGCAAGCGCTAGAAAATAAAGGTGGTTGGACGAACCGAGAAGTTGTCAATTGGTTCACCTCTTATGTTTCGATTTGTGTAAAATATTTTGGTGATCGGGTTTCCAACTGGATGGTAATGAATGAGCCCATGGTATTTGTTGGTGCTGGTTATTTTTTAGGTATTCATGCACCTGGTAGAAGAGGAATGAAAAATTTTTTACCTGCAATTCATCATGCCGTATTAAGTATGTGCGAAGGTGCGCGAGCAATAAAATCCATTCAACCTGGAGCCAACGTTGGCACAACGTTTTCGTGCTCTCATATAGAACCATATAGAAATATTGATAAAGATGTTTTAGCAGCACATAGGATGGATGCGCTTTTAAATAGACTATTTATTGAGCCAACTCTGGGAATGGGCTATCCAACAGATGTATTAAAACCATTGCAGCCCATTCATCAGTATATTTTACAAGGCGACGAATATAAAATGCAATTCAATTTTGACTTCATAGGTGTTCAGAATTATACACGAGAATTTGTTAAACATTCGTGGTTAACCCCCTACTTAAAAGCTAGACTTGTTAGTGCTCCAGATAGAAATGTTCAACATACATTAATGAATTGGGAAGTATATCCACAGTCCATTTACCATATGATTAAAAAGTTTGATGCCTACCCCGGAATAAAAAAAATATTGATTACAGAAAACGGTGCAGCATTTGAAGATACCCATCACGAAAGAATTATTGCTGATCATTTAAGGACAATATTCTTGCAAGATCACATAGAACAAGTGTTAAAAGCAAAAAAGGAAGGAGCAAAAGTTGAGGGCTATTTTGTTTGGACATGGACCGATAACTTTGAATGGGCAGAAGGATTTTATCCACGTTTTGGCCTGATTTACACAGACTTCAATACACAAAAACGCATTGTGAAAGAATCAGGAGCTTGGTATGGGAATTTTATACGTGGCTAAACATCTATTTTCTATTTTAGTTCCCCTAAAATTTTCACTTAATTTATACGGGAGGCCACCTTTTTTAACGGCAATTATATGTGGATTAGTAAAATATAGATTACCTTAGTATATCAATTTGTTTACAACAATACCCCCTTAAGTGTAAGCAAACATTACTAAGATTATCATTCTACATACTGCTATGTTACGATTAGACAAAACCGCCATTCAAACTGATGTTCACAAGTTATTCTATGGCTCTTCTGGTAAACTTTGGGAAGGCAACGAATGGATAGAAACAAATGGCTTGGGTGGCTGGGCAAGTAGTTCTTTAAGTGGTTGCAATACGCGTAGGTACCATGGAATGCTAGTTGCAGCGACGAAGCCGCCAACTGAACGCATGGTTTTAGTAAACAAATTGGATGAAATCATCGTTATAAATGATGAATTTATTCCATTGAATACAAATAAATTTCGTGAAGCAATTTCGCCTCAAGGTTATTTATTACTAACTGAATTCAAAAAGGATTTTTTTCCAGAATTTATTTTTGAATCGCATGGTGTTGTAATTAAAAAAACAGTTGCGATGGTACAAGGTGAAAATACAACGGTTGTATTGTACAATGTATTGAAAGCGTCTTCCTCCTTTACGTTTAAATTACTTCCATTAATATCTGGAAGAGACTATCATTCGTTGCATTCAGCAAATGAGGAGTTTAATAAAAAATGCACGTTTGAAAACGGAATATTCAAAACGAAACCCTATGCATCCACTCCTGAAATATTTATTTCTATTCCGAATGCAGCGTTAAGGGAAGATCCGAATTGGTTTTATCAATTCGACTACGCTATAGAACGCTACAGAGGTGCTGATTGCGAAGAAGATTTATTTAATCATGGAACATTTTCATTGAAATTAAATGCGGGTGATTCTTTTGGTGTAATTCTTTCAACAGAAGACCCAACAGGTAGAGATCCCTTTCAACTTTTCGAAATTGAGCGTAAACGCAAAGCTCAATTGCTTGAAGGAAAGTCAAACAATTCCACTGTAGAACAATTAACATTGTCAGCAAATCAGTTTATTGTTACGCGTTCAGAAAATTTAAAAACAGTTATTGCAGGATATCATTGGTTTACCGACTGGGGTAGAGATACAATGATTTCTTTGCCAGGTTTATGTTTAACAACTGGAAAGTTTGATGACGCCAAGCGCATTCTGAAAGCCTTTGCTGAAAGTGTACAGAATGGCATGATCCCAAATCGTTTCAAAGATGGAAACGAAGCACCTGAATACAATAATGTTGACGGGACACTTTGGTTTTTCGTAGCGGTATATAAATACCTTCAAACGACACAAGACAGAAATTTTGTACTCAATGAGATTCTTCCAATATTAAAAGATATTGTTGACCATCATTTTAAAGGCACCTTGTTCAATATCAAAGTAGACGAGGATAACCTTTTACATGCAGGAGAAGTTGGGCAACAACTCACTTGGATGGATGCAAAAGTTGGTGATTGGGTTGTTACGCCGCGCATGGGTAAGCCGGTTGAGATACAAGCATTGTGGTATAATAGTTTAAAAATATTTGCATCGTTATTAGAGACTAATTCTCAATCACAAGATGCAGCGGCAATGGAAACGGCAGCTGAAAAAACAAAGGAATCATTCTTAGCTAAATTCTGGAATCAAAACGGGAATTATTTATACGATTTAATAGGTGAAGACAATCAACCAAACGATTGCATTCGCCCGAATCAACTTTTTGCAATCAGTCTTCCGTTTCAATTATTAGAAGGCGAAAAAGCACAAGCTGTATTTAATTGTGTAGAAGAACATTTATATACACCAGTTGGTTTGCGGAGTTTAAGCCCTCATGATCAAAATTATTATGGCATCTACCAAGGAGATGGAAAAAGACGTGATGCGTCCTATCACCAAGGCACGGTATGGAGTTGGCTTCTTGGACCCTACCTGGACGTTATGATGCGCGTTGGTGGCGACCATGCACATCGATTAAGTAAAAAAGTTATTACTAATTTTACCTACCATTTAGAAGAAGCGGGTATCGGTAGCGTATCGGAAATATTTGATGGAGATGCGCCGCATCACCCACGTGGTTGTATTGCACAAGCTTGGGGTGTTGCCGAAGTATTGCGCGTTATTGAAGAATACCAACTATCGTAAGCAAATTCCAAATCGCAAAAAACCAATTCCAAATAAAACTAAAAATCCCATAACATGAGTTATGGGATTTTTAGTTGGAAGAATAAATGGTAATTTTAATTCACCTTACAATCCAAACAGGTTTCCTTTTGATGAATCAACAAAACAAAAATGAAAAGCTACTATTCATAGGCATACTATTTAGTATGTTTATGTGGGGCTTGAGTTGGCCATCTGGGAAGGTTGCTGCAGGCTATGGTGCCCCTATGACGGTTGTTCTCATTCGCTATGTAGTTGTATTGATTAGTTTCATTCCAATTTTCATGTTTATGAAGGCGCCGCTTTTGATAAACAAAAAGGGTGTGTTGCCCTTATTAATTGCTGGACTTCTATTGTCATTATATACCTATTTATTCTTTTTCGGATTGAAAAACGGATTGGCAGGGGCTGGTGGTGTATTGGTTACTACCATGAATCCAATTATGGCTTATGGTTTGGGATTAATCATAAATAGAAAAAAACCTACGCGAAATGAATCTATCGGTTTGCTATTGGGAATACTTGCAGGGGCTTCCTTACTAAAGCTATGGGGTAATCTAGATGAATTATTTGCTTCCGGAAATCTGTATTTTTTGTTAGCTGCTTTTGTATGGGCTGTTATGAGTAGAATCACATCGACTGCATCAAAGTACGGTTCTTCATTTAGTTTTAGTTTGTGGATGTATGTTGCGACTATTGTTATCGTAATTCCTTTTGTTGACCTATCTGATTTTACATCTTTGATGCAACATGCAGATGGTTATTTTTGGTGGAATATTGTATTTAGTGCTTTATTTGCAACATCTCTTGCCACAACATATTACTTCTATGCGACTACTGCCTTAGGGCCTGAAAAAGCCAGTAGTTTTATTTTTCTAGTACCCGTTTCCGCAGCGCTATCCGCTTGGTTATTTTTAGGAGAAGCATTGCTTCCACATACAATTATTGGCGGGATATTGGGTATTGCTGCGGTGTATATGATTAATAGAAAGAAGTCCTAGGGCTGATGTTGTGCGTTTTGGGTTAAAAGAAAAATATCTAGCTGGCTACATGTTCCCTAATAAATAATAAAAATAGTTTAAATAAATTTCGTCTCTAGTAAATTTTAATTTGACATAAGCGCTATAAAATATTTCTTTCGCGCCATAAATGTTTGAGAAGAAATACGTTCAAATTCTTCAGGATATTCATCTACATATTGATCGTTCCAAGAGCCCATTCCGCCAAACACATCCGATACTGTTAATGCAAATAATCCACAGATACTATTTCTGTTATACTTCATTTTATTCCATTCTTCGATATAAAAGAAATTATTATTTACAATTTCTACAGAACCATTTGAAAAACCTTTTGAAATAATATCTTTTACGATTTCACTTAAATGATTTTCATTGAAATCTCCATTAGGTACTTCATCCGACAAAAAATAATGTGAAAGTCGAAATGCTTCTTCCAACGGAGAATTAATTTTGTGCGCAAACAATTCAATATCAGAAAGTGCTTTTAAAAAGGCTTGTTTAGATTGTTCAAAAACTTCTTTTGAATCCAATTGCATTGTTATGGCTACAGGTTCAAACAAGTAGAATTCCCATGCTTTTTTGTTGCTCTGCAAGTACCACCGATTCGACATACCACGTTCAACCGCTTTATCGTATTCTTTATCACTAGGTGAAAATGCTTCTTTAATTTCAAAAGGAATAATAGGTCTTATACCTTGCTCCTTACTGAATTTTCGAATGGCGTTACATACACTAAATACAAGCCCCGAATCATATAACACTTCGTCCGTTAGACTATTTATAGTGTCTTCAAGTTCTGATGCCGCTGTTAATGGAAACAAGTCTAAGGGGTATTCTTCTAAATCTTCTTGAATCAGTTTCCAAATTATAGCATCTGCTTTTTGAGCACAAATAAGTGTAATTAATTCTTTGCCCGTTACTTTTCTTTCTGGATATAAATAAACAACTGGATCTTCTTCTATGACATCCTCTTTAAATACATATTTAAAAAATAAATATTTCAGGTACTCTGGTATTTCCAATGCAATCTCCGTTACAATACATTCTATTTGTATTTCTTCTAATAGATTTGAAGCAAGCATTTCAAATACTTCTATCCCTTCTGCTGTATGTAAATAAGAATAGAGAGATTCTTTTGAAATACCCTTTCGTCCATTTAACTGATTTGAATCTGAAATAATTTCTGTAATCAATTGAAGCAACTCCTCTTTATTTTTTTGAGCTTTAACCCATTCAATAAACAAATCAACTGTCATTTCATATTGCGAGGAATACGTTGACTTTATAATATAATATTGACTTTTATGCTCTGTAATGACTTCCACCAAATATTCTTGCGTGCCCGAAAATGCTGCAGCAATATGTTCAGGTAGCGCATCAATCTCATATGCAAGTGAACGCACTTTACATTTTACGTCCTGTTCGCTTCTAATGGATTTATACCACGTTGCAAAAGAAAGAACTGCTCCGTTGTCTAAGCCAACTCCAAGAGATACCGCTTCTGGTTTTCTAAGTTCTGTTATTTCAAAAATGCCTCCAAAATAATCCAGTAATTCGGATTCGATTTCTTCAGGTGCTTCTAACAAACCTTTTGTTAAAACAATAATATAATCTAACCTAGTCATATGATGACATTATTCCCCTTCATATATCTTCAATCGACTCTTCGAATTTTTTAACTCCTCTTGCAAAGCATCAATTTTTTCTAATAAATTAAATACGATATCAATGCCTTCTATATTTACATCGAGATCATTATGCATACGAATCATCTTTTCAATTAAGCGAATTTGATTTTCATGGACATAATGCACCTCTTCAACCGTATCTATTTGAATAAGACCGATAGCTACAAGATTATTTATAAATGAAACCTGCACATTGTAATGCGTACTAATTTCAACAACAGGAATAAGCCCTTCTACACTCATGCGTTTCTAAGTTTAGATAACTCGGTAAATAATTCTTTTTCTTTCTCCGTTAAATTTGTAGGCAATGCAACGGTATATGTAATGTACATATCACCAAACTCGGTTTCTTTTTTATAAACAGGCAAGCCTTTGCCTTTTAACTTTACTTTGGTGCCGGGTTGCGTTTCGGGTGCAACTTTTAATTTTACTTTACTATCGAAAGTGTCTACAATTAAGTCACCGCCTAAAAGTGCCTTGTATAAATCGATTTCTATGTTCTGATGCAAGTCGTTGTTGTCTATTTTAAAGTTTGTACTGTTGGTGACATTAATCTGAATTTGTAAATCACCCTTGGGACCACCACTTAAGCCGTCTCCGCCGTACCCAGAAATTTTAATTACTTGTCCATCTTTAATACCTGCGGGGATTGTTATGCGAATATTTCGACCATTCACATTCAATTCCCTTTTATGTGTGGTAAAAATTTCTTTCAAATCTAGATTCAATTCGGCAAATAAATCAGCACCTTTAAATTTTACGCCGCCTCTACCACCTCTAGACCCGCCACCGCCGCCACCAAACATGGAACTGAAAAAATCAGAGTAGTCCGATTCAAACGGATTGCCTCCACTTGACCTTGATCCGCCCGATTGTTGAGATCTTTGCTGCCCGGAATTTGCATAAGCATTTCCGTTTTTCCAATTATCCCCATATGCATCGTATTTCTTTCGATTCTCTGCATTGCTGAGCACTTCATTGGCCTCATTAATCTCTTTGAATTTTTGTTCGGCTGCTTTATCATTCGGATTTAAATCGGGATGATACTTTCGAGCCATTTTACGATAGGCCTTTTTAATGTCTGCTTCTGTGGCACTTTTAGAAATGCCAAGAATATTATAATAATCCATACAAGAATGCTACTTACTGTTACTTCCATTAAGTTGAACATTTTGTTTTATAAAATCAAGTGATTGATTCGTATAAACTTAAAAAACCCTAACAAATGATATTTGTCAGGATTTTTTAAGTTTATACGATCCTTAAGCTTACCTCTTCAGTAATCTAAAGGTTTTTGTAATGCCTTCATATTGTGCAGTTACCATATATACTCCAACGGGCAAACCAGACCCTAAATAAATTATTTGATTCGCATGCAATGTATTAGAATCCCAAACAACAGTGCCATTGATATCGACCATAGTTACGTTCAAAGCAACATCTGTCGAATAAATCACGTGAATGGTTGTTTGATCTAAGAACGGATTCGCACCCACTTTTATAGCATTCAAAAATTCAATATCTGTTGTTGCATTCGGACTTGCAGCCATTGCTTGTGCAGCATTTGCATTGCTACAAACATCGATATTTTTCATGTATAAATTAACTGTATTGTTCGGCTGGCCTGCAAATGTAAATTTATATGCCAAGTAAATAACCCCTGTAGTTGTTGAACTAATCGTAACTGTTTTGGTTGTGTACGATGTAGGTAAGCCAGCACTAACAGTTATTGCAGGCTGTGCTAACACAGCACCATTCCACATTTCGCCTGTTGCAAAACCAAGTTCCATTTCCGTAACAGGATTTTGTGCATCGTTTTTGAAATCGAAAGATACCGTATATGTTTGTCCGCTAACTACATTAATAGCCTTTCCTGTTTCGATAACCCAAAGATCTGCGTTACCCCACTGGCGATGTTTAATGTTTATTGCATTAGTGGCAGTAACTACAGCGGAACCATTTCCTTGGTCTGCCCAATCATTTCGAACCACCCATTGATCTGCAACCGGGGCAGTTTGCATTATACAATTTTCTGTTGGCGTTGTTGGATTTATAACGGCAATTGAAATGCTGTTAGAAGTAACAGTCCCACCAACATTATCTGTTGCTTTTGCATGAATCGTATACGTACCGGCAGTAACAGCAGTCCATGTGTAGGTATATGGTGCATTCGTGTCTGAACTCAACAAAACTGTTCCATTATAAAATTCCACTTTAGAAATTGTTCCGTCTGAATCAGTTGCATTGGCAGAAATCGTGACAGAAGCAGGTGCAGTGAAACTCGCATTATTTGTAGGACTAGTAATCGCAATCGTTGGCAATACATTTTCAGGTGCAGTAACTGTTACAACAAATGTTTGCGTACTTGTGCAGCCTCCATCATTTGTATACGTTGCTACATAATTCCCAGCTTGATTTAATTGAATATTAGTCACTGTCGTTTCACGCGTTGTCGCAGTAAAATTTTTCGGACCCGTCCAAGACCATGAACCCGTAGTAACAGGTTGCGGACCAAATTTAACGGAACCACCAACAAGTAGTGTAGCCATTGTAGAATTTGACCATGCACCATTTATTTGAATATACGGGATAATAGCCGTTGGCGTGCAGGCCGGATTTACAATAAGTGTAATGGCTGCAGACGTTGTAATTGCGCCGTTATTATCGGTTGCTTTTGCTGTGATGGTATATGTGCCTACTGCAACATTTGTCCAGCTATAATTATAGGGTGCTGAAACATCTTTATATAATAAAGTTGCACCAGTGTAGAATGCAACACTAGCAATGGTCCCATCTGTATCTGATGCATTTGCTGATAATGTAATTGTTGCAGGCATAGTAAATGTTGCATTATTGGTCGGAGAAGTAATACTTACTATAGGCAATGCATTTGCAACAGCTGTTCCGTAAAACTCTACTTCGTTCACGTTGCCATATCCATTTATTGGCGCCAAATAACGCACATATCTAATAGCAGTTGCATTCGTTAGGTTCACACAATTCCAGCCATAAGCAGGTGCTGTTGCAATCGTATATAAATCCACTACACCCGCTGAGAAATCTGCCGTACTTGATCCTTGAAATTTTCCGCCAACCATACGATCTGAATAGTTTGCTCTTGGATAAAAACGAACCCCCGTAATTTTCTTGTTACTCACCAAATCCAAACCAGCCCATGAAGCATCGCCACTGGCAGCATCAAAAAACGTATTGACATTGCCATCAAATACCTTATCCTTGTTATCGTTTGTTGTGCCACTGTACGAACCAGCTGTTCCTAAATAATTCGTTGTATTTAATTTTGTGTTCGCAAGTGTGCAAATTGGTGCAAGTACGCTAACTGTTACGCCTGCTGTAACCGCTGTTGCACCTAAATTGTCCGTAGCCTTTGCAGTAATCGTATACGTTCCTGCTGCAACGTTTGTCCACGTATAGCTATAAGGTACCGAAGCATCCGAACTTAATAAAACTGTACCGCTATAAAAATCTACTCTAGAAATAGTGCCATCTGCATCGCTCGCATTTGCTGAAATTGTAATACTAGCGGGCCCATTATAGGTTGCATTTGTTACGGGTGCTGTCAATGTAATTACAGGTGATTTGTTAGATGAACCACCTTTGTAATCAAAGCTAATAACTTCACCAACTACAGAAACATTCGTAATGCCTAAATTAGCTGCTAAGCCAGCCAAAGAACCATCTGCTAAAAATGCACTTGGATTCGTTGTGTTATCAAACTTTGTTCTGTTTTTATTTTGAGAAAAAGTAGCTTGATTTAAATTTCCATTTACTGCGTTGGTTCCACCAGGTCTATATATATAAAGTTCTTCTGGTCCGTTTGCTCCATTTCCATCAATAGTTGGATTGACTCTATATATTAACAAGCCTTCGTCACCACCAAGTTTTGATTCATAAAACCCTTCTTTTTTTCTATACTCCAGTACTAAATATTGATCTGTATTTGGGAGATTGATTCGGTATGCCGCAAATGAAGAGCGAGAAACAGGAGCTAAGCTATAGCGACCCGCATCTGTTAGTACAGGGATACTTGGACTCCATTTTGCATAATTTTGTTTTAAATATACCGTCATGTGTCTTGGAGAATTCCAATCACCACTCGACATCAAATCCCAGTCTCCAGAAGGCTCATGCGGATAGTCCGTGTAGTGATATAAATCTGGCGCACCAAAAGAATGAAATAACTCGTGACAAATAACTCCAATACCTAAGGCATCCGAAAACACAATGTTATAATCGTATGCTCTTTTGTTGTTAATTTTTACGGTTTGAGAATAAAGAGACCAACGGTGTGGCCAAAGCAATTCAGACCAGCCTTCATTTACACCATTAATTACAAATACAATGTTATCAATGTTACCATCGTTGTCGCCATCAATCATCAAATTAGCTGGCACTTGGTTTTGAACAGCCTTAACAGCGTTTGCTAATAGGGTATGTTCCCGTGTGGTTGAATTGGGAGTGGCATTATCATATCCATCGGGAGCATCTTTTGTATAATAACTTCTTGGATGAGAATCATGGTACGATACAGGATACGTACCTGGTGATGTTGGATAAAAAGAACTCACCAAATCCAATTGGCTATTTGAAGCTTCTTTATAAAAATCTCTCACAGAAGCAGAACCAACCGCATTAAATTTTGACGTAATCGTAGACATAGGGAGTGTTATCTCTCCTTGATCACTAAAGCTAATAAACACAACTAAGTTATTATAAACACCTGATGCTTGTCTTACTGATTGTGGAGCGGATGTCCTAAGATTAGATTGTGGAACAGCTTTTTGCGCTTTTAATTGCTGTGTTTTTGCAACAACCTCTGTATCGCTTAAATTTACACCTGGCTGAATACCTATCGAAGATGGGTCAACTTGTCCCGCGATAAAATTAGAAGGTATTAATTTTCCGTTTTCAATAATTGCATACACATAAAAACCGCTAGTCTGATTTTTAATGATGGTGTAATTATTACTATCGTGCATCCAGTTATGAAATTCATTACCCGTTGCCAAACAATTTAAAATGGTGCCGTCAGGTTGTGTTACGCGCATAGGTACATTTTTCATGTAAGATGCTTTCACAGAAACAACAAAAACAATACAGAAAATTAAGGAAAGGAACTTGGATCCGATATTTCCTCGTAGTAGATTTTTATTCATACAGTTTTGGGTTAGGGTTAATTCTTTTTTTTGAATTCGGAAATAAATACTGATTGTATATAAACAAATATATTTCATTATTGCCGTTGATCCTTACAATTTCAGTTCAAATACTTGAAAATTTGTGTCTTATGTTCGAATACGAGTTCCCTATTGTTTAAAAGCACTATTCAAATTTATGAATAAATACCCAATAAGGGCATTTTATAGGATAATAGTAAAGACAAATTGAAGTTCAAAAAGTAAACATCTATTATTAAAAATTAAAACTAAAAATAATAAATCCCCTTAAAATAATAAAATCATACTAATATTCGCCCATTGAACGAAATGTAAGATTTATCCGAGGAAGTTGCACCTTTTTTGTTTTTAGCAAAGCATGCTGCCAATATTTTTGGGTAGCTCCTTTCATAAGCAATAAACTCCCATTTGCTAAAAATTGCTTTACGACTAGTTTTGTGGTTTTATGTTTAAAGGAAAATGTGCGTTCGGCACCCAAACTAACCGAAGTGATACAGGCATTTTCTACGAGAGATTTTTCATCATCACTATGCCAAGACATTCCTTCTTCCCCTGAATGATATAAATTCAACAAGCAGGAATTAAATGTTTCACCAGAAATTTTTTCAACCAAGGTTTTCAATTCCATTAATTCTTTTGTCCAAGGCAAAGCCTTTTTCTTTGTATTTGAATACGAATACTCAAACGATTTGTCGCCATACCATGCAACCATGCGCTTAGTAACATAGTGTTTGCCATATATAAATGATTCGTCATGCTTCCATTCAATGGAATCAAGGAGTGCATTAAAATACTCCTTCGCACGTGCAGTATCTATAATACTACCATGATATTCCACAACACCGTCGTAAGGCAAGAGATTTTTTGTTGGGTCTTGATTGAATAAATCCATGGGGAAAGAAAGTACTAAGTACGGAGTATTAAGCACAAAGTAAGTGAAAATAGTTTTACATGTTGCTCGATTCATTAAACTGAATAGCATCCATTACGTTCCGTATATTATCATACCATTGGGGGAATATGTTGTCCATTTTAAAGCCGACTTTGTACTCCGTACTTAATACTCCGTACTTTTTTGTCCTCCTTCCCAGCCGATCATCGCTGTCTTTCGCAGTGGGCCCCACATATAGCCTCCAAACTGACCAGAGGATTGAATCACCCGATGACATGGAATCAGAAATGCAATCGGATTGCTTCCAATGGCTGTACCCACGGCTCTTGAAGCGCTAGGCTTATCTATAGCTTTGGCTATTGTTCCGTAAGTTGTCAAATTGCCAAAGGGTATTTTCAATAAGGCTTGCCATACGTTTAATTGAAAATCGGTTCCTTTTAAATGCAATTTGATTTGAGACAGATTTGTCCAATCTGTTGAAAAAATAGCCAGAGCTTGTTTATGCATTTTTGTCTCTACCTTTTCAAACAATGCTTTCGGAAATTGCTTTTTAAAAGAATCAAAACTGCGTTCTTGATTTTCAATAAAAGTCAAATGGCAAATTCCTTTTGATGTAGAAGCAACAAGTACTTCTCCAAAAAATGTTTGCGAAAAACTATATTGAATGGTTAACTGTGCTCCTTCGTTTTTATATTCTGCAGGTGTCATTCCCTCAATCTTTATAAACAAATCGTGCAACCTACTTGTACTAGACAAGCCAATTTGATGTGTTACATCAAGCAAATTTACAGCAGAAGTTTGTATGATTTTTTTAGCATGTTGTATACTGATATATTGCAAAAATGCTTTGGGGCTTACTCCTGCCCATTCACTAAATATGCGTTGAAAGTGATCGGGGCTCAGATGCACTGCTGCCGCAATTTCTTCTAGGCTGGGTTGTTTCGCATAATGTGTCTGAATATATGCAATCGCTTCTTCAATGCGTTTATACTGTATGGTAGCTTGCTCGTTCATGTTTTTATTCAATTGAATCAGTGCAATTTAAACCTACAAGGTTTTTAAAACCTTGTAGGTTTGTCCACTATAACAAAGATATGAAATAATTATACTGTAAAAATCCGAAACGTGCGATGTTTCAATTAGAATGGATTGCCGTGCGTCTGTTGAATAATTTTTTTAGTAATGGAGGGAAACTGATGGAGAACTTTCAAACTCATATCTGTCAGATTCTTTTTGCCAAATAATCCCTGTAAATAATATCCAATCATAATTCTCGTATCAAACTGCTGTTCCCAAGCATTTTGATACGTTCTAATGAACACCTCTTTTGAAATATTTCCTTTAGAAAAAGAAGCTAGTAACTGAGCAAATATATGTGAGGCACGTAATGCCATACTCATGCCATTTCCACATAAGGGTGTTACCGAGCCAGCCGCATCGCCCAATAAGAATATACCATTTCTATAGGTCGACTTTTTACGAAACGTTACATTACTTATTACAAGCGGTTCTTTAAATAAAAATTCAGCCTGTGTAAAGTGTTTTTTTAAAAATGGATTCTTGAACAATACGTTCTCTTCCATTTTTTTGATGTCATTCTGTGCGTTATTCAATTGAATGGAATTGACTAAATAACACATACAATACGCATCCAAATCTACTTTAGAAATTCCGCAATAGCCTCCGCTAAAATTATGAAGTTCTATCCTATCCGTTGGCAAATCGGTTTTAATGTGATATTTTACTCCGATGTAATTCTCTTTATTGTGTTGCTTCTGTTTTTTGGAATGTATGAATTGAGGTGTGTATTTTCCGTAGGTTCCACATACGATATTTGAAGTGTAATATCCTTGTGATGTTTCTATTCGGTAGGAATTTGAATCGAGTTGTATTACATTCAATACGTTGCAATTCTCACGTATACATATACCCTTTTGTTTGGCTACTTCATACAGTTTAAAATCGAGTGTATGTCTGCTTATGCCAAAGCCACCTAAGGGCAAAGTTGCATTCAGCATAAATCCTTTTTCAGAACTAATTCCGACAGTATTTATTATGGGTACGTTTAGCTCCGCCAAAGGAATTCCTAGTGCGGTGATGAAATTCCAACTTTCCATAGAGATGTATTCGCCACATACTTTATGAAAAGGATACGTTTTTTTTTCAAATAAAATGACTTCGACCCCTGCATCGGCTAATTGTATCGCCAAGGATAAGCCAGCCAAACCTCCGCCAATAATAGCGCATGAATAATTGTTATTTGTTTCCATATACAATCACTTGATGTCGGAATGCCCACATATTTTTTATGGAATAAGCCGTTACTCCTGCTTTATCCATAATATCCTTCCATTCCTTTTTCTTAAAGCCTCTAGCAACAGATAAGGGCGCATCATTTTTAACCAAGTACGATTTTGAAAAAAGTTTCGTCAAGCATAAAATTGCAGTATATGCAATCGTATTCCGTTCTAAATCATTAATCAATAAAATGGTTTTATGTTGTTTCGCAAATTGCATCAACTCTATCAATTGCTCTTCTGAAAGATGATGGCAAAACAAGCAGGCATGAATGATGTCAACATGTGGAATATAATCGAACAATCGCCTATAATCGTCGCAAATAAAATGTATCGGATAATTCGCTGCATGTGCATTTGCGTAATCAATGCAGATAGGATTGAGATCAATACCGGTCAGTGAAACATATCTATTCTTCTTTTTAAACCAATAGTGAAGTACCTGCAATGTATCGCCACCTCCACAACCAATATCCACAAGACTTGATATCTTATTGTTCTTCAAAATTTTTTGTATGCCAGACAAACTAATACGATAACCACCTAGCCACGTATTGATAAAATTTAACTCTTTCAGATTTAAAAATAAATCTTTCTTCGGTATATCCGTAGCATCTAATAACTCCTTCTCGTGGCTTCTATATTTAAGCATACATCAATTTCAATGTTTCGATACTTAAACCTGGACCAAACGCTGCTACAAAAATAGATTGTCCAATAGTTGGATGTGTATTTTTTTCTAATAAATTTTTCAATACAAATAATACCGTAGGTGATGACATATTTCCATAGTCACGCAACACCTCATACGATGATTTTAATTTTTCTGCATTTAGATTTAATGCATCGCAAAACCCATCAATAATTTTTTTACCCCCCGGGTGTACGGCCCACAGATCAATATTTTCTGATTGAACATTGATGCTCTCTAACATGGATTTTATGTTGCCGTTAATTAAATCCGATACATAGGAAGTTAAATTCATTTTAAATCCCGTCTCCGATAATTGCCACGCCATATCGTTTGCGCCTTCATGCAACAATAAGGAATGAAAGCCATTTAGCTTAATTAAATCTTTATCTTGATATTTATTAGGTGTAGCTTCGACCAAAACAACTGCGCAGCCATCACCAAACAATTGATTTGAAATGATGTAATCGTCTGAATAATTCTTTTGAAAGTGAATGGAACATAATTCCGTACATACAACCAACACGCGTGCATTGTTATTACTCTTACAAATTGCATCTGCTTGCTTTAAGGCTAATATGGCGGCATTGCAACCCATAAAATTAATGCTACACCTGTCTATCGTAGGATTTAATTGCAATGCTTGAGCCAACTGAATATCTAAACCAGGCGCAATCAACCCCGTACATGTAACGGTAATAATATGGGTAATAGATGATTTAATGGATTCGAAATTTTTTATTTTAAGTACAGTTCCTATAGACAATTTAAGTGCTTCATGGTTATATATGTCCATACGCTTTGTTAAACTTGGCTCTGGTAAAAGACTTTCACATTTAGGAAAAAATTTAAACTCAGATGTAGACACACTAAAATCTTTTAATACCGAATGACGCGTTTCGATACCCGTTTTAGTTCCAATGATTTTTATCTTCCGCTGTATTTCAGTGTCGTCCGTTGAACGAGCATAAAACTCAGAAAACACTTTTTGATTGTGTTTGTAAGCTGGCACGCCAGTCTCTATGGCTGAAATATATGTCACGCGAAAGTATTCATAATGTATAATATTAGAAAACAAGTATTCATGCATATAGCTGCAAGCAGATTCATACGCATGGTATGTTTAAAATTTGCTGCAGTTCTATCTTTAATAACTGTACTGAACCAATACACATAATACCCAACAATTGGAAGGAAGAACAGTTGCAAAATATAAAACGAGCTCAAAGATTCCGTTGCATTAAAGTAAAGGAAATAAAATAGGTTTGTACCTAGAAACATGATACCTGTAAACAAGAATGTTCCAATATACCCCAGTTTATAACTAATGGTAATAACGCCATCTTTATAATCTTGTTGATGCTGATAAATCTGTGTCAATGGATAAGCGCCTGCAATTTGTAGAGAGCAGGCTATAAGTAAATAAATTATCGGCTGATTCAGTTCCAATAACTGGCCAGTAATACCTAACACACACATATAATACGTGAAAGCACCTTGAAAAAATACCACTGTAAGAAATCCGATGTAGGGATATTTTTTTAGTCGAATGGTTTTAGAGCTATAGGCTCTTGAAGCTAGGATGTATAAAAAAATACAAATTGCAAACTTCCAATGAATACAGACAACAGATAGAATCAATGCAAGTATGTCCAAAAAAACTGTTACATAAAATAATTGTATGGTTGGCAATGGTGGATTTTCTATACCGCCAATGCTGCCTTCGTCTTGATCGACATAACTGTTGTAGCCATTACTTGCTGGATATACCAGTAGATGTATTATGAGAAAACTCACAATTACATTAAAGTTTAAAATATTCACTCCTGATTGACTTAATGCCAATAGGAATAAAGGCATCAATAAAAATGAAAAAGGTATGCGCAATAAGGTGACCGTGTTTTTATCTATCAAGTTTGCCATTCCTAAGGTATCTATTCAAAACTGAATTTGAATAGATAAGTTACACCCTTTAAAAGGAAATTCCTTATATCAAAGCTGGGATTTATTGCAAAATTATTCTGCATTAGAAAATATACGTTCCGTTTATACTCTTAATTCTTTAGAAATGAGTTTTTTATACGAGCTACGTTTATAGGCCTTGAATTAGCGCTCAAGTATCACTTTTAAATTTACCATATTTTGTGTCTGTGCATCCTTGATAATGGATTTACCTACAAAAGATAGCGCATTCCAAGGATAGGAATCATGGCCATAAAATTCGCTTATTACTTTGGTTTTATTTTCACCAATGTCTTTAACTATCGTTGCCGCCTTTTGTTCTCCCTCAAAAGGTCTTTCAAATCGTATATCAACTTCAACTCGCTCTCCGTCTACTTTTGTGATTTTCTGCTCTCCCTCTCCTACTTGGTCGTTACTGCTACTCCAGTGTGCAACAAATCCAAGTGTTCCGTCTACACCTGTATACGTCATTACAAGATTTGAATCTTTCATTACCCAAACGCTATAGTATTCTTGATTCTTTAATGACTTCACAAAATCGTACACTTCTTTTTGCGGCTTATTTATAACAGTAGAAACCGAAACCGTATAGGTACTTGGCATAATGGCGGCTACAAGCAAAAATAGCGCAACAAATACGCCAACAATAACTGTTATTACTTTAAGTATTTTCATTTTATAACTGAATGTATTGTACTAATTATTTTCTGTATATGATTTAAAACTATTCAAAATCGCTTGCCAACCCGCTTGTTGCAATTTGATTGAATTCTCCGATTCAGGCTCAAAACGCTGTACTATTTTTATTTTTTCTTCAACGATAGAAAACGCAATCGTTGCTTTTCTTCCATCACCCATGGTATAGGCAATCCATTCCGTAGGTTTAACTTCGTCGTAGATTCCCCAAAAATCAAAACGCATACTGCCGTCTTTCGCAGCCATCGTCGTTGTAAATTTTCCACCCACACGCAAATCATTTTCCGCTTTCGGAGCATGCCAATCTGGAGATGCATGATTCCATTGCGTAATATGTTCGGGTGCATTCCAATAACTCCACACTTTATCGATTGGCGCATGAACGATTGTTTCAATAGTAATGGGATTTTTCATATTTTTAAACACGTTGAGTTATTATTTCGTATCGCTTTAGAAATAAGAACGCTATTCCTTCATTTTTAACATTCGATACATGGAATAACTAAATTAAGGATATTTTTACGATTTTGAAATTCGATTGGCGACAGTATGTGCTAAGGAATTGATTTCAATGACTTCTTTCTTGGGGCGATGCCCCAAGTTTTGATATGTAAGGCTTTCAGCCTTTCCGCTCTATCAAATGGAATCTGCAAACCAGTTCTGAAATTTTCGTCGTGACCTATGTTTTACAGACCACCGGGAGAATTTAATGGATAGCTAAACGTGTCTGAACGATGATTCGTGTGATTTAACTCATGGACCTAATTGTTATAGCATCCAATACAGTCAAAACTTCTACGTATTTGGGCAAAATTCAAATCACCCTTCTGCCAACGTTTTATCCGATTCTTAATCCGTTTTCTACCTCTTTATCCAAACCTAGTAGCGTAATTGCTTTATCATTTCCCAATGCACCAAGTATCAAACATTCGCTTTGTATGTTTGCAATTTGCTTTGGTGGAAAATTAACGACAGCCACAACTTGCTTGCCAATCAATTCTTCTGTGGAATACAAAACGGTGATTTGAGCAGAGGTTTTTTTAATTCCCAAGGCTCCAAAGTCAATGTGTAATTTATACGCAGGATTTTTTGCTTCTGCGAATACTTCTGCCTGAATAATGGTGCCAACACGTATATCTACACGTTCGAATTCGGCCCAAGAAAGATTGTTGTCTGAATTTGATTTCATTTTTTTGTCTGAATTGGGATTTGTGGGATTATGGGATTTATTGGATTGGAAAATATTGATTGCATATTTTAAAAACCTTGATCTCTGTTTACCATAGTTACTCCAACCGTGTTCAATGGCTCACATAGCACCACATTTGTTGTGTGGTGAAACGGTCTGTGTATGACAGTACATGGTGCTTATCAATATTTTCACATGTATCCGTCAAATCTTAATGCTGATTACGCTTCTACCAATGCTTTAATCTGCACTAATATTGGGTTCCATCCTTCGCCTTTATTATATACGTCGTCATATCGTTTCTCACCTTCTGCGGCACATTCAAACCCGTCTTGTATCACGGTTAATTTTGTGTCTTCTCCGTAGCTTTCTAGCTTATAGGTAACATTTAAATAATTCTCAGGAATATCTGGGTACGACGCAAAAGGATCAATCACCGTATATAAAAGTTCTTCATGGGGATGAATGGCTAAAATTTTGCCTTTTACAAAAACCATTTCTTTTCCCTCATACTGGCCGCGCCATAACAATTCGCTTCCAACCTTCCAGTCCGAAACGGTTTCGCAGCCGAACATATATACTTTTGTTTTAGCAGGATTTACTAATGCATCCCAAACATCTGCTGCAGATGCCTGTATGACGATTGTGTTTGAGACGTTTTTTTGTGGTTTCATGGTAGGTTAATTATCTTTCAGATTGATTTTTCTATATTCAGCTATATCATCTATTCTTCCTAGGGGAGACGCCCCTAGTTTTGATATGAAAGGCTTTCAGCCTTTATCGTACGAAATAGAATTTATCCTTTCATTTTTTATTTTGTATGCGCTGAATTTCTTTATCGAAATCAGAATTTATTTTTTGTGTTTTATTAAACACATCATATTCTTCTTCCGCCTTTTTGTCGGCTTGTACTTTAGCAATTGTCTCTACATTCCCTAACACCTTATACTCATTAAACGAAAGGAATTTATTTACACTTTCCGCCAGCTGTTCCATCGTAAACGCATTTCCTCTTTCGATCAAATTTTCGATGTAATCAAAATAACTTGTTACGGTCCGTTCCAGCTGTTTAATTTCATTTTCATTCAGATAGTTTTTTGCAATAGTCGTATCCGATTTTAAGATTCTCCCGCCTGGTGAATTTTTCCAGGTAGTTAAACCCATGTGTTCTTTTTTACTATCTGCCTGCCCATAAATAATTTCAGCAGCTGTCTTTCCTGTGATAGCGAAATGAAATTTATTTTGAACGCTTGCAAAAAAGTGTTTTTTTACTTCCGAATGCACATCATAATCGATACTACATTCTTGAAAAATATCTGTAATCTGTTGATATATTCTGCGCTCACTTGCACGGATGGAACGAACACGTTCTAGTAATTCTTTAAAATAATCTTTGCCAAAAAACTGTCCATTTTTCAACCGATCATCATCCATTACAAAGCCTTTAATGATATATTCCCTCAGCGTCTTTGTTGCCCAAATTCTAAATTGGGTGGCTTTGCTGCTATTAACTCTGTAACCAACTGAAAGTATAACATCTAAATTATAATATTCAATATTTCTAGTGACCGTTCTTTCACCTTCTAGTTGAACTTGTGCAATTTTTGCACAAGTTGTATCCTTTTCCAGTTCCCCTTCAAAAATATTCTTCAAGTGCTTAGTAATTACAGATCTATCTACTCCAAACAAGTCTGCGATTTTTTGCTGTGTTAGCCACACCGATTCGTTTTGAAAATAGATTTCAATCTTTACTGCTCCATCTGGTGCTGTATACAGCAAAAAATCCGACAGCTCGTCGCTTGGTTTTAGTGTGTGTTTATTTTCGCTAGCCATGTTGATTTGTTGGTGTTACAAGTTAAACAATTTCATAGTACTTTTTAATGCAAAAAAATAGCTCCATTTACTTCTTCCTTGGGGCGATGCCCCAAGTTTTAATATTTCAGGCTTTCAGTCTGTATGCTCTCTATCATGAGCATTTATTAAATATTTCATATATCAATCTCCGAAAAAATTTACATGTTCAATAAATGCGTCTTCCCCAAAGCTGTTATTTGATTCTTCGGAACACCTGCCTCTTGTGCATACATAGACCAATCACGTATTACAGCAATTACTTTCTCAATAATTTCTTTCGGCTTTTTAATATTCATTTGTTTTGCTAGCGACAATAAATCTTCGCGCGTTATATCTTCTCTTTTCCCATTTACAGATAGTTGGTGTTTGCCAATCCATTTGTTTGCGGGGTTGTACGCATAGGTAACATCATAGGCGGGCGATAAGCTCCACATACCAGACGTATCCATCAGAAACGAAATATTTTTTGTATGATCATCTTGATTGCGGGCGATCACATTAAAAACCATGCGTAGATACAATTGCTCTGCATCTGTATATGGCAATCGCAATTGGCGCATTGCTTGAAACGCTTGTTCGTACGAATATGCATTTGGATTATTATAATCAAAATGACACATTCCACAAAGTGTTTGCATGTGTAGTTTTTCATCATTGGCAATGCGATCAAAACGTTTGGTCATAAAATGTGCCCTACCGTTTTCTTCCAATAATTTACTCGGCATCATTACAATTCCACACGCAACAGCCATTTTATAATAGGCATACTCAATGCGTCCATACCCTTTGGGATCGCCCAAGGCTTCGTTGGTTACACCATCAAATTTTATGAGCCAATGTTCAAATCCTTTCTGAGATTTTATTTGTCCAGAACGTACTTCCCCTGTTTTTTCATTATATGCAACCACAGCTTTTGCACGTGCACCACCAGCAGAGGTACCTACACGAATAATATCTGAAAATGTTTCTGCATCATCATTCGAAAAATGACTATCTAAGGTTTCTTTAATCGACAAAGCCTTTTTAGAAAGTTCTACCAAGTCACCAATCTCCAAGCCTTTCGACGGTTCTTTTTCATTGCGCTCTGTCGGTTCAAATTCTAAGGCGCCCATACCGCGTGAACCCAAATAACACAATCGTTCAACCGGACTCATACTGTCTTTGTCGCGCCCTTTTGACGCCAGCCATAAATCAATCAACTGATTCCCGAACCGATCGGGCAAGGCATCCGATAACAAGCCTGGCAAACCATGAAACGTTTCTTTAGGAAGATTTGCAAACTGAAAAATTTCTCCGCTACGTGCATTTTCTAATGGCATCATAATCGGCGCAACATCCAAACCCGATTTTAAAAAACCTGCTTCAAATTCAAAAGTGGCATAGTCTTTTTCGTAGTTCCACAAGACAGCGCCTACTCGTTGCCCCCACAACATCACGTTTGCTACTACCATTCGCTTTCAGGTTTGTCTTTTTTGCTTTTGTTTGAAGCACGCTTGCGCATGTTGGCTTGCTGCTCTGCAACCATCAGCGGACTGATTTCTTCTTTTATAACAAAGGCATCAAGCAAATCTAAATTATTGAGCCCACGCAGCAATTGCACAAAACTTAACAAACTACCCACACGACCATTCTCTATTTCACTGATGGTACTGCGAAACAAACCACAACGATCGGCAAGCGCTTGTTGCGTAAGATTGTTTTTTAGACGCATGCGCTTTAGTTGCTTGCCCAACTCTTCAATGATTGCGGGATCACTAAGTGCATACCAGTTTATATTGTTGCTTAAGTACGACATAATACATGTAATAAGCATTTAATGTTGCTATTACACAACTAATATACGAAAAATTAGAAATAAATCAAATATAATATGTTGTTTATAGGCAACAATACCTAATAAAATAGGGTTAATGTTGCCTTAAGGAGACAAAAAAATTAAAATTAGTTCCATTTGGTTTAATACAGGCTTAAAGTGTAGATTATTTAAAAATTGTCTGAACTATGATTGATTTTATTAAGCCGAAAGGAAGGTGATTAAAATAAAATCAATATCATAAAAATCATAATCTCTGTCGCTTTGGAAGAGGAACTCAGACAAAAGCAGTAACAAAAGTGCAAATTATTTCTTCTTGATCTGTTTTGCTTTGTCTGCTAATAGTTTTTTTGCTGAACGTGTGCTCACAACTTTTTTACCCGTCTTCTCTTCAATTTCTTTTCGGGTATTACCAGCAATGGTGCCGCCTTGGTTGGCTATAATTTTATTCTCGTCAAATGTTTTTGGCTTCTTTTCTTTGCTAATTTCAGAAGTAGTAGCTTCTGCAAGCATATTCAATACCAATTCAAGATTGGTCATATTGTCTCTTAAATTTTCTTTCTTCAGATCCTTGTGATTTTTATATTCCTTCACCGTTAAGCCGCTCCAGGCCTTCGTAATCTCATCGGTTAGTATTGCATATTCTTGACCTTTTTTTACGCCTCTTGTATCCCATTCATCAGTCAACTCTTTACGTACTTCAATACTTTTTAAACGCTGATTAATCCATTCTTTGCTGTATCCTTTTTTGAGATAGGTTTCCATCAATCGATCAATGCCAATTTCAGGGTCTTCTATTTCATCGATACGCTCACGGGCAACTTTTGCGATCCATAATTTAAAGGGTTCTGCCTTAGGTGAAGGTACAGATTGGATTAAACGGAATAATTGTTCCGTATCAGCAACGTCTGTAAGTCTCATTTTACCATCTTCTGCTATTAATTTCAAACGGTTACAATTTGTAACCGTTTCATTCCCTTCCTTTAAAAGCCTACTTTTCAATACTTTCCAATAATTTCGCGCTCCTTGATGATCAATTTGATCGCTGAGTACCGAAATTACGTCCACTACAGAAAAATACCATTTTTCTTGTTCGGCATCCCAGATACTGCGAACCTGTTTTTGTTCAAATAATTTTATAGCTGTTTCCTGATTCATAAAAATTGAATTGTTAGATTAAACAAGTTACGATTAAAATTTAAATTGCGTACAGATGTTGAAAATGGAGAGAAGGTTGGTGATATTTACAATTGTCTCAACTGTGATTTGTTTGATATTGTCTGAACTATGATTCGTTTGATTAATTTGAAAGAAAATTGATTAAATAAAAAAAATATCATAATCATATCAATCATTCAAATAACAAGAATCATAACCTGCCCCAATTTTGAGCGGGAGTTCAGACAATCTTTTTCAAACATCTTTAAATTTTTTATTTGTCAAGCGCTTAAATTTCAAACTCATTTCCCCAAAGTTAATGAGTAAACCAATCTCCAAGTTATATGCTTCCAAATAATTAATTGCTTGTGCAAAATGTACTTCCTCAATGTGTGAGATAGCTTTTAATTCAACTGAAATAATACCCTCTACTAAAAAATCTACTCGCCTCGTTCCAATTTGCTGTTCTTTATAAAAAATAGGCATTTCAAATTCTCTGTTAAAAGAAATATTCATTAGGCACATTTCAATCTCGAGTGCACGTTGATAAATTACTTCCTGAAAACCGTTTCCTAATTTCTTGTGAACTTCAATAGCACAACCAATAATCTTAGCTGTTAATTCTGAATGTTTGTATTGTTCGTTAATCATGTGTAGCTGGTATTTTAAAATTGAAGATTGTCTGAACTATGATTCGTGTGATGTTGTCTGAACTATGATTCATTTGATTAATGTGAAAGAAAAATGATTAAAGAAAAATTCTTAATCATAACAATCATTCAAATCAGAACCTGTCCCGCTTTTGGGAGAAAGTTCAGATAACCTTGCAAATATCAATATAAAAATTAAAAAAGGACGTTTACAAAAGATAAGAAATTTTGCCTGAACTATGATTCGCTTGATGTTGTCTGAACTATGATTCTTCTGATTAAAGTGAAAGAAAACTGATTAAAGAAAAATTCTTAATCATAACAATCATTCAAATCACAAGAATCATAGTTCAGACAACTTTCACCTGCCCATTCATCAACATCGGCAACAGCCAATCGCGAAGCTGGGCGAGTTTTTGATTTTCTAATAAATTAGTTTGTTTTTTTGAATGAATAGAAACAATAGTTTTATAAAACTTTTCAATTATATCTTCTGTGGGAAGTACAGTTAAATGTGTGCTTACAAAACTTTCGAACAATAAATTTTTTATGCCACTTGTTTTGCCCTCATATCCAAATAAAACACCCGCATCATAAATACTATTCCAATGATAAACAAAATTAAATAACAACTTTTTATCTTTTAACGTAACTGCTTTACAAAAATTTGAACAAATAAGTGGAGCATCAAAACGATTCAATGTTTCATCAGTAACAAATGCTAATCGCCCAGTAGATTGTGTTGGGCTACCGCCTGATATTTCAACAATTAAATCAGCAGGCTCTAGAATTTTATGAATGTTTTTTTCCAAAATATAACGTTCTGGTGTGTTCAACGAACCATTACCATTCAAACCATTTATATCTGCACCTCTAACACAATATACTTTTTGATTGTAGTTTCCTTCCGGCGCTTCTTTACCCCAATCACCGCTTTTGTCGTTATTAATCCATTCATTCAAGAAAGTCACCTCCCAGCCCGCCGGCACCTCCCTTTTCAACGCATCATTCCAAACCATTTTACCGCCGCTGCTTTTATACGGCTTACCTTTTTCATTCGGAAAATCAAACTGCACAAACCAATAATCGTAAAGTGTTTTAGCCATTGCCTCTAACTCAGCATTGATACGATTATTAAGCTCAATTTTAGAATCGAGAGCGGAAAGAATTTCAGCTCTTCGTTTTTGATTATCATGAAATATAATTTCTAACTTTTCTAAAGCAACCTTAGTTAAAGCATTTCTTGTTCCTCCGACACCACATATTTTAAGAAGATATGGTTTTAAATTCAGTAAATAATAATAAACATATTTATAATAAACAGTTTCATCACATCTAATTATTGCTACATGCTGGTTAACTCGTGCTGGTAAAATTTCTTTAGGAACAAGACAAACCCGTGCAATCGAATCACCTGTAATGTTTAAAAGAATATCGTTTTCCTCGATCGTAACAACATTTAGTTCTTTCGCCTGTTGTTCGTTAATAAACGCTAAACCATTTGTCGAGAATCTAAAGTCAAGCACATTTTGACTTCTAATAAATGAAACGCCTTCTTCATAATAGGAATTTTGCCCACCCGGGGGAGTTGCGCCACTTCCAATTTTTAAAGTAATATCTTTTAATGTTTCAACCTTACTCATACTTCAATCCTCCCAGCTGCTTTTGAATCTCCTTTTCTAACTTTTTAGACTCTGAAAATAGCGTGTCTAAATTTGTTTTAAAGTCGTCCATCTTTTTTGCAAATTCCTTTGGTGTAATATCCGTGTATTCAATTTTCACATCAAAATATTGTCCGGCGCTAAAGCTGTAATTTTTCTCTGCTATTTGTTCGTACGATACTACAACCGTAAAATTTTCAACAGCTTCGTGTTTGTTAAAGGTTTTGATAATCAATTGTTCTTCTTCGTGCGAGAGTAAGGTCTTTTGATTTTTACCATCCTTCACCGTAGTCCCCAACTTTGAGGCGTCCATCAACACGATGTCGCCTTTTTTATTGGCATTGTCTATAAACAAAATACTCACGTTAGTCCCTGTCGTTGCAAAGATGTTACTCGGCATACTAATTACCCCACGCAGCATTTTTTGTTCAACCAAACGCTCACGTATTTTACGTTCAATGCCACTTTGTGCAGTTATAAACCCCGTAGGTACAACAACCGCAGCTTTGCCTTTTTTAGAAAGCGAGTACATAATGTGTTGTATAAACAGCGGGTATATCGCCATGCTTTCTTTTTTTGCATTGGGTATATTGGGTAGGCCTGCAAAAAAACGTTCGTTATTGGCTTTCGTATCTAAGTCTTTTACGTAATCGCTAAAATCTAATTTGAAGGGTGGATTCGAAACAATAAAATCAAACTGCTTCAATCGCCCATTGACTTCTTTGTGGTAGGGCTCTAAGATGGTATTGCCTTTTACAATATTAGGAATGGAATGCACCAAGTCATTCAAAATTAAATTCAAGCGCAAGAGGTTGGAAGATTTCTGAGAAATATCCTGCGAATAAATCGTACACTTATCTTCACCAATGGCATGTGCAATATTCATCAACAAGGTGCCCGACCCCGCAGATGGATCATAACAGGTTACATTGCTTTGTTTCTCCGTAATCAAACAAGCAGCCATAATTTTTGCTACGGCGTGTGGCGTAAAGTATTCGGCATACTTACCTCCGCTATTGGTATTGTAATCTTTAATTAAGTATTCAAAGATGGTAGCATAAAAATCAAATTTCTCATGAAAGATGGTTTCAAAACTAAAGCCAACCAATTTATTGATAATGGCTTTGCAAAATTCGTCACGCTTATCGGTTACGTATTTGCTGATGTTTTCAAACAACACAATTTTTTCGCCACCATCGGTAATCACAGAAAATATTTCACTATTCTCTTTTGCAATATCAAGTAAGGTATTGTCAAAGATATCTGAAAACTTTGCTTCGTTTTGTCGTTCAAACAAAGAAGGTATCAACTGTGCAGGTGTTAATGCAGCCGTACTTTCGCTGAGCTGCATGGTAAGCATTTCGTATTCGCCCTTTTTGTATTTGCGCAGGTCCTTTGCTACATCGTCTGACTTTGCTAATTTCTTATCGAGTTGTTTTATTTCAAACGTAAACTTATCATTCAAGAATTTATATAAAAATACCTGCGTAATGATTTTAAATTCATTGCCGTCATTTCCCAAACCATAATTGGCACACACACTTTTTAAATCGTCTATAAGTGCTTTGGTTTGTTTTTCAAATTGTATTGTGGTAGTCATTTTTATATTTTAATTCGAATGCGTGTTAATATTTTGATGATTGTCTGCACTGTGATTCTTTCTCTTGTCTGAACTATGATTCTTTTGATTTGAATGATTGTTATGATTAAAATTTTCGCCGTAGTTGCTGTGATTAGCATTTTTCTTTAATCATTTTCCTTTCACTTTAATCAAAAGAATCATAGTTCAGACATCTTCTAATCATAGTTCAGACAACCTTATTTAATACCCAACCCTACCATGAAATTCATTTAAGTACTCCTTTACCATCATCGTTTTAATAGTATTGGCTTGATCCGCGTTTATATCAATGTTGTGCTTATTCTTAAATTGATTAATTACTAAACGCGCCATCATTTTATCTATAAAAGCTTCGTTCTCCAACATTTTTGAGTTTTGCAAAATGTGTGCATCTACTTCTTGCTTCAGACTGTGTAATACGTCAAACAACTTGCGTTCGCTATTGGTTAAGGGATCTTTCTCCATCAAGCGTTTGTGCATGCGTGCATATTTTGCATCGTTGTCGTACTTCGCCTTTAGCAATTGATTTTTGCGTTCTACTTCTTTTGATTGTGAATAGATAATTTCTAAGGCTTTAATGTTGTCTTCCATTTCACCTTTTGTAACTTCATTGAGATTTTTTTTCTTGAACAACCTTTCTAATTCTTCTTTTAAAGAAATAAACACCGGATCTTTCTGATCAAAATTTGCACCGAGCGATTCGCGTGTGCGTTGCAAAATATCTTTCAGCTGATCGGCCAATACCATCTCTTCTTCCTTCACCTTTACAAAAGCAAAGAGTACATCTTCCAAGGCAATGTTTAATAGATTACTGGTATCTACATTGTTTTCCAAGGCCTCTTTTGTATTGATAAGCGACAAACGATTGTTGGCTTCGCGCGAGAGTTGTGTGAGCTTATTAAAATCAAGCTTCTCTAATAATTCATAATTCCCCGACAAACGAATGAGATTGTACAAACTACGTGCATTGTTTAATGCTTTTACAATTTCCAACAACTGTTTGCGGTCATTGATTTGATTTATCTGCTTCGAAAAATTTTCTCCATTGAGGGTGTCAAAAGCAAATAGTACATCTTTAATCTCTTCAATTTCTAAATTGATCTCTTCCGTAGATTTAAAAATATTGGTGTAATGCTCCATTTCATCCCCATACTCTGATTTCAATTCATCAAAGTACGCGCGATTGGTTTTATCAAACTCCGATTGTATGTCTGCAAAATCAACTACATAACCATATTTTAATTCTTTATAGGTTCTGTTCACACGCGTCAATGTTTGCAACAAGTTGTGTGATTTAATAACCCTACCAATGTATAGTTTCTTTAAGCGTGGTGCATCAAAACCAGTGAGCAACATATTGTATACAAATAGCAAATCAATCTTGCCCTCTTTAAACGCTTCTACTTGTTTTTTGCGTTCTTCTTTAGTTCCTATATCATGCAGTATAACAGCCGCAGATTTTACTTTGTTGTTTTGTTTTTGTTGAATGCCATAACTTGGTCGGTCGTCTTCGGCAGCCATCAAAAAATCTGATTCTGCTTTTACAGCATATTTAGATTCAAAAATCTCCATCATCATTTTCGCCTGTTCAGACGAATCGCAAACCACCATACCACCAATGGTAGCATCATTCATAGTTATGCGCGCTTGTTCAAAATTCTGCACCACATAATCCAACATGGGCTCTACAAATTTTGGATGCGCATAGATGACTTTTTTGTCGGCGTTGCCTTTTAATAATTTTATATTCTCTAGGGCTTCTTTTAAGGTCAGTTTGTATTTGGTCTCAATTTCTTCACGTATTAAACGCAAGGTATATCCATCTGCAATGGATGCGTTGTAATAATATTTATGAATGTAATCACCAAACAATGCTTTGGAGTTGTAATCCTCGCCCAATAAAGGTGTGCCCGTTAAGCCGATCTTAATCGCATTTGCATCTGATTGTTGCAAGTTTGCTAAGAAGCTACCTTTAGGGTTATAACTCCGATGTACTTCATCTAAAAAATAAATGCGCTGTATATTCAAATTGTAATCGTTGTTCTTAATTACATCTGGGTCGTCTTGAAATTTCTGAATATTAACAACCGTAATTTCTGCTTTACCCGAATTGTTATGAATAACACTCGTAGATTTTATATCTTTCGAAAAGGCCTCACGAGAATTAATTTCATGAACCCCCAAATCTCTGCTCTTAAATTCTTTGGCAGACTGAATCAATAAATCGATTCGGTCTACGATAAAATAAAATTTCGGTATTACATTTTTCGACTGAAAATAATCAGTCAAAAATTTCACGCTATAAAATGCCAGCGCTGTTTTGCCACTTCCTTGCGTATGCCAAATGATGCCTTTCTTAACGCCTGCTTCTAATTTCGTTTCTATCGCTTTGGTTGCAAACAACTGCGGATAACGCATGATGTGCTTTTGCAATTCTCCCTCTTCTGCTTTCACATACGCCAAACCATATTGCAATAAAAAAGACAAACGATTGCGCTGAAACAAAGACGTGCAAATTTTATTTGTTGGTGTTTCAGGATTTTTATTCGTCGTAAATTCTGCCGATTGCTTTATACTTAATAGATTGGTATCTTTTAAAACAGCTGTTTCAATTTCATCGGATACATCTGTAAGGATGCGTTCAAGGTCAAACGTTTCTCCCTCCCTGAAATAATTAAAACTCGGTTTGTGATACGAAGCTGTTGCATAAAAAGCACCTTCAATGGGTTGCGATGCATGTGGGTCATACTCCATGTTATTGGAGAATACCATCAATTGCGTAGCGTTAACAAACTTTCTGAATTTTTTATTTTCAAACCGTGTTTGTATGCGTTTATGCTCCGCTAAAATTCCATCTGGATTGTTTGGCTTCTTCACTTCAATAAACACGAGTGGAATGCCGTTGATTAAAAGTGTAATGTCTGGACGAAATTCTTCATCGTCTTTTTTATAGCTAAGTTCCGTTACAACATGAAAGCTATTATTATCAAAGTTTTCAAAATCAATCAATCTTATGCCTGATTTTGAAACAAGCTTTTCGTAAAATGCTTTTCCGATATCTTCATTTTCCAGACACAGAGAAACTTCATCGTAAAATCTAGTAATATCACTTTCGCTTAACTCTTGATTTATTTTTCCAATGCTCTTTTTAAAAATATCTGTAAAAATATTGGTCGACTCATCCCAGTTATTCTTCGATAACGAAAGGTACTTATACCCTAAGCGAATAAGATGCAGAATGGTTGGTATTTTAACTCTTGAGTCTTCGTTGAATATCATGTTCGGTTTAGCTCGGCTTTAATCAAGAGTATCTTTACCTTTTGATGTGATTTCGATTGGCGCAGTTATATCCATTCAAAATCATTTTGCAGTTCACAAAATGTCTTGAAAGGTTATATTTGACCATTAAATATACTATAAAGATACAAATATATACTATAATGACACTTAATTGCAGCTAAACGAAACGTTAGAAATATCTACTTGAATAAATTCGTTCTGTGAAAACCTCATTAGGACAAAAAATCAGAAGAATACGAGTAAGCAAGGAGCTTACTCAAGACAACCTTGCTTATGAGTTAGGTATTACTAAAAGCGCATATTCCAAAATAGAGCGTGATGAAACAAACGTGTCAATAGCCCGCCTAACTGAAATAGCGAAAACTCTTGAAGTAAACATTGTTGATTTTTTTAATGATTCTGAAAACACTGCTGAAGACTCTAAAAGCAATTATGGCTTCGCCACAAAAAGAGACATCGAAGAAATGGCAAAAATGATTGAGGCTTTATCGAAAGATGTTAGTTTATTAAAAGCTTCGCTTCCATCAAAAAGTAAAGGAACGAAAAGTAAGGGCAAATAAATAACCGCCTCGCTTCGATAGAAAGTCTTATCTGTGGAAAGGCAAATACATTGATTTGTTGGAGGAGTATAATAAGTTGCTGAAGAAGTAGATTGTATTAAGATAGATACGTGCTCCTTGGTTTATTGCCCTCCTAGATGTATTTGTATCTCAACGGCATTACTTTGTTAGTGTATTGCTGATTAATCGAGCGCAATTATGAACCGTTAAAATGTGTATCGCATCATCATTGATTAACTGATATACAATTCTATAATTTCCTTTTATTATTTGTCTAAATTTTCCACTTTGAAATTCCTGCACAATAGTGCCAAAATTAGTATATTTTTGAAGTATATCTACGGATTCGAAAAGTTGTAAAACTGTTAACTCGGCATAACGAAGCGAGTCTTTTGAAATGTATTCACCAATATCATTCAAATCTTGAATAGCATTGTCTGTCCAAATTACTTTAACCATTTAGACAATTTAATCTTTGCTTCCTCTTTAGTATTAAGCTTCCCATTTTCAGAGTCGCTCAAGCCTTTCTGAACTTTTTCAACAAAAATAATATGCTCAATCACCTCATCAACAGTTAAGTTTTCGGGTAACTGATCAAGTGTATTTATAAGTTGTGTTTTGGTTATCATACTCCTGATGTTTACTTAAATATACAAAAATCTGTTAATAAAATTCAGTGTCATTATAGATTTATACGTAATCAATTGATTTGGAGTTTCTATGCCGAATCCATTACAGAGTCGTTTTGGTTTATTCGAACAAGCATCTTATCCTAATACCACTTTTCTTTTTCGACATCCCAAATGCTTCGAACCTGTTGTTGTTTAAATAATTTAAGTGAAAAAATGATTAAGGAAAAAATCATACTCCACCAATCAGTAAAATCACAAGAATCATAACCTGTCCCGCTTTTGCGCGGGAGTTCAGACAAAAAACAATCTACCTCATTCTTCGTTCCCCACCTAAGATGTGGTATAGAGGTGATAATTTTACCCCAAAAGAGTATTAAAAGATCTACTATCCTTAATAAATGCTTATGAATTTATTAATTTTATACTTCACAGTAACAGGTGTATCTCATGACGAATTCTTCTGCCAATAAATCCACAAATCAATTATCTATTCAGGACAAAGATAAATCAAAAACACAGTCCAAAGAACAGAAACGATTTGACTCACTTACCAAACGAATTGAAGCCTTAGAAATAAATTTAGAAAAAGAGCAGCAAAAATTAGATGCTGCCGTGCAAGAGTATAACAATAAATTATATCCGCTTGAGATGAACATCGTTGAAAAGAAATTGAAATTTGTTTTCAAACTGGATGAAGAATCACAAAAACATAAACTTTCGAAAAAGCAAAAGGAGATTGTTGCTGAAGTTATAAAATCGGAAATGGATGATGTATTTGAACAGCAAGAACCCACAAAAATTCAAGAGGAATTGTATGATAAATGGTCGAAAATTTCCTACAAAGAAGAAGTTGAACAGCAAGAATTTTTTGAACGAGGAATGTTTGAAGCCTCTATTAAATTTGCTTTTAATGGCGAAATAGATACCTCTGATTTTGAAGATACACCTGAGGGTCGCAAGCGTATGCAAGAACGAATTGAGGCGTTTTATGAAGAAAAAACAAAAGAGTTTAAGGCAAGCCAACAAAATAAAAAACCTACAAAAAGAGAACAGCTTCAAGCGCAGGCGGAAGAATTAAAATCGAAAAATATACGAAGCATATACATTTCATTAGTAAAAGTATTACACCCAGATAGCGAGCAAGACGAGGTACTTAAAATTCAAAAAAATGAGTTGATGAAAAAAGTAACTGCTGCCTACGAAAATAAAGATATCGCTACCTTATTACGATTGGAAGCGGAGTGGATTAGCCAAACAACTGACAGGCTAGATAACTTAACCAATGATACGTTAAAGCTATACAACGAAACCCTCTACCAACGTGTTCGAGAATTGGAACATAAAAAATTTATGCTGCGTAGAAATCCTGCGTATGAAAAAATTCAGCACTTTTTACATTTGAATCAAAAAAGAATAACATCAGAAATAGATAAAATAGTAACAAGCACGCATCTCAATATTATTGAAATAGACGAATCCATTGAGCTGGTAGGCGATTCAGATACTAAAGCTAAATTTGTAGAATTTGTGAGCGATTACCTTGAGTTTACACTTGGTGGAGGCGATAATGACGATGAACTGGACTTTTACAATGCATTTTTCAGGTGAAATATTCCGTCAAAATTAGTTTGTCTGAACGATGATTCGTTTGATTAAAGTGAAAGAAAATTGATTAAAAAGAAAAATTCTTAATCATATCAATCATTCAAATCACACGAATCATGGTTCAGACAAAAGGCAACGCAATTGCATACTTCTGAATGTTACTCTTCAATATACATTCAAACGTTTTTAAATATTAACATTCTATTTTTAGAAAGAACAGTAAATCAATCAGATATTTCTGTTAACATAAGATAATAAAATACCAAACCTTTCTAACACGTGCATCACACATTGATTATTTTTCTTTATTATTACAATCTTTCATGAAATTGATCTTTTCTATTATTCTAAATGAACCCAGCACCACATACACAATTAGCTCTTAAAGCAGCTCTGCTTGCCGATTATACATTACTTCTTGATACCTAAAAAGCATGGAACAAGAAAACAATAAAATTTATTTTCACAACAAATCCCAATCTTGCTCATAAAATAGCAAAGCCATCCTATTTCCCAGATGACAAATTGAAATTTATGGATTATTGGCAGAATAAACTTATCTAGGAGAAGCGGGAAATTTTATGTTTTCTGGCTGGGAAATCTGATTTCAGTATTGGTGCGCACTCCTATCAGGCAATTAAAGATGCATTTCACAAATGGCCTTCAAATTATTACGGTTTAGTTTATGGACATGATCATGCATGGACCTGTAATTTATTTGTAGGCGAAGCTATATATCTTATGGGAAGAAATATAATAAACGCAAATGGTAATTATTACTCTGCAAACCAAATATATAACGGTGCAGGGCCGTTTGAAATTATAGAAAAAAGAGATGCGAATAAAAAAGTACTTATTTCTGTTGGAGACATAGCTTGTATGCTGGGAGGAATACATGTTGAGATCGTTACGCAAGTAAATATCTATTCTTTTTATGACGACGATTTTTGTTCTAGAGGGAGCGGAAGAGGTGATGATGATGGAAAAGAAAGATGTGAAGAAGTTAAAACAAGCAGAGAAATAGACAATTCATCCATCCGTTTTGCAAGATTAAAATAATTAGAAATATGAAAAAAAAACACATAATTATTCTAAGTGTTGCTGTAGTATTAACTATTTCATACTTGTTTGTTTTCACCGGAACAAAAAAATTGCCTCCTTCTAAGTTCCTTGAAAACTACGACCCATATTTTAATATGTTACACATGCCTTTAACTAAATATAAAAAAGGATTTTTTTCACATACTTTCTACAGCCAAACAACCATTGGAAATCAAAAATGTGATTTGCGTTTTAAAATTGATTATATAAACAATACTGTAACATTTGAAAATATCGAAAAACTTAACGAACGAATCAAATTGATAAATAAAAAAATTGCAAAGCCATTAATAGATAAAAATTATAGCTACTTAATGATTAATTCAGAGAGCTACTTTGATGATATAGAAAATAAGACAATTAATTTAAGGCTTATTGGAAGAAATGATAAATACTATCAATTAATCATTACTATAAGTGACCAAGATTTAAAACTCACGTTATAAGCTCTACAATATTAAAGGATCATTTATGAAAAAGAAATACATTATTATTCTAAGCATTGGCATAGTATTAATGATTTCTTACCTGATCATTTTCACTGGAACCAATGAGCTTCCTCCCTCTAAAGTGGTTGAAAAATATGATCCGTTTTTTAATATGCTTGTGATGCCAATCACCAAATATGAGAAAGGTTTTTTTACGCATACATTTTACGCGCAAACAAAAGTAAAAGGTAAAGTTTGTGACTTACGATTTAAAATTAATTATTTAGACCATGGTGTTACAATTGAGGATGTAGATAAATTAAATGAACGGATTAAAGAAACCAACAGTAAGATTGCTAGGCCCGTCATTGGCAAATATGATTATGTACAACTCAATGAAGAAAGTTATTTTGATGACATAGAAAATTTAACAATTAATTTAAGACTTAAAGAAAAAATACGGGAAACGGATCGTCAGATTATAATTACAGTTAGCGAGCAGTGTTTAAAATTTACATTGTAACTATTTAGAATACTTTTGAATGAATAATTAGTTATACTTATTTTGAATGGTTAAGGACTAAATTTATATTTTCATTGTCATTATTACTCAAACGTATTGCGAATTAATCGAGCACAATTATGTACCGTTAAAATATGAATTACGTTTTCATTGACTAATTGATACACAATTCTATAATTGCCTTTTATTATTTGTCTAAATTTTTCATTTTGAAATTCCTGCACGATAGTGCCAAAATTAGGATATTTTTCAAGTATGTCTACGGATTCAAAAAGTTCTTGGACAGTTAATTCAGCATAACGAATCGAGTCTTTGGAAATGTATTCTGCAATATCATTCAAATCTTGAACGGCATTGTCTGTCCATGTTACTTCAACCATTTTGACAATTTAGCCTTTGCTTGTTCTTTGGTGTTTAACTTTCCTGCTTCTGAATCAGCCAAACCTTTTTGCATTTTCCCTACAAAAATAATGTGTTCAATTACTTCTTCAACTGTTAGGTTTTCTGGTAACTGATCTAGGGTACTAATGAGTTGCGTTTTTGTTATCATAGTGCTGATATTTAGTACAATATACAACTATCTATTTATATATTCAATACGCTACTTCTCTGAGTATACGCAATTTTATTGATTGTAGTTTAATCTCAAAATGATATCGTTTCTTTTGCATTAAAAATAGCGATTATATTCTTCCTTTTAATTTCTAAAGATTCATATTAATCAAACCTAATGTCAATCGATAATCTAACACCCCAAACAAAAAAACGTCACGCAAAATTGCGTGACGTTTCCTATTTAAAATTATATTAAGCTTATTTAATATAAACCGTATCCAATGTGCCGTGGTCTTTTGCTTCTAAACTAGTTGTGCCCATTAAGAACAAATCAACACTACGAGCAGCCTCACGACCTTCAGAGATCGCCCAAACAACCAAAGATTGGCCTCTGCGCATATCACCTGCAACAAATACTTTATCTACACTTGTTTGATACGTTGCGCTTGCTTTAACATTACCGCGCTCATCGTATTCAACTCCTAATTCGTTCAACATGCCGCCATGTTGCGGATGCAAGAAGCCCATTGCAAATAAAGTCAATTCACACGGAAGAATTCTTTCAGTACCAGGCATTTCTTGGTACTTTGGAAGTTTGCTGTCTGCTGGTGTAACCCAACCCATTTCAGCAATTTTCAATCCTGTTAAATTCCCGTCTGCATCTCCAATAAATTCTTTGGTTACAATAGACCATTGACGATCGCATCCTTCTTCATGCGAAGTAGAAGTACGTAAAATCATAGGCCAGTTTGGCCAAGGTGTTTGTGGGTTATTGTCCACTGGCGGTTGTGGCATTAATTCAAACTGCAAAATACTTTTCGCCCCTTGACGGTTTGATGTACCTACGCAATCCGAACCTGTATCTCCACCACCAATAACAATTACATTTTTACCAGTAGCTAATAAGTCGCCGTTCTTATACGGTTCACCTGTATGGTCAATCTCTACGTTGATGTTTGCATTACGCTTATTTTGCTGACTCAAAAATTCCATCGCAAAATGCACGCCCTTAAATTGTCTTCCTGGGATTGGCAAGTCGCGACCAACAGTTGAACCACCTGTCAATACAACAGCATCAAATTGTTTTACAATTTCTTTCGCTTTGATGGTAACGCCAACGTTTACATTTGTTTTAAATATAACGCCTTCTTCTTCCATCACCTTTGTACGACGGTCAATTACCCACTTCTCTAATTTGAAATCTGGAATACCGTAACGCACTAAGCCGCCAATTTGATCTGCACGTTCAAACACCGTTACTAGGTGACCAGCGCTGTTCAATTGCGCTGCAGCAGCCAATCCAGCAGGACCAGATCCAACAACAGCTACAGTCTTACCCGTACGTTTCTTTGGAATCTTTGCCTTTACATAGCCTTTTTCAAATGCTGTTTCAGCAATGGTTTTTTCGATATTTTCGATTGTTACAGGTGGCTTGTTGATACCAAGCACGCAAGATGCTTCACATGGCGCCGGACAAATTCTTCCTGTAAACTCTGGGAAGTTATTTGTAGAGAATAAAATCTCTGCAGCTTCTTCCCAATCGTTTCTATACACCGCATCATTAAATTCAGGTATGATGTTACCCAGCGGACAACCGCTATGGCAAAAGGGCACACCGCAGTTCATACAACGAGCTGCTTGATTTTTAATTTGCGTTGCAGAGAAATCTAAATAGAGTTCTCTATAATCTTTAATCCGAGTTTTCGGATCTCTTTTTCCTGGCAGTTCTCTGCCGAATTCCATGAATCCAGTTGGTTTACCCATTGATTACGGCCTCCTTATTTCCTTGATTTTTTCTTTTTAACAATACAGCTTTATAATCTGAAGGCATTACTTTTACGAAATCCTTCACGGCAGCATCCCAATTGCTTAGGATAGCTTTTGCAACATCACTATCTGTATACTTTAAATGATTTTCAATCATTGTTTTCAATTCCTTGTTGTCGTCTGCATCGAGTACATCAAACTCAATCATTTCCATGTTGCAACGTGCAGGGAAATTCTTTGCTTTGTCATACACATACGCGACACCACCACTCATACCTGCAGCAAAGTTACGTCCTGTTTCTCCTAAGATTACAGCCAAACCACCTGTCATGTATTCGCACCCGTGATCGCCTACACCTTCAACAACTGCTCTTGCGCCTGAGTTCCGTACGCAGAAACGTTCACCTGCTTGTCCACGGATATACGATTCACCGCTTGTTGCTCCGTAGAATGCTACGTTCCCAACAATGATATTTTCGCTTGGTACAAACTTCGCTCTTTTTGAAGGGTACAAAATGATGCGACCGCCGGATAAACCTTTGCCCCAATAATCATTTGCTTCGCCTTCTAATTCAAACTGAATGCCTGGCGCTAAGAAACCACCAAAACTTTGTCCTGCAGAACCGTTGAACTTATAGTTGATTGTTCCTTCTGGCAAACCTTGTCCTTTATGTCTAGTAGACACTTCATACGACAATAACACGCCAGTTGAACGATCTGTATTTTGTATGTTGAATTCGCCTGTAACTGGAGTTTTATTTTCCAATGCTTCTTTAGCAGCTTTCACCAATTTCAAATCAAGGATGTCGTCCATACCATGATCCTGTTCTTCTGTTTTATACAAACCTACTTCCGGACCAGCTTCTTCTTTGTATAAGATTTTGCTTAAGTCTAGCGCTTTGTATTTCCAATGTTTTAAGTCAGGACGTTTTTCCAAATGTTGAACTTGACCTACCATTTCGTTTACTGTTCTATATCCAAGCTCAGCCATGATTTCTCTCATTTCTTCTGCTAGGAATTTAAACATGTTCACTACGTGTTCTGGCTCACCTGTGAATAGCGCACGCAATTCTTTATTTTGTGTTGCAACACCTACTGGGCACGTATTTAAATGACACTTACGCATCATAATACAACCTACAGAAACCAATGCTGCTGTTGCAACACCAAATTCTTCCGCACCTAATAAGGCAGCAACAACTAAATCTTTACCTGTACGAATTTGTCCATCGGACTGTACCGTAATACGACTTCTTAATTTATTTTTTACTAATGTCTGATGCGCTTCAGCCAAACCAAGTTCCCAAGGCAAACCTGCATGACGAATAGAACTGATTGGAGAAGCTCCTGTTCCACCATCGTAACCAGCAATCAATACTAAGTCTGCGTGTGCTTTACTTACACCTGCTGCAATCGTACCAACACCTGCTTCAGAAACCAACTTAACACTTACACGTGCTTTAGGATTTGAGTTTTTCAAATCGAAAATTAATTGTGCTAAATCTTCAATCGAATAAATATCGTGATGTGGTGGTGGCGATATTAAGCCTACACCTGGCGTAGAGTGACGTACACGTCCAATCCATTCATCTACTTTATAACCCGGCAATTGTCCACCTTCGCCTGGCTTAGCGCCTTGTGCCATTTTAATTTGCAGCTCTTCTGCATTGGCCAAGTAATAACTTGTAACACCAAAACGACCCGAAGCTACTTGCTTAATAGCAGAACGCTCCCAATCGCCATTTGCCTTACGATCAAACCGAATTTCATCTTCACCCCCTTCACCTGAATTTGATTTTCCGCCAATACGGTTCATCGCAATTGCAAGCGTCGAGTGTGCTTCGTGAGAAATAGAACCAAACGACATCGCACCTGTAGCAAAACGCTTGAAGATGTTTTCTGCAGGTTCAACTTCGTCTATAGAAATCGAATTTTGTGTTTGTTTGAATTGTAACAAGCCTCGAAGCGTAACCGCTTTCTCGATTTGATTGTCAATTAAATTAGAGTATTTTTTGAATACTTGATAATCTCCTTTACGACACGCTTGTTGTAACAAGTGTATCGTTTGTGGATTGAACAAGTGAAATTCACCACGACGTTTCCATTGGTAAAATCCACCCACTTCCAATTTGGAGCGAGGTACAGGTACTTTAGGATATGCTTGCTGATGCTTAATTAAAGCCTCTGTTGCAATGCCATCTAAGGTTAGACCACCAATTCTTGAAACAGTGTTTGTAAAATATTGATCAACTACTTCAGGACTAATACCCAATGCTTCAAAAATTTGAGCACCTTGATAGGACTGAAGTGTAGAGATACCCATTTTAGAGAATACTTTCAACAACCCATTATCAATTGCTTTGATGTAGTTGTATGTTAATTTCTCTTCTGGTAATTCTGTTTGCAATTCACCGCTGCGCTTCATACCAATGATGGTTTCGAACGCCAAGTACGGGTTAATAGCTGAAGCACCATAACCAATTAAAGTTGCGAAATGATGTACTTCCCATGCATCACCACATTCTACAACTATACCAACTTTACCACGTTGGCCTTCACGTATTAAGTGATGGTGAACTGCAGCTGTTGCTAATAAGGAAGGAATAGGTGTGTGGCCGCTATCAACTTTACGGTCTGATAATAATATAATAGAGTAGCCATCATTAACTGCATCTGAAGCATATTTACAGATACGGTTCAATGCTTTTTCTAAACTACCCGGTTGCCCGTCTGCTTTGAAAGTTGTTTCCAACGCTTTTGTTTGGAAATGCTTATCATCTATCTGACGTAATTTTTCTAAATCGTGATTTGTTAATACCGGTTGGTGTAACTCAACCATACGACAATGGTAAGGAGACTCATCCAACAAGTTTAACGAACCACCTACATACGACACCAACGACATAACCATACGTTCCCGTATTGGATCGATAGGTGGATTGGTTACCTGTGCAAATAATTGTTTGAAATAACCAGATAAGTGCATTGCCTGATCCGACAAAATTGCCAATGGAGTATCAATACCCATAGAGCCTAATGGCTCATAACCCGACACAGCAATTTCACCTATAATTACACGTAGATCTTCCGATGAATATCCAAACACTTGCTGCTTTTTCAACAAAGTAGTTACATCGGGTTGGTTGTATATAATAGAAGGTTCAGGTTGTTCGCTTAATTTGATTTTGTTTTTCAACCAATCGCCGTAGGGCTGGCTTGTACAAATATCATTTTTAAGCTCTTCATCACTGATGATGCGACCTTGCTCTAAATCGGCAACAAACATCTTACCCGGTTGCAAACGACCTTTGGTAATAACACGGGCTGGATCTACATCTATAACCCCAACTTCAGATGCCATGATAACAGTATCGTCATCTAATAAACACCAACGAGAAGGTCTAAGTCCATTACGATCTAAGGTAGCACCAACAATTTTACCATTTGTGAAAGAGATAGAAGCTGGACCATCCCAAGGCTCCATCATTGCAGCATGGTATTCGTAGAATGCGTGTTTTACCTCAGACATAGAATCGTTGCCGTCCCAAGCTTCGGGAACAAGCATCATCATCACATGTGGTAAAGAACGGCCACTTAATACTAATAATTCAATTACGTTATCTAAGTGTGCAGAATCTGAGTTGCCTGGATCACAAATAGGCAATAACATTTCTATTTCTTCTTTGGTAAATACCGTAGAAGTTAATAATGCTTCTTGTGCGCGAATCCAGTTTACGTTTCCTTTTACCGTATTAATCTCGCCATTGTGCGCGATGTAACGGAACGGCTGCGCCAACTTAAAGGAAGGAAATGTATTTGTTGAGAAACGAGAGTGGACAACTGCTAATGCAGATACCATTTCTGTTCTTTGTAAATCAAGATAGAATTGTGGAACCTGCGCAGTCATTAACTGCCCTTTGTATATAATCGTTCTAGATGAAAATGAAGCGAAGTAAAAACGTTCATTTACAATTTGATTGTTTAATGTTTCCTTAATAATACGGACAGAATAGTTTCTAAGTACGTATAACTTTCTTTCAAAAGTTTCAACATCTTTCACACTATCCGGACGCTTTACAAAGAATTGTTCAACCGTAGGCTCTACTGCTTTTGCGCTATCACCAATCATTGAATTGTCTGTAGGAACAACACGGTAACCCAATACGGCTAGGCCCAACTTTTCAGCTTGACGGCTCAATATCTTCCTACATTCTTCCTTCAACTTTTCATCTTTCGGGAAGAATACCATACCAACACCATACTCACCAAAAGCAGGTAACTTTATGCCACTCTTGACACATTCATCCACGAAAAATTCATGGGGAAGCTGAAGTAGGATACCTGCACCATCGCCGGTATTCGTCTCGCAGCCGCATGCACCACGGTGTTCCATACGCTCAAGCATATGAAGGGCATTAGCGACTGTTTCGTGAGATTTTCTACCTTTCAGGTTGGCTACAAAACCAATTCCGCATGAATCATGCTCGAAACTAGAATCATACAGACCGGGTTGATTGTTCTCTCTCATCTACAATTATTTTTTTTTATTTCTAAAACGAGTATTGGGGAAATATGCTTTATGTTACGTTAACACATTAATCTTTAAATCTGTTCAGCAAATAGTTGTAATCCAATTTCGCAGTATTACAAAATATTCGTTTTTGATTCAAAAACCGATTTTTTAATAATATTCAAGAGGATAAATCTTAGAATAGTACCAGAATTAATTGTTTTAGTAGGTTTAAAGCAGAAATCGACTTTAAATTTACATATTATTTACGAAAAAAATAAACATCTAAAGAGAAAAATGGTTTATAAGCCTGTTCCATGTAATGTATTGTTAAATTTCATGCATTTTATTACACAAAAATTTTGTTTTATAACTTCTAAGCCTTCCCCCTATCATTTATTTGTGGTGATTCTTTTTTCTTCAAATTAAATCTCAAATAATGTGCTGCCATTAGATCACGAACTTCTTTATGTTAACATAAGTTAATAACAATTAATCTATTACAATTTATTGATCGAAATACAATATATTGCATATTAGTGCCTTTATATACCAACTTATTTGCAAAATTAATTATTCATTATAATATCAGCCGCTATATGTCAAACCCATACTTTTTAATTATACGCCCATACTGATATGTCGCATCCAAAAGAATACGTCATAACAGGTGCCTTAATGCAGTGTAGCGAAGGTACAGTACCCATGCTTTTTACAGCAAGCCCACGTACTACAAAAATTGCAGGTTTACTAGCAGGCAATGAACTAGATACTAAACCTATCACAAATATTCCTTCTTTTGTTATTTGCAGAAAATTGACGCAAATGGCTAATGGTGTACCTGCACCATGCGTGCCCAAACCTACTGTTTGGCAAGATACCTACAAAGCAAAAGTTGGTGGCGGAAAAGCCTTGATTAAGAAATCATGCATACAATGTAGTACAGGCCAAGGCAAGATTGAGTTCTTAACTTCTGGGCAAGGTCCTCTCCCACCCGAAGCTGTAATACAGATGCAGGAAGGGAAAGCAGCTGGCGATAAAATTTTAGAACAAACAGCTTTAGAAGAAAACTCTGTTAGCGAAGCAGGCTTAGCAGAAGGTTTAATCCCCATTTGGGGAAGCGGTAGAGATCTCATTCATGCCGCACAAACAGGCGATGGTTGGGGCATCGCATTGAATGTAGTGTTTCTTGCCTTTGATATTTTTAGTGTTGTGGCAGGTGCGCTAAGTTTTGGAACCGCCACGGTAGCCATGATGGCTGGCAAAGCGGGCATCCGCACGGCATTAAAAGCAGCCGGAAAAGTAACAGCCAATGCAGCAAAAAAGCAAGGAGCAAAACTGCTTGCCAAAACAGCGGGTATAGGCAAATCGATCTCAAAACTTTGCAGCGAATTTATTACAAAAATTCCGACGGTTTGTTTTACAACCGCTTGTTTCCCAGCTGGTACACCTATTGCTGTGCAAGGTGGGTTTAAAAATATTGAAGACATACAGGTTGGCGACCAAGTTTGGTCTTGGGATGAGCAAACGGATACATTGGGTTTGAAGCCGGTTTTGGCAACGGCAGAAAAAGAATCGGATGCGCTGATTGAGTTGGGCTTTGGCAAAGAACGATTTAAAACAACACCCGAGCACCCCTTCTGGATTAACAACAGCTGGAAAGCAGCCGGAGAAATACAACGTGGCGATGAAGCCTATTTGCTGGACAAGCGCAAGGTGCAATTGCTTGAACCCGTACATGAGACTCTGGAAGACGTGCCCGTAAAAGTATATAATTTTGAAGTAGCCGATTGGCACACCTATTTTGTAGGCTGGTGGATGGTACTTGTGCACAACGCATCTGTCTGTTTAAAACTATTGGCAGAAGCAGGTGTTCAATATGCTAAGAATATCTTAAACGGACAGTTGTTTGACAAGGCTATGCAAAAAGCCTACGATTATACGCAGATAAAAATGATCAATGAGAAAGTATTGGATGCGATGACTGAATCGGAAATAATTTCTCATAAATTTACCCAACTAAAAAATATAAAATTTGATACCGCCAAAGGTTATATTGACGAGCTGGTAAAAAAGTATGGCGAAACTACTACTAAAAGTAAAAAATTAAAAATACAGAGAGATACAAAAGAAATGAAAAAAGTGCTTGAAGTGCCGCCTCAAAAGGGACCTATACCTCAGGAAATATTCGACTATGCACGTAGGAACGGTGTTAAAATCCGAGAAATTTCTGGTAAAGCATTAGAAGCATTTAACAATACTAAATTTTGGTAAAAATTATGGAACATCACTACGTATATCAAAACTGGCTAAGAGCATATAGAGAAATGCATAACGAAGAAGATACTTTGTGGTATTATAGAAATCTTCCTTATCCGGACTCACTAAAAGAAAAAGGTAAACTAGGCAAAAAGGTTGCAAAAACCTGTAGCACTTCTGAAGACTGGGCACGTTATGCTTATGAAAACAAATTTCCGTTTAATGTATGCAAAATCATAAATGAAGACGTAGATAGTTACTTATCTCATGACTTAATCAACGATATAGTTATTTGTTTTTTAGACGAGCACTTGAGATTGTATATGTATTATGTGTTTGAAGAACAAAAAAATGGCATGTTGTTTTGTGCTGCAATTAAATTTTTTGAATACATAAAAGGATTAGAAGATGATGAGGATTATAGTAAATCTTGGTTATACACGTTTGATATAGATGGAAATGTAGAAGTGACTGAGCGAGAAAAAGGTGCGAAAGAGGAATGTATCTGGACCAGCAAACGCCCGCTAAATGTAGCTAGCAACTGGGAGCCAAAACCAGAATTTGGTAATTGGGACAGTATTTTTAGAATGAAACGTTGGGGCGATGGCGAACTAGACGAAGTCTTTAAAGGCTTGCCCGATAATATGGGGATGAGGTAAGTTAGAGTTGCTAGGATCTAGTTGCCAGATGCTAGACAACAGAATTATAATTTGATATACTATTTATGCATTACATTTTATTTGGGTTGAATCTGAAAGTTTCGCAGATGTTTATTAAAACCGCAAAGGCTGAAAGCCTTTCATATCAAAGCTAGGGGCAACGCCCCTAGAACAATACAACATTCTGGCAAATCATTAATTATGGAACATCATTACGTATATCAAAACTGGTTTAGAGGAAAAAGAAAAATACAGACGGAAGAAGATACTTTATGGTATTATAGAAATCTTCCTTATCCCGACACACTAAAAGAAAAAGGTAAACTAGGTAAAAAGTTTGCTAAAACCTGTAGCACTTCTGAAGATTGGGCGCGTTATGCCTATGAAAACAAATTCCCGTTTAATGTTTGCAAAATCATCAATGAAGAAGTAGATAGTTATTTATCACAAGACTTAATCAACGATATAGTTATTTGTTTTTTAGACGAACATTTGAGATTGTATATGTATTACGTTTTCAGAGAACAAGAAAATGGTATGTTGTTTTGTGTTGGCATGAAATTTTTTGAACACATAAAAGGATTGGAGGGTACGAATGATTACACAAAATCATGGACGTATATTTTTGAAACCAATGGAAATGTAAAAGTAATTGAACGCGAAAAAGATGCGAAAGAAGAATGCATATGGACCAGCAAACGCCCGCTAAATGTAGCTAGCAACTGGGAGCCAAAACCAGAATTTGGTAATTGGGACAGTATTTTTAGAATGAAACGCTGGGGCGATGGCGAACTAGACGAAGTGTTTAAAGGCGTACCCGATAATATGGGGATGAGGTAAGTTAGAGTTGCTACTTTCTAGATGTCAATTTTTGAAAAGTCAATATACAAATAAAGTCGTCGGACCAACTGAAAAAGTGGCCTGACGACTGCATAAATAGATATATTGGTTAACGAAACAACATTGATGTTCTATTGTATTGCTTACATGTTAGCGTGGTTGAAACATAACGTTTCGTAACTGTTCATTAAAACCGCAAAGGCTGAAAGCCTTACATGTCAAAGCTAGGGGCAACGCCCCTAGTAAAATACAACGTTTTTCTAAATCATTAATTATGGATCATCACTACGTATATCAGAATTGGCTCAGAGGGTACAGAGAAATGCACACAGAAGAAAAAACATTAAATTATTATGCAAAACATGAGGTATATCAAGATGAATCAAAAGGTAAAGTCGCAAAAAAGTTTTTAAAAACCTGTACCAGTACCGAGGATTGGGCCCGTTATGCCTATGAGAATAAATACGCATTTAATGTATGTAAAATCATAAATGAAGAAGTAGATAGTTATTTATCATACGACTTATTGGGTGACTTTACAATAAGTTTTTTAGATGAATATCTCCGTAAATACATGTTTTATGTGTTTACGGAACAGGAAAACGGCATGTTGTTTTGTACTGGCATGATGTTTTGGGAACATATCAAAGGCATGGATGATGATATGGATTACACAAAAGCATGGACCTATATTTTTGAAACAAACGGAAATGTAAAAGTAATAGAAAAAGAAAAAGATGCCAAAGAAGAATGCATCTGGACAAGCAAACGCCCGCTTAATGTAGCTAGCAATTGGGAGCCCAAACCTGTATTTGGTGATTGGGACAGCATTTTCAGAATGAAACGCTGGGGCGATGGCGAATTAGATGAAGTATTTAAAGGTGTGCCCGACAATATGGGTATGCGGTAAGTTATAGTTGCTACTTTCTAGATGTCAATTTTTGAAAAGTCAATATACAAATAAAGTCGTCGGACCAACTGAAAAAGTGGCCTGACGACTGCATAAATAGATATATTGGTTAACGAAACAACATTGATGTTCTATTGTATTGCTTACATGTTAGCGTGGTTGAAACATAACGTTTCGTAACTGTTCATTAAAACCGCAAAGGCTGAAAGCCTTACATGTCAAAGCTAGGGGCAACGCCCCTAGTAAAATACAACGTTTTTCTAAATCATTAATTATGGATCATCACTACGTATATCAGAATTGGCTCAGAGGGTACAGAGAAATGCACACAGAAGAAAAAACATTAAATTATTATGCAAAACATGAGGTATATCAAGATGAATCAAAAGGTAAAGTCGCAAAAAAGTTTTTAAAAACCTGTACCAGTACCGAGGATTGGGCCCGTTATGCCTATGAGAATAAATACGCATTTAATGTATGTAAAATCATAAATGAAGAAGTAGATAGTTATTTATCATACGACTTATTGGGTGACTTTACAATAAGTTTTTTAGATGAATATCTCCGTAAATACATGTTTTATGTGTTTACGGAACAGGAAAACGGCATGTTGTTTTGTACTGGCATGATGTTTTGGGAACATATCAAAGGCATGGATGATGATATGGATTACACAAAAGCATGGACCTATATTTTTGAAACAAACGGAAATGTAAAAGTAATAGAAAAAGAAAAAGATGCCAAAGAAGAATGCATCTGGACAAGCAAACGCCCGCTTAATGTAGCTAGCAATTGGGAGCCCAAACCTGTATTTGGTGATTGGGACAGCATTTTCAGAATGAAACGCTGGGGCGATGGCGAATTAGATGAAGTATTTAAAGGTGTGCCCGACAATATGGGTATGCGGTAAGTTATAGTTGCTACTTTCTAGATGTCAATTTTTGAAAAGTCAATATACAAATAAAGTCGTCGGACCAACTGAAAAAGTGGCCTGACGACTGCATAAATAGATATATTGGTTAACGAAACAACATTGATGTTCTATTGTATTGCTTACATGTTAGCGTGGTTGAAACATAACGTTTCGTAACTGTTCATTAAAACCGCAAAGGCTGAAAGCCTTACATGTCAAAGCTAGGGGCAACGCCCCTAGTAAAATACAACGTTTTTCTAAATCATTAATTATGGATCATCACTACGTATATCAGAATTGGCTCAGAGGGTACAGAGAAATGCACACAGAAGAAAAAACATTAAATTATTATGCAAAACATGAGGTATATCAAGATGAATCAAAAGGTAAAGTCGCAAAAAAGTTTTTAAAAACCTGTACCAGTACCGAGGATTGGGCCCGTTATGCCTATGAGAATAAATACGCATTTAATGTATGTAAAATCATAAATGAAGAAGTAGATAGTTATTTATCATACGACTTATTGGGTGACTTTACAATAAGTTTTTTAGATGAATATCTCCGTAAATACATGTTTTATGTGTTTACGGAACAGGAAAACGGCATGTTGTTTTGTACTGGCATGATGTTTTGGGAACATATCAAAGGCATGGATGATGATATGGATTACACAAAAGCATGGACCTATATTTTTGAAACAAACGGAAATGTAAAAGTAATAGAAAAAGAAAAAGATGCCAAAGAAGAATGCATCTGGACAAGCAAACGCCCGCTTAATGTAGCTAGCAATTGGGAGCCCAAACCTGTATTTGGTGATTGGGACAGCATTTTCAGAATGAAACGCTGGGGCGATGGCGAATTAGATGAAGTATTTAAAGGTGTGCCCGACAATATGGGTATGCGGTAAGTTATAGTTGCTACTTTCTAGATGTCAATTTTTGAAAAGTCAATATACAAATAAAGTCGTCGGACCAACTGAAAAAGTGGCCTGACGACTGCATAAATAGATATATTGGTTAACGAAACAACATTGATGTTCTATTGTATTGCTTACATGTTAGCGTGGTTGAAACATAACGTTTCGTAACTGTTCATTAAAACCGCAAAGGCTGAAAGCCTTACATGTCAAAGCTAGGGGCAACGCCCCTAGTAAAAATGAGACCAATCCTTTCTTCCCTTAATATCCTACCTTCTACATTTTGAGAGATCATTCAAACAAAAATTCACTTAATAAAAAATATCCTGTCCTTCTTCTAATTCTTTATTGATTTTCTTTAAAACAACATCAATCTCCTTAGCTTGTTCGTCAATTTTTAAAAACAAAAACGGATAGTCGACCTTCTCTTCTAATTTCGCCAATTGTAGCAATCCTAAAATCCTAGCCAATGGACCTCTTACATAATGTGCATTTGCAAATGAATATTTTACTAAATATTCATTTTTTTGTTTCACATTATTTGTTCGCTCCAGAATAACCAATTCCAAATTTTGGTTCAGTTTATTAAGTTCATTCCTACTTTCTATAACTTCATTTTTTTGATGCGTCATCAAAACAGTTTGCTCTAATAACTTTATGTTTTTTTCTTTCAATTCAAGATTCATACGGTCGTACGTTTCTTTCAATATGCTAACGGAATAGGTGATAATAAAATATGCACAAAAATATGCAGCAAACGTAGTGATAACTTGGTCTGAAGTAAAATACCTATAAAAGATATAATTATTTAAATGAAAAATAAATACAACAATCATTCCAATGAAAATGAAAATATGAGCAATTATCTTTATGTTTTTAGTCAATAAAATTGAAGCTGAAAAACCCACCACAACCAATGAAATCATTGCTGTGGAAGCACTATTGACATGTACGATACTAATGCTAAGCAAGGCAATCGATGCAATTGAAATAGGCAAAATTACGGCGGATTGATAATAGTTATATTTATGCAATACCAATGCAATAGAAATTCCTATTAGTATAGCTATATCAACTAGACCGCCAAATCCCGTAAAGTTTTTCTTTTCCATAAAAAGCACATCCATGATTACAATAAACAAGGTTGCAATAAATGAAATACTTAGAATTGTTCTCAGAAAGAAATCTTCTATGCGCTGTTCTATCATATTAATTTAAAAATTACTTCATGCAGGAGTAATTTAAATAAAATTTACATTATTTAATCAAACCTGTCAATTACTTCTCAATAGATAATAACTTAAATAGGATCATTCATTTAGGCAATTCACGCAACAAAAACCTTTTTAGGTAAAATGCTATTTCTAGGTTTCAAAGCGTATTAATCAATTTAACATTGCTTACAAAAACTGTTCGTTTCATGTATTTATTCTGATGAAATTTAGCCCAGCCGATTGCAATTAGGTATTAACATGCCAACTCTTCTAGTTAATTGCTTCGACAAAAATAAAAGTATTAAATCAGCCAATTTGCACTTGCTTGAATTGTCATTTTTTCATTGGTACTAGGATGCACAAACTCCAATTGGTAAGCATGTAGTGCAATTGCATTGGGAGCATAATTAGATGTAGATCCATACAATGCATCACCAATAATAGAACAACCCACAAAACCTAGCTGTGCACGAATTTGATGATATTTGCCTGTATGTAAATCAATATCCCACAAAGAAAATTGTTTGTAATCTTCAGTTATGTAGGCCAGCTTTACATTATCTGCCTCTGGATGTGGCTCCTTATAAATGACAGCCTTTTTATTTTTTTTATCCTTGTAAAGCCAATTGTCTAGGCTTCCTTTCCCTAACAAAGGTTGTTTTTCTGTTAAGGCTTTATACTTTTTTTTAACGGTACGTTGGGCGAACTGCTCACTTAAATTTTTCAAAACAGATTTCTTTTTTGCAAAAAGTACAATGCCGCTAACAGGCCTATCTAAGCGATGTATGTGCTGAACATATACCTCTTTATTAGGATGCACACTCTGTTTAATGTATTTTTGAACCTGTTGCAATAAATTGGGATGTCCATTACGATCTGGCTCAACCATTACGCTGCATGGCTTATTAATTACAAGAATATCGTTATCTTCAAAAAGTATGTGGTCGGCAACTTGAATAATAATTGACATGAACAGATTTTTATTTTGTTAACAATTCAATAAACGCAAGAGCGCATGCTTCTGAAGCTTCAGGTCCATTTGCGGTCAGAATATTCCCATCTACAACCACTTTTTCATGTGGCATACCTATTGCCTTATATTCCTTAGCGAGTTGCGAAAAAACTCCATCCGCATCAAAACCTGTACATTTTTTATTTTCCAAATACCCCCATTTTAATAAATTTCTTGGCGCAGCACATATAGCAGCGACAGGTTTATTTAACCTTAAAAACGAGCCGAAAAGATTTTTTGCAATCGTATTGTCAGCATACTCCACAGATCCACCACCACCCACAAAGAATATCCCATCATAGTTTTCTGCTTCTACCTCTTCCAACAAAATGTCAATATGTACGGCATAGCCAAACCTACCCCTTACAATGTGATTCGTTGAACTCGTTGATACTTCGAAATTAGCTTGATCAAAGAAAGCCCTTGGAACCAAATATTCACAATCTCTAAATCGTTCGGGAGCGAGCAACATTAAAACTTTAATCATTTTTCTTTTATTCAAGCCGTGTTTAAACAACAAAGATATTGAGTTTGTTATAGATAAATATAATATAATTGAAAATTTGGCAAGATTTTAGTGATATGGATCATTATTGAACTAATTCGTTTACGATTAGAACTATAATCACCCCTTCTAACGTTATATTGAATATTAATACATACTTCGTTATTATACATTGACGCATTTATCGTAAATTGCGTCGCTAAATAGGTAGTTTTATAACTAACATTTTCATCATGTCAACAACAACTCGTTTAAAATTTATTGACACAAAGAACTCTCAGTTTTTTTCAACTGTGAAACGCAATGTGGATCAATATTTCAAAGAAAATAACATTTCAAAAAATGCCAATGCATTGATGATATTTAAAAGTATCTTCTTTTTTGGGGGCGTGTGGGTATTATATGGTTTAATATTATCCAATCATTATTCATTAGCCGTAATGTTATTAATGGCAATTGCTTTAGGGGTTTTTAAGGCAGCTTCTGCATTCAATATTTCGCATGATGCCATGCATGGTTCCTATTCTTCTAAAGAATGGGTGAACAATTTGTTAGCATATACATTCAATATCTTAGGAGCAAATATTTCTGTATGGACGGTTAGCCACAACATTGTTCATCATACCTTTACAAACATCGAAGATCATGACGAAGATTTAATTGTTGCACCAGGCCTTATTCGTTTAACGGATGGTGATAAGAAATCTAAGATACAGCGTTTTCAGCACCTATATGGCTTCTTTTTATATGGTTTTGCAAGTTTATCTTGGGTTTTCCGTAAAGACTATATGAAAATGTTCCAAGATAAAATCGGACAACATGTAACAAATCATTATACAACACGTGATTATGTGGAGTTATTTGTATACAAAGCCATCAATTACATTATCTTTATTGTTATCCCTCTTGTTGTATTAGATATTGCTTGGTGGCAAGTTCTAATAGGCTTTGTAGCAATGCATTTCGCAATGGGTTTCACCTTGGGACTTGTATTCCAATTAGCCCATGTAGTGGAAGAAACCTCTTTCCCAGCTCCAAACGAATCGGGGAACATTGAAGAAGCATGGGCGGTACATCAAATGTGTACGACGGCCAACTTCGGCATGGATTCTTTTTTAACAAGCTTCATTTGTGGAGGATTAAACTTTCAAGTTGAACATCATTTGTTTCCAAAAGTGTGTCATATACATTATCCAGCGATTTCAAAAATTGTAAAACAAACAGCAGAGTCTATGGGTGTGCCTTATCTATATAACGAGACCTTTTTAACTGCAATACAATCGCATTATAAAGTATTAAAAAAATATAGCTTAGAAGCTGCATAAGTACTTCAGGACGTTGTACAAAAAACTCCCAGTTTGATTTACTCAGACTGGGAGTTTTTTTATTGATTTAACCGAACGTTTTAAACAATTTTGATTCTACAAGGTATAAAGCAATGCATATTCTTAGTTTAACCCTATTTTTGTGCAATAATTGGAAGACAGTACAATTAGCACACTATTTTATATTCATTTTTTTAATTTAATTACATTTTAAGATCAGTATTATAATTAAATTATATACTTGATAAATAGCTAAATGAAAATAATACATATATAAATAGATGTTAAAACATCAATTTATTTAATAAAAATTACATTAAAAGTATTGAACTACTTATATAATATATTATATTTATTCTTTCAACATTTATAATAGCTCATGAAATCACTTCTTCTGAGCTATTCCAGCTTTTTAACATTAAATACTTATGGTAAGACAGAAAACAGGTTTTTTATCCGAATTAAACATCAATTGGAAAAAGTATTCCCAATTTTTCACCAAAATCGAAGTTGAAAATAAAGAAAAACTGTTACTCATTGGTGACACATCTGACAGATTGTACATTCTAGAAAAAGGTATTATCCGTATGGGCTTTGAAAAAGAAAACAAAGATATTACTGTTCAGTTTTTCTTTGAAAATGAATTAGCTACCTCTTTTGAAAGTTTCTATGGAATGAAACCCAGTAAGTACTTTCTTGAAGCAATGGAGCCATGCACTGTTTATTGTTTAACAAAAAAGGATTTAGATCATTTGCATATGACTGAACCAGAAATTGCAGAAATGTCTCATTCGATTATTTTATCGAGACTTACTTCTTATGCAAATCAATTAATAGAGCATATTTCTCAAAGCCCTGAAGAGCGCTTTAATAATCTTATTGAGAAAAACCCCAATATCTTTATGCGCGTGCCCCAACGTCATATTGCTACCTATCTAGGGATTACGAACGTATCTCTAAGCAGAATAAAAGCTCGCAAAGTGGGTGCAATCATAAAGCCGAATAAAAGCGATTTATGTTTGGGTTGATCTCAATGTTGTTATATAAAAAAAGCAGGTGCGTATTTAATAAATACGCACCTGCTTTTTTTATATAACACTTCTAAGAAGTAATTTTACCTTCAACTTATTCGACCCATTTGTTTTAAATGTCCAATGTGAGAATGAACAGCTAGTCGCACTTTTGAATATTCATTGTATTTAATTTCATATTCTTCACACACCTGTTTTACGATTTTACTTATTTCAGGATAATGTATATGTGAAATGTGTGGAAACAAATGATGTTCAATTTGAAAATTCAATCCTCCTGTTAACCAAGAAACGATTTTGTTTTTAGTAGCAAAATTAGATGTAGTTTTTAACTGGTGCAATGCCCATTCATCTTCTAACATACCTGTTTCTAGATTCACCATAGGAAAATGAGAATCTTCAACAGTATGCGCCAGTTGAAACACAATACTCATTACAAAGCCTGTACAAAAGGTGTACGTTAAAAAACCTATTAACCAAGGCAGGAAGCCTACAAAGTAGATTGGTAAGGCAACAAAGAAGAACCCATGTATTAGTTTAAATCCCCAAAAGGAAATGTGATCTGAAAGATCCATTTTCTTAAATGGCAATTCGCCCACTTTTCCTGTAAAATATTTTTTATAATCTGTATAGAAAATCCAGTATATATATAAAAGCGCATACACCGCCCAAAAATAAAGGTGTTGAAATCGGTGAATTTGATATTTCTTTTGATTGTCGCACAAACGAAGAAATGGTTTTGCGTCTATATCATCATCTAAACCTTCAATATTGGTAAATGTGTGATGAATAACATTGTGTTTTGACTTCCACAGATACACATTTGCCCCTAGCATATTTATAGACATCCCAGCAAGGTCATTTACCCATTTGCTTTTACTAAAACTCCCATGGGCGCCATCGTGCATAATATTAAACCCTATTGCTGCAGTAGCAAGGCCTAATAAAATACATTCAAGTAAATTGACAATTAAATAAGGAGAAGTAAAGAAAATTACATGCAAATAGGTTGCAACAAAAGCGACTGTAATAATTGCTGCTTTAATATATAATTGCAAACCACCTGTTGGTTTTATGTCAATTTCTTTAAAGTGCGCATTTATTCGTTTTCTCAATTCGGAGAAAAACGGAGTCGTAGGCATTTGGAATTTGGCTGCTTTCATTTTGAGAGATTTTTGAATAACGGATATTCTCGCAAGTCAAAAATATAGGGTTTATAGTTTTATAAAGATACGGATACAATCTGACAAAAGAAGTAATTGCCCTTTGCTCGTGTTATTTTGATAACAAATAACATGCCTCAAGTTTACTTATTGAATTAACTAACTGAATTTTAACTCTATAAATATTTCTTTACAAGTGCAGATAAACTTACCTCCAATCTACAATACTGCCTCTATCGGCTGTTAATAAAGCTTTGGGGATTGATTTTTTAATCTCTTCTTCTAATTTACTCAACAATCGCTTCTTAGAATAGTTCCGGGTATATACCAAACTCACTTCACGTAAAGGTGTCTTTTCAAATTGTTTTATTTTGGCTGCCCCATCTTTACGAATGTCATAGCTTGCTAGTTCGGGCAAAAGTGTAAATCCTCCTTCTTTTTCAACAAACCTTTTTAAGGTTTCAAGTGATCCACTTTCATATGTAAACGGAAGTTGGCTTTTAACAGCATGTTGATAGGAACACAAATTTAGCACCTGCGAACGGAAACAATGCCCCTTACTCAAAAGCCATAAATCAGGTGTAGCGATATCAGCTGCATGTAGAATTTTCTTTTTAGATAAAGGATGCTCCTTATGAACGTATAAAACCATTTTTTCATAAAATAACGGTTGCTCTATTATACCTGGCTCATGCAACGGAGTAACCAATATGCCCACATCTAGTATGTCTTTTTTTAATTGATCCATTATTTCTTCCGACACCAACTCCACAATGTTTACTTTAACCAAGGGGTATAATTTTGAAAAGGTTCCCATAAAAAGGGGTAATAAATAAGGGGCCAAAGATGGAATGATACCTATAAATAACTCACCAGAAACATCGAGGGCGTTTTCTTTAACTACCTCTTCCAACTTATTACCTTCAGCAACTATGATGCGGGCCTGAGCAATTATTTTCTTTCCAATATCCGTTGGTACGATCGGCTGCTTACTGCGATCAAAAACAATTTCACCCAATGTGTCTTCTAATTTTTTTATTTGCATACTCAAGGTTGGCTGCGTTACAAAACAAGCATCTGCAGCTGTAACAAAATGTCTATATGTATCAACAGCTATTATATATTCTAATTGAGTTAGTGTAATATCGATCATAGTACAATATAGTTAAAATCTATATTATTATAAAAACAATCAATTTGAACTATGTATTTAAATCCTGCACATTTGTATCAATCAATCACACAAAAACAATTAAGATCATGCAAAATAGAGTATTAAGCGTAGGAAGTACCTTTCCTACATTCAAAAAAACAGCCGTAGTATCTATAGAAAAAGGCAAAGAATTTGCGGATATCACTTCAGAGAATATCGTAAATGAAGACAACCAATGGACAGTTATGTTTTGGTGGCCAAAAGATTTCACCTTTGTTTGTCCGACTGAAATAGCGGAATTCAACAACGCTTTTGGGGATTTCAGGGATAGGGATACAACACTCATTGGTGCATCAACCGATTCTGAGTTTGTGCATGCTGCATGGAGAAGAGATCACGAAGATTTACGCGGATTGAAATTTCCGATGTTGGCGGATACGTCCAAATCTTTAGCAGAAGAATTGGGCATTTTAGAGCCAAACGAGAAAGTAGCCTTACGTGCAACATTCATCGTTGACCCAACAGGAATCATTCGTTGGGTAAGTGTAAACGACTTGAATGTCGGCAGAAATGTTAAAGAGGTAATTCGTGTATTAGACGCCTTGCAAACAGATGAATTATGCCCATGCAATTGGGAAAAAGGTCAAGAAACTATTCAAGCATAATAAACCGTTGCTCATTCAAATAGTATTTGAATGAGCAACACAACTAAAAAAGACATGATACAACTTTCAGAAACTAGCGCAGAATTGGTTCAACTCATTCGAATCGAAGATGCTCCTTTACCAATACTGCAATTACTAGACAGTACAGATTCGCGTTACATTCGAGACCTAAAGGTAAATATCAGTAATGCATTGCAATCGACAACACTCACCGAAACAGAAACGGCGTTGTTAGCATTGTCCATTGCAAGCAATCAAAAGAATAACGCATTGGTTGTAGGCTTTCAAAAGCTTGCGTTAGAAAAAGGCGCAAGTATTGAAGAACAAAACGAAGCAATTTCATGCGCTAGCTTGCTGGCGGGGAATAACGTCTTTTATCGCTTCCGACATTTTCAGCAAAAGGAAAGTTACAATAACATGCAAGCGAAAATAAAAATGAACATTATGATGAAGCCAGTACTCGGTAAGGAATTCTTTGAATTGATAAGCCTTGCCGTGAGCGCTGTTAACGGATGTGAAATGTGTGTAAATGCCCATGAACATTCTGTTAGAGAATTGGGGGCAAGCGAAGAACGTGTATGGGATGCTATCCGACTTTCGTCTGTAATTGTTAGTCTAGATAAAGTTGTGAATTAAAGAGTGTATTTTATTTACTACACATTATAGGGTTGAGAATGATTTATCTATCTTTCTTAACCCTATAATGCATTTAAAAAAACCACATTTCTTTGCTCCCTTTAAAAATGAACTTATTTTAATTGTGCACGTATGATTATATGCAAATTTCAGTCTTGCTATAATACAAGTCTAAGTAAAGAAAAAAATCGTGTCGAAATTTCATTATTTTACTTTGATAAACTATATTATACATTGAAGAAATGGAAATTATTATAATCTATCTGTCATTTAAGAAAAAACTTATGAAACACATCTTATTATCTGCTTTAATCCTTCTCGGAATTTCTGCAACATCTTTCGCTCAAAATTTACCAGTAGATGCTGGCACAGGAAAAATCACATACCTTGAAGTAGTGGATGCTACAGGTGTTAAACCAGTAGATTTAACTAAAGTTGTAAAAGATTGGGCAACAAAACAAGGTTTTACGCTTAAAGAAGAAGCTGGAGATAAACTAGTATACGATGCGAGTACAAGCGTTGATTATCCAAACATAAATGGAAGTGGCACAGAAAAAAGCTTGGTGACTTTTTCCCTTTCTATCTTTATTAAAGATGGAAAATACCGTTACATAGCAACAGATTTTGTTCACGCAGGCGATATTAAAGTTAAAGCTTCTGGTGGTAAACTTGAAAATGTATCTCCAGAATGTGGAGCAACAAAAATGACAAGCAAATCGTGGGTTATGATTAAAAATAAAACGAATTCAAACTTAGTCGCTTTAACTGGCGATTTGAAACGTGTCGTAAAAGAATTTCAAAACGATCCAGCAAACAAGTCTGATTGGTAAAATTAGTTTTCAGTTGCGTGGTCCTTTACTAGCCATAACAAAAAAAGGTCGTTCGGATGAACGACCTTTTTTTGTTATGGCTATATGATGTTTACTTTTTGTCACTTTCGACTTTTTTATCCGCTTCTTTTTCATCCTTATCTTTTACCTTAAAGAATAAAAACTTCTTTTCTTTCTCTTGTCCTGCCGTGTTGAAATTTACAGAGTCATCTAAATTCTTTTTATACACTTCTATAAAAGCATTTTTAACTACGCGAACTACTGTAGTGAAAATATCTGTATCAATTTTATCATCCAACTTTCCTTCAATTGGAACCTTAGTTGCGAAACGATCTTTCTTGTGGTTTTTAAATATAGCAAATGTACTTCCAATTGCTGCTTGCCACAGTTTTTGTGTAAAGTTTGGACCATCTTCACTCCAATTTAATACATCCACATTTTCAAGTAAAGGCTTGACATACCCTACAACATTACCATCGTTTACAGCCATTTCACTAAAGATAGAAAGCTTTCCTTTTTCAAAGTCAAATTTGCCATATGCTTTCGCAAAATCATTTAATGCGGTTAAATTAATTCCTGTAAATTTCATATTGATGTCAGCATCAGGAACTTTTTTAATAACATTAACCTTTCCATTAATTGAAAGATTGCCCCCACCAATTGAACTTCCACTGATCATTAAATCTGAAGGTAATTTTTCACCTTTTTCAATTACATTCGATAAATTGGTTGCCAACAATTCTAAATCATTAATATAAATATCAACTTTAGGACTTGAATGAAAATCATTGTATTTGATAATTCCATTATGAATTTGAAACTCATTGACGTCAATTGGTAATAACTTTTTGAACGTTTCAGTCCAATCAGCACCAGCACCTGTTTGGGATGTTTCTTTGGTAGGTCCCGCTACAAAATTTAACTCCGGACGGTCAAATTCAACCTTCGCCTTAATTGCGCCATGCAATAACGCTTTCCACTCTACCGCTAAATCAATTGTAGGCGCTTTTAAGAAAGGAACAGGAACCTTACCTGTAGTCTTATTGATTTCTAAGCCATTTATAACATAAGCGCCACGAATGAGCCAAATATCAACGTCTTCTACGTGCCCACTATACTCACCCATATCAGCGAGTGTTTTGTTGAGATAATTCTTAACAATGGTAGGTAATAATAACCTAAACACAATCAATGCTAGAATAATAATTGAAAGGGTAATCGTTACTATTCGTTTCTTTTTAGACATTCTTTGTAAAAAACTCATATACAATAATTTATTATTTGAAATACTTTTTAGTGAACAGCTCAGAAGCCTTTATTCACAGCTACTATATTAAATTACAGTTAATTTTTTAGAAAAATATAATATAGATTCCTAAAAATGGGAATGTTATAATGAATAGGAAATTGGGTGTAAAAATTAACATCCACATAAAATTTCTGATGGTTTGAGTCCCAACAAAAAAAGACAGCTCTTTCAAGCTGTCTTTTTACTTATATCTAAAAACGAATATTATTTCGTTACTTTTTCTGCTTGTGCTTTTGCAGGGTAGTAAATCGTTTCAGATAACGAGGTGCCAGGTGCAACCATTGGCAATACGTTTTCTTCTTTCATTACGTGAGCATGCACTAAATACGGCCCCTTGTGATCGTGTGCGGTTTGTATGGCTTTCTTCAAGTCTTCTGTATTGTCTACATAACATGCTTCCATACCGCATGCTTTTGCAAGCATTACAAAGTCTGGATTCAATAAGTTTACACCGCTGTAGTTTTTAGAATAGAACTGTTCTTGCCACTGACGTACCATTCCTAAATAATTGTTATCTAAGATTAATATTTTCACGGGCCACTTTTCTTGCACGCAAGTAACCATTTCTTGCATGTTCATTTGGAATGAACCATCACCTGTAATACACCACACATCGTTGTAAGGCAAGCCTGCTTGCGCACCCATTGCTGCTGGCAAACCAAAGCCCATAGAACCTAGTCCGCCGGATGTTAAGAAGTGATTTGGCTTCAAACGTTGGCAATATTGTGCCGCCCACATTTGATGTTGACCAACGTCGGTAGATACAACGGCAGAGCGATCCAACATTTCATCCAATAACTGGATAGCAGAAACTTGTGTGAACTTAGAATAATCAGCTTCTTGTAACGGATATTCTTCTTTCCAATCGTTCAATTGTGCTACCCAAGCAGTTCTGTTACGAGTGTTCGTTTCTGTACGTGTATCAGGAATACGATCAATAACAGTTTTTAAATCGCCATTAATAAATACATCTGTACGTACATTTTTGCTTGATTCGCTTCTGTCAATATCTACATGCATGATTTTTGCCTTAGGAGCAAAGTCATTAAGTTTACCTGTAATACGGTCATCAAAACGAATACCCCAAGCAACAATTAAATCTGCATTCTGCACTGCATCGTTGCAATACTTCATACCATGCATACCCAACCATTGGAAGTATAAGGGATCATCATGCTCCATAGCGCCAATACCTAAAATGGTAGAGATGACAGGAACATTTTCGCGATGTACAAAGGTTCTCAATTCATCCCAAGCTTTAGACAATAAAACCCCATGTCCGCATATAATCAATGGACGTTCAGCATTTTTGAATAATTCAACTGCAGCTGCAATGTCTTGATCCGTGAAGTTATTTTTTACTTCGCGTTCAGGCTTAACAAATTTGCTTTCCCAATCTTCATCCAATTCAACGTATTCTGCCTGAATGCTTCTTGGCACATCTATCAATACTGGTCCTGGTCGGCCACTAATAGATACACTGTATGCTTCACAGAAGATTTCTGCTGCTCTTTCTAAGCCTGTAAGTAAATATGTCTTTTTTGTAATCGGAATACAGATACCAGTTATATCTGTCTCTTGAAACGCATCCGAACCAATTAAGTGTAAGGCAACTTGACCTGTAATAGCAATCATTGGTACGCTGTCTGCATATGCATCCGCAATACCTGTAACTAAATTGGTAGCTCCAGGGCCAGACGTTGCTAGACAGAAGCCGGGACGGCCTGTTACGCGTCCATATCCATTTGCCATAAAAGCTGCTCCTTGCTCATGACGAACGAGTACACAGTTTAAACTACTATATGCAAGTGCATCATAGATCGGTAAAATTGCACCGCCTGGATAGGCAAATAAGTCACGTGCATCTAATAATTCTATGATGCGAACAATGTACTCTGCTCCTCTTAATTTAATTTTCGGCTTCATAAAGCTAGCTTTTTAATTAATTATCGGTAACGCATCCTTCAGATGCAGAAGATACTAATTTCATGTATTTATATAAAACTCCAGACGTAGCTCTTGGTGCAGGTTTTACCCATGCAGCACGGCGCTTGCTAATTTCTTCTTCAGAAATTTTAACTTCAAGAATTCTGTTTTCAGCATCGATAAGAATGATATCACCATTCTCAACTAAGCCAATCATTCCGCCTTCCGTTGCTTCTGGTGTAATGTGTCCCACTACGAAACCGTGTGTACCACCAGAGAAACGACCGTCTGTAATTAATGCACATTCGTTACCTAAACCTAAACCCATCAACAAAGCTGTTGGCTTTAACATTTCAGGCATACCCGGACCGCCTTTCGGACCAACATAACGAATGACAATAACTTCGCCAGCCTTCACTTCGTTTGCTTCCAAGCCTTTGTTTACTTCCTCTTCCGAGTTGTACACGCGAGCAGGGCCTTCGAAGAATGTTCCTTCTTTTCCTGTAATTTTTGCTACAGAACCTTCAGGCGCAAGATTGCCATACAAAATTTGTAAGTGACCTGTTTGCTTAATTGGTTTGTCCCAAGCATACATTAAGTCTTGATCATTTGGAAGATCTTGTGCTTCTTCTAAATTCTCTCCAACAGTTTTACCTGTTACAGTCATACAATCTAAATGAAGCAAGTTGTGTTTTGCTAACAAACGCATTACAGAAGGCACGCCACCAATAGCATCCATGTCTTCCATCATATACTTGCCGCTTGGTTTTAAGTCTGCTAATAACGGTGTAGTATTTCCGATTCGTTGGAAATCGTCAATCGTTAATTTAACACCCGCAGCTTTCGCCATTGCAATCAAGTGCATTACTGCATTTGTAGAACCACCCAATACCAAAATTACACGTATCGCATTTTCAAATGCTTCAAACGTCATGATATCGCGAGGCTTTATATCTTTTTCCAACAATAACATCATCGCTTTGCCAAGCGCTAATGTTTCTGCCTTTTTCTTTTCACTCGTAGCAGGAGCCGTTGAAGAATATGGAAGTGTTAATCCCATTGCTTCAATTGCAGATGCCATTGTATTTGCAGTGTACATGCCACCACACGCACCCGCACCCGGACACGCATTTTTAATTACACCTTGGTAATCTTCTTCAGAGATTGTGCCAGCTACTTTTTTACCCAATGCTTCAAATGCTGAAACAATATTTAGTTTTTCGCCTTTGTAGTGACCAGAGTGAATAGTGCCGCCGTATACCATGATTGACGGGCGATTCAAACGAGCCATTGCAATTACAGCACCTGGCATATTTTTATCACAACCAACTACTGTTACCAATGCATCATAATAATGTGCTTCGCAAATTGTTTCAATTGAATCCGCAATTACATCGCGAGATACAAGTGAGAAACGCATGCCTTCTGTACCCATTGAGATACCATCACTCACGCCGATTGTGTTGAAACCAAGTCCAACCATACCGCCACGTGTGATACTACCTTTTACTTGTCCAGCAAGAATATTTAAGTGCATGTTACATGTGTTACCATCGAAACCTGTACTACCAATCGCAACGATTGGTTTTTTCATATCCTCGTCGGTAAAACCCGCACCATACATCATTGCTTGAGATGCAGGCTGAGATGGGTCTTGCGTTAAACGTTTACTAATTTTATTTAATTCTGTACTCACAGTAAAATCTGTTTTTAAATTAAGCTACAACACTAGCACCTTTAGCAACTAAATTTGCTACGTAGTCACCAACTTCTGTTGTAGAGTTTGGTTTCTCACGACGGATATCAATAGTTAAGATACCATCTTCCATTGCTTGCTCAACTGCAGCACGGATAGCTTTCGCTTCTTTCAATAAGCCGAAAGATGTTTCAAGCAACATCGCAGCAGAAAGAATTGCACCGTTCGGATTGGCAATGTTTAAGCCAGCACCTTCTGGATACGAACCATGGATTGGTTCAAATAAAGCTACTTCGCTACCTACAGATGCAGATGGCAACATACCCATAGAACCAGTTATTACAGAAGCTTCATCTGTGATAATATCACCAAACATATTTTCAGTCAACACAACATCAAAGAATGCTGGTTGCTGAATGATTTTCATTGCCGCATTATCAACAAACATGAAATCCAATGTTACATCTGCAAAATTTGCAGCATGGTATTCTTTTACCACTTCTCTCCATAAACGAGAAGAAGCCAATACGTTTGCTTTATCAACTAAGGTAACGTGGTTTTTACGTAAACGAGCGGATTCAAAAGCTAATTTAGAAATACGAAGAATTTCATCGCGTGTGTATGTACATGTATCGAATGCCATGTTGCCATCTTCGCTACGACCGCGTGCACCGAAGTAAATACCACCAGTCAATTCACGAAATACTACGAAGTCTACATTTTGCACAAGATCTGCACGCAATGGAGAAGCGTTCGCTAAAATTTTGTATGTGTTAACTGGACGAATGTTTGCAAACAAACCTAAAGCTTTACGCATTGCAAGTAAACCTTGCTCAGGACGTACTTTTGCTTTTGGATCGTTATCGTATTTTGGGTGACCGATAGCTCCAAATAAAATAGCATCAGCATCTTGACATACTTTCAATGTTTCAGGAGGAAAAGGATTTCCAGTTGCATCAATTGCTACTGCACCAACGAGTGCTTCTGTGTAATGAAATGTATGACCGAATGTTTTTTCTACTGCCTTCAATACTTTTAATGCTTGATCCGTTACTTCTGGACCAATACCATCACCTTTTAATACTGCAATTTTCTTTTCCATCTGTGTGCTTAAGGCGTAAGGCTTAAGGCCTAATGCCTGTGTCGTTTAAATGTTAAAATTTATTTTCTTTTTAAGCCATGATTGAGAGAACTCAAATCATACCTTTTACTATTTTTATTTATTAGAGCGAAACGCTTTCAGCATTAGGCTTTTTTTGCAAAAGCCTTAAGCTTGAATCAAATCAAGATACTTCGATGTCTTCTCGTATGATTCGATTTTATCTTTTACGCTCAACACGTAATCGATATCATCGTATCCGTTGATCAAACATGTTTTTTTGTATTCGTTGATTACAAAGCTTTCTTTCAAGTCTGTGCCTGTAATAGAAATTACTTGATTCACCAAATCAACGTTCAACTCTTGTTTCGGATTAGCTGCAACTGCATCAAAAATGCTTTTCAAGAATGCTTCAGAAACTTGTACTGGAAGAATACCGTTGTTTAATGCATTTCCACGGAAAATATCTGCAAAGAAAGAAGATACGACTACTTTAAAGCCTGCATCATCAATGGCCCAAGCAGCGTGCTCTCTTGAAGAACCACAACCGAAGTTTTTACCTGCTACAAGAATTTTTCCGCTGTATAACGGATTGTTCATTACGAAATCTGCTTTCGGAGTACCATCTTCATTGTATCTCCAATCACAGAAAAGACTTTTGCCAAATCCTGATTTTGTAGTTGCTTTTAAGAAACGTGCAGGTATAATTTGATCTGTATCCACATCTTCAATAGGAAGGGGAACGACAGTTGATTGTATTGTTATAAATTTTTCCATTTTAAAAGAATATATTATTATTTTTTAAAAACTTTTTTTTCTATTTCAGAGATACGTTCATCATAAGCAGAAAAAGAATCTACATTCTCAGCAAGAGTTATAATTGCTCTTGAATGCTCTGCAAGCATTATGTTATTCTTGCGAATATCTTTATGCATAGCAGAAATATCTTTTCTCATTATTTTCACTTCCGAAATTAACTCCTTTTGTTGTTCAATACTTCTGTCAGAATTTTTAACCATTTCGGCTAGTAATTCGACCATTCGATCTTCGTTTTTCATATTTCCAATAGCTGTTTTCAAGATAAAGAAACGAATTAGTTCAACATTTCACGCACATCAACAATTTTACCGCTTACTGCGATCGCTGCTGCTGTCAGTGGACTTACAAGCAAGGTACGCGCTCCCGGTCCTTGACGACCTTCGAAGTTACGGTTCGATGTAGATACACAATATTCACCTTTAGGAACTTTGTCTTCATTCATTGCAAGGCACGCAGAACAACCTGGCTCTCTTAATTCAAAACCAGCTTCAGCCAATACTTTATCAATCCCTTCAGCGATCGCTTGTTTTTCAACTTGCTTAGATCCTGGTACGATTAACGCATTAATATTTGCAGCTTTCTTTTTACCTTTTACAAATTCTGCAAACTGTCTCAAATCTTCGATACGTCCGTTTGTACAGCTACCTAAGAATACCCAGTTTACTTGTTTGCCAATCAATGAATCCCCTGCTTGGAAACCCATGTAATCAAGAGCTTTTTTGAAGGTTACTTTATTGCTTTCTTCAATTTGATCAATTGAAGGAATATTTTTATTTACACTGATGCCCATGCCTGGGTTCGTTCCGTAGGTAATCATCGGACCAATATCCGCAGCATCGTATTTTAATGTTTTATCAAATGTTGCATCCGCATCTGTGAATAATGTTTTCCAGTATGCAACTGCTTCATCCCACTTAGCACCTTTAGGAGCAAATTCACGTCCTTTAATGTAGTTGAAAGTAGTTTCATCCGGAGCAATCATACCGCCACGAGCACCCATTTCAATACTCATGTTGCAGATCGTCATACGCGCTTCCATAGAAAGAGACGTAATTGCAGAACCACAATATTCAACAAAGTATCCTGTGCCACCTGCTGCAGAGATCTGCGCAATTACATATAGGATAATATCTTTCGCCGTTACACCTTTAGAAAGTGTTCCGTTGATTTCAATTTTTAATGTTTTAGCTTTTGTTTGCATCAAACACTGCGTAGCCAATACTTGCTCCACTTCTGAAGTACCGATACCAAATGCAATGGATCCAAAAGCGCCGTGTGTAGAAGTGTGTGAATCACCACACACGATCGTCATACCCGGTAACGTTGTTCCTGTTTCAGGTCCAACAACGTGTACAACCCCTTGAGATGCGTGACCTAAGCCATATAATGTAACGCCAAACTTGTTGCAGTTTTCAGTTAATTTATCAACTTGAAAACGAGATAAATCTTCAACAATTGGCAAGTTTTGACCTTTAGTAGGAACGTTGTGATCGGGTGTTGCTAATGTTCTTTCTGGACGAAAAACACCAATGCCTCTTTTTTCAATACCAGCAAATGCTTGCGGGCTTGTTACTTCGTGAATTAATTGTTTATCGATGTACAAGATGCTTGGACCATCTTTCACTTCTGTTACAACGTGTGCATTCCAAACTTTTTCGAATAAGGTCGTTCCCATTTTCTATATTAAGATACTAGTGTATATTATTTTATTTTGTCTCAACAATTACTTTGCGTAAACTTTGCCACGCATTAACTCGTGTAAGTTTTCGTCTTCTACTTTTCTAAGATGGTCAGCCATATCTAAGAACTGCGTATATGCCTGATCCAATTGATCTTTAGATAACATATAACCGATTGTTGCCAAACGGTGATTTAAGGCTGCTCTACCACTACGTGCTGTTAAAATGATCGAAGAAGAATCTGCACCTACTGCTGCAGGATCAATAATTTCGTACGTTTCACGATGCTTTAAGAAGCCATCTTGGTGAATACCAGAAGAGTGTGCAAATGCATTTCTACCAACAATTGCTTTGTTGTGTTGTACTTGCATTTTCATTAGTGTAGATACTAAATGACTAATCGGAACAAGTTTTTTATGATTAATTCCTGTAACGAAACCTAATGTTTCTTTATGACATTCCATCGCCATTACTACTTCTTCTAATGCAGTGTTACCAGCGCGTTCGCCAATACCATTGATAGTACATTCAACCTGACGGGCGCCATTGGTCAAAGCAGCAAGTGAATTTGCTGTTGCTAAACCTAAGTCATTATGACAATGTGCTGCTAATATTGCTTTATCAATATTAGAAACATTATTCATCAAATATTTAATGCGTTCACCGTACTGCCATGGCAACATATATCCAGTAGTGTCTGGAATGTTTACAACATCAGCACCTGCATCAATCACAGCTTCTACCATGCGTGCAAGAAATGCTTCGTCTGCACGACCAGCATCTTCACAGAAAAATTCAACTTCATGCACAACTTTTTTAGCTTGCTTTACAGCAGCTACAGCCATTTCAAGAATATTTTCGCGCGTAGTACGAAGTTTGTGTTCAATATGAATATCAGAACTACCAATACCTGTATGAATACGACTACGTCTTGCAAAACGCAATGCCTCACCAGCAATATTGATATCCGCCTCTTTAGCACGAGTTAATGCGCAAATAGTTGGACGTGTTACTGTTTTGGTAATTTCTACAACTGAATTAAAATCTCCAGGACTTGAAACCGGAAAACCTGCTTCGATTATGTCGACACCTAATTCGTCTAACGCTTTCGCCACAATGATTTTTTCCTCAGTGTTCAATTGACAACCGGGAACCTGCTCACCATCTCTAAGTGTTGTGTCGAAAACGAAAATTCTTTTTCCCATAATGATACTTCGAACTATTTATTTGTATTTCTACTAATTAATTGCCGCAATACTTAATCAAATCCTATTAAAAATATAAAAATCTGATAATTAGACCTTAACATCAAAATTAGATGTAAATACCTAAACTGATTCAACTATTTTTAACATACTAAGAATACGGTATAAACAAAAATAGCGAAATATGAACGAAATAGCATCTTAAATTACATAATTATTACGGCCTCCAAAAGAATGGAACGATACTATTAAACATAATATATACGTATATTACACTGATTAATAATATAATATATAAATTTTATAAAAATGAAAGTATTGTTTCTAGTTCAAAATCAGGTTTTTTTAGATAATATGATTTTTTAAAGAAAAACGGCTTGTTTCAAAACGGAAATTTCTGTCTAGTTATAAATTTTAATTTATATCAAGTGTTTCATTTTTATTTTATACCTATCTTCAACTAAATGCTCCTTTAGCGTGTTATCAAATTATGATTGGCAATAGATTCTCCACGTATGTACCCCCAGCGAACCAAGAAAAAGGGTTTGAGGGACTTAAAAAAATATTTATTCATTTATTGCAACTCACCAACGGGGATGTTTCTGAGACATTAACATGGATGAGTGAATTGGATCAACAATATAAATTTATTGATTCAAATTATGGAATGGGTGACTTTGTAAACGATTTAAAAGAAAACGGGTATATATCCGATGTTCCTGGCAGTGGCTCTATCCCCCAGCCTACATCTAAAACAGAACAAAGCATTCGTAAATCAGCGCTGGAAGAAATCTTTGGCAAACTTAAAAAAAGCTCTGTTGGTAATCACAAAACTACTCAAAGTGGCGTTGGAGATGAATTCAATTCAGATATAAGACCATTTCAGTTTGGCGACACCTTGGATTCCATTGACATGACTTCGTCCATCCACAATGCACAAGTCAATCATGGTATTGATGAATTTAAATTATACGATTCCGATTTATCCATACGCGAACGCGAACACAAATCTTCAAGTTCGACGGTGTTGATGATTGACATTTCCCACTCTATGATTTTGTATGGCGAAGATCGAATTACGCCTGCTAAAAAAGTAGCAATGGCACTGGCAGAATTGATTAAAACAAAATATCCAAAAGACACTTTAGATATCATTGTATTTGGAGACGATGCATGGCCCGTAGAATTAAAAGATTTGCCATTCTTGCAAGTAGGCCCCTATCACACAAATACCTATGCCGGTTTAGAATTGGCAATGGATATTCTTCGAAGAAGAAAAACGCCAAACAAACAAATCTTTATGATAACAGATGGCAAACCAACTTGTATAAAAGAAAATGGCAGGTATTATAAAAATAGTTTTGGCCTCGATCGAAAAGTCATTACCAAAACCATGAATATGGCTGCTCAATGTAGACGATTAAAAATTCCCATTACAACCTTTATGATAGCCCGCGACCCCTACCTGCAGCAGTTCGTGCGAGAGTTTACTCAGACAAATAACGGTAAAGCATTTTATAGCGGACTCGATGGCTTGGGTGATTTTGTGTTTGAAGATTATATAAAGAATAGGAAAAAGACTGTGAGGTAAAGCACAGTCTTTAAAATTCCAAAAAACAAAAAACAAAATCCAAACGGATATAGAATCCGATTCTGTTTGGGATTTGTTTTTTGTTTTTTTGGGATTTCATATATGAATTTAAAATTATTACTAAAAGTTTGACATGAAGTACGACATGAAAAAAATCCGCACACTAGGCCAACTAAAGGCTGCGGGTTATAAATCAAAAAGTGTAAAAGAAGAAATGCGTGACAACTTAATCGACGCATTAAAAAAGAAAGAAAATCCATTTGTGGGAATTCAAGGCTTTGAAGATACGGTAATCCCACAGTTGCAGACTGCCATACTTGCAAAGCACAATATCATCTTATTGGGTTTGCGTGGACAAGCAAAGACGCGTATTGCTCGCCTGATGACACATCTATTAGATGAGTACATGCCAATTGTAGCATTTTCTGAGTTGAATGACGATCCACTTAAGCCTCTTTCTAGATTTTCTATCGACGCTATTGATGAGAATGGAGACAACACCCCCATACAGTGGATACATAGAAGTGAGCGTTATACAGAAAAGTTGGCGACACCCGATGTTTCTGTGTCTGATTTAATAGGTGATGTAGATCCAATCAAAGCTGCTGCCTTAAAATTAACCTATGCAGATGAACGTGTCATTCACTTTGGTTTAATACCACGCTCGCATAGAGGGATTTTTGTTATCAACGAATTGCCCGATTTGCAAGCACGTATTCAAGTTGCATTATTTAATATGTTGCAAGAAGGGGATATACAAATCAGAGGTTTTAAATTACGTTTGCCTTTAGATATTCAATTTGTATTTACTGCAAACCCAGAAGATTATACCAATAGAGGCTCTATCGTTACACCGCTGAAAGACCGAATTGATTCTCAAATATTAACGCATTACCCTAAATCGATTGAAATTTCAAAAGAAATTACAGCACAAGAAGCAAACATTTCAGAGCACCAACGCAAGCATGTTCATATTGATGATTTATTAAAAATACTGATTGAAGAAATTGCTTTTCAAGCACGTGAAAGTGAATTTGTAGATCAGAAGAGCGGGGTATCAGCACGTATGACCATTTCTGCTATGGAAAACTTATTTAGTTTTGCAGAACGACGCATGTTGATCAATGGTGAAAAAAATACGCATGCGCGTATTGCAGATTTATATGCTGTAATCCCTTCCATAACTGGGAAAGTAGAACTTGTATATGAGGGAGAATTAGAAGGGATTGCAACTGTTGCCTATTTCTTAATAGGAAAAGCAATTCGTTCAGAGTTTACAAACTTATTTCCAAATCCGGAGAAGTTAAAAAAAGACAAAAAGAAAGAAAATATCTATGCTCCAATAGTAGATTGGTTTGGCGAAGGAAATACAATAGATATTCTGAATGAAATGAGTCATCCTGAATATGAAAAAACACTTCTTTCTATTCCTGGTTTAAAACAATTGGTTGAAAAGCATGTGCCTACAGCAAGTGCAGAGCAACAATTATTATTAATGGAATTCTTGTTAAATGGATTGGCTGAATTTTCTCAGTTGAGTAAAAATAAATTGGATCGCGAATTTCAATTTAAAGATTTAGTAGGATCCATGTTCGATGTAAACAAGCCTGACGAAGACGATGAGGACGAAGAACTTGGTGATGATTTTGGATTTAGCAATAATTAAAAATTGCCTCTATACTAACCTTATTATTAGATACAATGTTTTAAACAATGCCGTCAATTCCAATGTGTTGACGGCATTGTTTTTATCTAATTTTTCTTTTCATACATTATTGGTAGTATTGTATGTAAAATATCAAAATCGTGCCTGTTTCAAAAAAACATATCTCTTTAGAAAATTTCATAATCATTACCTATGCAACATTTTATTGCATAGGACTAATGGTATTTTTCGGTTTTGACTTTAGAGCATGGACAGATGAAGAACATTTCTATTTTACGATACTTGAGTTTATTAATCAACCGTTATTACCTACCCTTAAACATTACGAAGAGATGTCAACACCTCTTCCCTTCATACTCTATGCATTTTGGGGTTGGCTCTTTGGCTCAAGCTTAGCCACTTTGCGTGTGCTTTCTATATTAATAACTTTTATTACAATCATTTCTGCTTTTCAACTTTTTAAGAAATTTCAATTAAGTAACCTTACATCCTATATATGTATTTTAATTTTAACCCTTAACCCATATTTTATCGGTGTAGGTTTTTTTGTATACACGGATTTGATGTGTGAATTATGTATGTTGTGGGTTTTTATTTATTTGATTGATAGAAAGTATTTAGCAACCTCCATTTGGTTATTACTTGCAATTTTATGTAGACAATACATGATATTGTTTTTGCCTGTAATCGCAATTTTTATTTTTTCAAAACAATCCTTTAAAATTAACAACGCATTAATAAAGCAAGAGCTATTGCTTTTAATTCCTGTTGTTGGGTTTGCTGCTTTGATGGTTTTCTGGGGCGGAGCAAGTCCAGATAACACTCTTAAAGAGTTATACATCCATAGAGCATATACATTTCATTGGGATGCTATAACGGCATATATGGCAGCTAGCATGGTCTATACATTCCCATTGTTATTTTTAATGTTAAAAAATACTAAAAAAAATCACCTGCTATTTGTGGTGCCTTTATCGGCTATTTGGTTTGGACTGTTTCCTGTCCAAGGTTCCCAAGTTGCTATTGATTCTATCATACATATCGACACCATTGGTTTGATCCATAAAGCAACGCATACATTACCCCAGTATATAGAGCAAGGAATTTGGCTCTTACTTTTTATGTGTTCGTCTTTGGTGATTGTATTGCTAGTAGAAAAAGCGTTTAAAAATTACCAATCGCCCGCTTTTTTAATATGCATGAGTTGGTTATTCTTTTTATTAACAATGAGTTTATCCTATTTGACTTGGGAAAAATATTTGCTCCCCATATTGCCCTTGCTTATAGTTTTTGGAGGATTTTTGATGGATGATTTTTTATTAAAACAACGAGATCGAATAACTAAATAAATTTTCTGTATTCGGTTTTAAGGATTGAATACCCTCTTTTTTTATAAAATTACCATCAGAATGAATATCGTCTGCAACACCCATCCATGGCTCTAAGCAAATAAACGGACCAGGTTTTGACCAAATTCCAAACCATGGATAATTTTTATAATTGAAATGCAATCCATGGCTTGATTTTTTAGATTTTAAAGAAATGCATTCTGAATACAAGCCAGAAACTACAATTGCATCTTTAACTGTGAATAAATCGGCCGATAAGGGAAGCTTTTTATTTGTGAGTAATACTTCTTCGGAAGCATCACTACGCAAACCACCTTCTAACAAAACACGACTTAGTTTTTCGGATTTTTCAAATTCTAAATAATAATCTTCGAAGGTTTCGCCTTCTACTAAAGGGCAGTTGAACCCGGGATGTGCGCCAATAGAAAAATAGAGTTCCTTACTTGTCGAAGGATTGAAAACACGATACGATACCGTTAGTGATTCTCCCTCGATGGTATAAATAACATCCAATTCAAATTCAAAAGGAAATACAAGAAGCGATGCTTCTGAATGACTCAATCTATACGTGCAGGAAGTATTCGTAAAATGTATGCAATCAAACATGCGATCACGTGCAAAGCCATGCTGTGTTAAAGAATACTTCTTGTCAGTTACAGTATACTCGTTGTTCTTTACCTTTCCAACAATCGGGAATAATACGGGTGCTTTACGTGGCCAAACTACAGGATCGCCTTGCCACAAATATTCGAGTTGAACCGTTTTATGGTAGATACTTTGCAGCTCAGCGCCATTAGCAGAAATTGCAACTTTTAATACTTCATTTTCTAAAACCTGCATTCTTATTTTCTCTCTTCTTTCAAGTCTTCTAAAACAGCTTTTTCAATATTTTCGCGCGTTTTATTTCTTTTGTTTGAATACATATTAATGGCTTCAACTAATAACGAGAAGAACATAGAGAAGTAAATGTAGCCTTTAGGTACGTGTTGATCAAAACCTTCTGCAATTAAAAGTATACCAATCATCAATAAAAACGATAATGCTAGTACCTTAACCGAAGGGTGTTTGTTGATAAAGTTGCTAATTGTAGATGCAAAAATTAACATCACCACCATTGAAATAACAACTGCAATAACCATTATTTCAATGTGATTAGACAAGCCTACAGCCGTTAAGATAGAATCAAAAGAGAAGACCACATCCAACAAAATGATCTGCATGATTGCAGTGCTTAAACTTTTATTTGCTTTCCCCTCATGTACTTCTACATGACCTTCCATTTTTTCATAAATCTCAGAGGTGCTTTTATACACTAAGAATAAGCCCCCAGCTATTAATATTAAATCTCTCCAACTAAAGCCAATATCAAAAACAGTAAAAATACTTTTATCCATTCCGACCAAATACGTAATAAATGAAAGTAATATAATTCGAATGACTAAGGCTCCAGCCAAACCTACAAATCGAGCTTTAGACTGGATTTCTGGGCTTAATTTATCAGAAATAATGGAAATGAAAATCACATTGTCAATTCCTAAAACTATTTCCATGATTGTTAGTGTGAGCAAGCTCATCCACCCATCAAGTGTTAAAAACGCATCAAACATATTGCTACTAATATTAGAATTGGAAGGTACGAATTTTTATTTCACAAATGAAACTTTATAAGTTACTGATAACTAGTTAAAAATTGCCTGATATGCTTACTTATCTTAGTGTGAAATAATTACAATTTCAACCCTTCTATTCCTTTTCCTATTTTCTTCTAAATCATTTGGAGCAATGGGTTTGCTTCCTCCAAATGATTTTGTTGTAATTCGTTTTGTATCAATCCCATGTGTTACAAAATAGGACTTTACGGTTTCAACGCGCGACTGAGATAATTCAATATTTAGTGTAGGATTTCCTTGGTTATCCGTATGTCCATCCAATTGAATTCTTACTGCAGGGTTCTCATTTAAAATTTCAACAATTCGATCTAATTCAGCAAAAGAAGATTCAATTAATATTGCCGTGCTTTGATTAAAAAAAACATTATTCAATGCAATTTTTTGCCCTGTTTCAATAGGCACAAGCAGTAAATCTACTTGAATTTCCGTGTAAAATGAATTTGACTCCACTGTTATATTTTTATTTATCGAAAAATAACCTGACACAGTAGCTCTGTATGCATACGCATTTCCACTAGGCAATACAATTTGATATTCCCCCGTAACAGCATTTGAATGTGCAACACCTTTGTTGCTGCCCGTTTCTAATAGATCGTAAAATATTTTCGCATCAATTGGCAGCCCCGTTTTCGCATCCAACACCCTACCCTTAATCATTGTCACAGGTTCGGGCTTTAAAGATGGCGCTAATGAAACGGAATATATATCTGTTAGATTTGTTTTATTTCGTAGTACGTAGGTATAAGCAATATCCCCTGAAGCGGGCATAGAAAAACTTAAGTCAGCATAGATTGAGTTTACATTAGGACCTAGATTAATAGGTGTAGACCAATTTGTCCAGCTATTGTCTAAACGTTTTGTCATAAAAATATCATAGCCGCCATAACCTAAATGTCCCTCTGAAGCAAAGTACATTGTCTTTCCATCTGAAGCCAAATACGGAGTTGCCTCGGATTGAAACGTATTTATTTGCTTTCCGATGTTTAAGGGTTTAGACCAGGAATTATTATCTTTGATAAAGCTTACATATATATCTAGGCCACCCTTCGAATCTGGCATTTCAACACTCATCAACAATGTTTTGCCATCGGATGCTAAAAAATACGATACAAATTCATTGGCATTTTGAAACTCATCAATTTTCATGGCTCTAGGAACTTCCCAGCCCTTCAGCGTATAGTTAGACAAGGATACACCATCTCCTTTAGAACTTCCATCAGCATTATAGGTATTTGCAATGACAAGTGTGTTCACATCTGAGGTGATTGAACTAACAAAATTATGTGCTGCGTTATTTAATGGCCGACCAATATTTTTTGCTTTTGCCCAAGTCCCTTCAGAAGATTTTGTTGAATACCAAATATCAGTTGTAGATGGGTCTTCTATATTATTTGGATCACCCAGGCGTGCAAAATATAAAATATTTCCATCTGAAGATATGATTGGATATGTTTCGAGTGCCGTAGTATTGATTGCATCGCTCAAGGGTTTAGAGTTACCAATAAGCATTACATCGGCACTTAAATGTATGGATAAATCAATCGGATCTTTTGTTGAAGCCACTGCAATTGCATCTATATAATTCCACTCTATAGATTCTTGATTAGATGCAGTAATAATCATTGCGACAACAGGCGTAGTGGTTTTTTTTATCGGAATAGATAAAATGCGTGATTTTTCATTTATCGGTTTACTTTGTGCGCTATATACTTTTGAAATCTTACCCGAAGCTTCAATGATGGTTATAGTGGTAATCGAACCTGGATTATATGATTCAACTACAACGATTTGCTCAGCTAAAATTGGGTCACAAAACGAGATCTTCAAAAATATTTTATCCGATTTATATCCTTGGCTATTTCCACCAACAACCCAAGCGTTTGGATTTAGCTGTGCACCAAAAGCAGGGTATACCTGCGGCACGCCTAGTGCATTGTCGGGACCATAAGATAAGCCTGTATGGGACTCATTTGTCCCTTCAATTCTGCAAGCCCACCGAACCTCTTGTTGGGCTTGAACAAAATGAGCAAATAGTAAAAAAGATAGCAAAAAAATTCTCATTGTTTCGTTTTTATTTGATCAATGATCTAAACCCATTTTTATCTATTGATGCTACAGATTCTTCCACCTTTGTTTTCAATTCAATTTTATAAGCTTGTAATTTCTTTTGAATATTTTCGTCAAATGCCCCAATAATTTGTGCTGCAATAATCCCTGCGTTTGCGGCTCCATCAAGAGCTACAGTAGCAACAGGTACGCCAGAAGGCATTTGTAAAATAGATAAAACAGAATCCCATCCATCTATGGAATTAGAGGATTTTACTGGTACTCCAATAACAGGTAATGTTGTTAATGCCGCAACCATGCCGGGCAAATGAGCTGCGCCGCCCGCGCCTGCAATGATACATTTCAACCCTTTAGCAACAGCTGATTGTCCATATTCAACCATACGTTCTGGCGTTCTATGTGCAGAAACGATGGTGAGTTCAAATGCGATTCCAAATTTTTCTAAGATATCAGCAGCGGCAGACATTATTTTCAAGTCTGATTGGCTACCCATTATGATTCCTACTAACGGCTTGCTCATGCTATAATTTTTATAAGTTCTTTTACTTGTTCTGATTTCTTTTTTAACCCATCAATAGATTGGTCTAAAATTGTAACATGTCCCATTTTACGAAATGGTTTTGTTATTTTTTTTCCGTACAAATGTGGGAATACCCCCTCAATGTTTAATGCATCTTCGAGGCCATCAAATATTGCTTCGCCAACATATCCTGGCTCACCTAATAAATTAACCATTGCTGCAGGGCAGTGTTGGTAAGTAGAACCTAATGGCATATTTAAAATAGCTCTCAAATGCTGCTCGTATTGCGATGTGTAATTTGCTTGTATGGTTTGATGCCCACTATTATGTGGACGAGGAGCAATTTCATTTACTAAAATTTCACCCTCTTTTGTTAAAAACATTTCTACTGCAAGTATTCCCACTAGCCCAATTTCATTGATTACAGTACGTGCAATTTTTTCAGCTTTTTTATGTAAGTCCTCTGAAATTTCTGCTGGAGAAAATAAAAATTCAACCAAATTTTGAACCGGATGAAATACCATTTCAACTGTTGGGAAGGTGGTAATTTCTCCGTCCGAATTACGTGCTACAATTACACTCAATTCTTTTTCAAAATCAATTTTCTTTTCTAATATACCCGGCTTATCAAAGCCTTTTGAAATATCATCTTTGGTATTTATTACTTGAACCCCTTTACCATCATAGCCTTCTTTGCCCAACTTATGTACAGCAGGAAGGAAGTCTAAATGGTTTTGGATGTCTTCTTTTGTGTTCGTTAATACAAACGGAGCTGTTGGTATATTGTGATTTAAATAAAATTCTTTTTGAAGTCTTTTATCTTGAATCATTTCTATGACTTCTGGTTGGGGAAATACTTTTGTTCCACCCTCTTGAAGTTTTTTTAATGCTTCAACATTTACATTTTCAATTTCGATGGTAATCAAATCCATATCTTTACCAAATTGGTAAACCGTGTCGTAATCAGTTAATGAACCTTGCGCAAAACTAGCACCCCATTTTTTACAAGGAGCATCGGCATCTGGATCTAAGACGTGAATTTCAAGATTATAATCTACAGCAGCTTGCAATAACATTCGACCTAGCTGACCGCCACCAAGCATGCCTATTTTGTAATCTGAATAAAAGTGTTCCATTTATTTCATTAAATAATAACGGCAAAGATACGGAAGTAATAAGTTTAAAGTGTAAAGTTTAAAGTGTAAAGTAGTAAAAATGTGTAATTATTGAGGTGAAATAAAAAATGAAATAAATTATGCCTTTTCCCAACCCAATGCAATGGAGCCAAATTATGGTACTAAATATAATGTTTAGTTGTCTAGTTCGTAGAAACTAGCCACTGATAACTGCATAAAAACAAGAAACCCAGCACCGAGGGTATTGGTGACTGGGTTTCTTTACTAACCAGATTAAAAAATTAACCGTAATCTTAAATATTGTTCGTTTTTGTATTTCTAATTAGAATGCATAGATAGCGGCCATTCCTATTGTTGGTTGTAAGTTGGTCGTTTTTGCTTTGCTAGGATCGCCAGGATTACTCGTAAACCCCTTAGCAGTACCGCCAGCATTATCATTAACTTTTGCTACATCAATTCTGAATTCAGGCTTCAAGTTAAAGTGCCCGTCCATAAATTTTAAATCTCCTGTTAACGTAAATTCGCTTACTTCGCAACCTTGACCAAATGTGCTTGAGATATATCTAAGACCATCTTTGTCAATAAAATGCTCTGCACGTAAACCTAATCCAAAGAAATCAGAGAATCGGTAATCTGCATACAATGCCGCGCCGCCCCATGAGCCTTTAGAATATCCATCTGCTTCGGCTGCATTTAATTTTAAGTTATTACCAAAACCATATGCTGCATTTAAACCCAATTTAAAGGCATCTGTTAGTTGATATGTAGTTGTTAAATCGAATAAGTGTGAAACTGTTTTAGCAGTTGTTGCAATTTTAGCTCCTGGTGTACCCAATGTTGGAAATGAATATCCGTTTCTTTCATCACCACCGATGTAGTTTACATAAATATTAAACCCGTCTGTTGGTGCAACATATATTTGAGCGATTGCGGACTTCGTGCCGTTAAAATCAAACATTTCATCCCATCCATTCACTACCCCTGCCATTATACCAAAAGTTTCAGTGATTGCATAGGAAGCCTTAGCACCAGTATGGTAGAATGGACCGTTACCAAATAGGTAAGAAAGTGAATAATTGTAATTAAGTGGAGCGTCAATCAATTCATAGCCAATATGCGTACCAAATTGGCCAATTGTTACATTTAGTTTTTTTGTAAACATGTAAGACATATAAGCCTGCTTAATCATCAAGTCATTTCCGCCAGCAACGTTACCAAAATTACCCAATATGGAGTTTGGTCCATAAGTAAGATCTACTACTACTTCTGATTTTTCTGTTGTGTAGGCAAATTTTGTTTGCGCAAGCCCTAAAGAGAATTGATTGTTTTTGATATCGAAAATTCTACCTGGGTTTTCAGAAAATGTAAGACCTGGATCTACAGAAGGATTGTTTAAGTTATATTGATAATAAACATCTACATAACCAGAAACGGTCAATTTTCCAGATTTTGTAGAATCTTCATTAATTCCTGCTTGAGAGGTAAACGCTGAGAACAGTAAAGATGCCAGCGTAACGAGTGCAAATTTTTTCATAACATTAATTCGTTTAGTTGGTAATAAATTGATAAAAGGGTTGGTCAATATATGGGTGATATTTTATACCGGGTTAGAATATTCATATCGTCCATGATGTAAACATAGGGTAAAATACCATTCCTACCAAATATCACTTCTTACTAAAATCTTAAAATAGTGTACTATTTTGTCATAAAGAGTACTTAATATTAGAATAATACAATGATTTAATAATTAAACAAAAAAATCAAAATTACTACAAAATTAGAATAATACAATTACTACTATTTATGAAAACCCCCTTAACTTCATAAAAATTGCTATTCTAAGGAAATCTACGTGTTTTCACGTATTGATAGTTAAAATTTAACCTTATATTATTCATATTTGTACCAATAAATTAAAAATAAGTTAAAATTTAATCTATATTTTTAAAATAAAGTAAATTTTTTTAATTTTCAGGGTAAATTTTAACCCAACAAATTCAATTATTTACTTTTTTATATTAAAATATAAAATTTAGGCATAAAAAAGTCCCGTCCAATCCGATAATAATCGGATTAGGCCGGGACTTTTTAAACGAAATAAAAAAGGATTATGCTTTTCTTATAAAAGAGATTCTCCTGTCATTTCTTTAGGTTTTGCAACACCCATTAATTCAAGAATTGTAGGGGCCAAATCGCCTAGTTTACCATTCTTTAGGGGTTTAGTATGCGTCTTGTCTATTAAAATACACGGTACAAGGTTTGTTGTATGAGCTGTATTTGGGGTTCCATCTTCATTAATCATGAAATCTGCATTGCCGTGATCTGCAATAACAATTGCTGTATACCCATTTTCCAATGCTGTAGTAACAACAGCTTCTGTACATCCATCAACAACTTCACATGCTTTGACTGCAGCTTCAAAAACGCCTGTATGCCCTACCATATCTGGGTTTGCAAAGTTTAAGACTACAAAATCAGGGTCTTTAGAAATTAATTCAGCAACGATTTTTTCTTTTATCTCATTAGCACTCATTTCTGGAGCCAAATCATATGTAGCAACTTTTGGTGAGGCAGCCATCAATCTCTTCTCTCCATTAAATGGCTGTTCTCTGCCTCCTGAAAAGAAGAATGTTACGTGAGGGTATTTCTCGGTTTCTGCAATACGGATCTGTTTTTTGCCAGCAGCTTCCAACACTTCACCCAGCGTATTACTTAAATTGTCTTTATCGAAAATGACTTTAACTCCTTTAAATGTATCGTCATAATTCGTCATCGTTACATAGTATAGATCTTGTTTGAACATATTTTGTTCATGAAAATCTTTTTGTGTCAATGCTACTGTTATCTCGCGACCGCGGTCTGTTCTAAAGTTGAAACAAATAACAACATCTCCTTGCTCAATTTTAGCAATGGGCTGGTCTGCAGAATCAACAATTACAACGGGTTTAATAAATTCATCCGTTACGCCTTCATTATATGAATTCTGAATCGCTTTAAGAGCGTCTGTTGCATGAGCACCTTCGCCATGAACCATCACATCATAGGCCAACTTAACGCGTTCCCAACGATTATCTCTATCCATAGCAAAATAACGCCCAACAATAGAAGCGATTTTACCTGTCGTTTTAGCCATTGATGCTTCTAGTTCTTGAACAAATCCCAAACCACTTTTGGGGTCACAATCTCTTCCGTCTGTAAAGGCATGTACAAACACATCTTTCAAACCATATTGATGCGCGATTGTACAAAGTCCTTTTACATGGTTCACATGTGAATGCACGCCACCATCTGAAACCAAACCAATAAAATGTACTTTCTTGTTATTTGATTTTGCGTAATTAAATGCGTCTTTAATAGCTGGCTCATCTGCTAAGGTATTGTTTTCAACCGCAAGGTTTATTTTAACCAAATCTTGATATACAATACGACCGGCGCCAATATTCATGTGGCCAACTTCCGAGTTTCCCATTTGCCCAACTGGCAAACCAACTGCAAGACCAGAAGCTTCTAACTTACTGTGCGGGTATTTTAAAAATAACGAATCAACAAAGGGAGTTTTAGCTGCAGCGATTGCCGAAACTTTGGGATTGGTGCCTAAACCCCAACCATCTAGTATCATTAAAATTACTTTTTTATTCATTGTACTTATTTTCTTATATGCTTCGATTAATATTTCTAAAATTATGAATAAATTCTCTGAGAATAGGCGAATTGCTTTTAAACTTTACATAACGAATCAACTTTAGGGACGTATTCAGAAGAAATGAATCGATTTATGAATATCCAAGTAAATCCATTCATAGTGCCTAATAAATTTTATATGCCTATAAATATGTGTGTTATGAATTCTATAAGAACGATTGCAAATGAAAACAAAGTCTGGCATTATTTTAGCTACATCTTTTATAATATGAATAAACACTTGTCTATCCGTTTTTTGTTTGTCGCAGCAGTTTCAACATTGCTTGGCACTTTCAACGATGTTCAAGCACAGACAAATTCATCTGTTCCTGAAATTATTGAGAGCATACGTATTTCCGTTAAGTCTTCCGATTCAAAAGATTTAACAAACTATATGGGGAATATGGTTGAAATTCAGCTTCCAGATCAGGACCGAAATAATTATAGCAAAACTCAAGCAGAATTTGTGATGCGGGATTTCATGAAAAAATACCCGCCAACAAATTTCACATACATACACAAAGTGCTTGATAAAGAAGATTTTAAATTCACCATTGGGGAATATGTTACGGCAACGGGTTCTATGCGAGTAACAATGGTTTTAAAGCCTGTAAATGGAAAATTCTTAATTGATTCAATTATAATAGAGCGTAAGTAATTTCATGTAGTTTAGTTTATATAGTATATTTTCGCAAAAAATCCCGCCAATAGGTGGGATTTTTTGTTTCACTACTTTTAAAAGAATACCGTTCTGTATTTCTTTTCCTGTTTAAAAACTTAATTTTGCAGTATGCATTATACTTATTTAACCCCAGAACGCATAGATTCTTTTATCGATGCAGCATTATTTGAAGATGTTGGCGATGGAGACCATACTTCTCTTGCATCCATTCCCCAAGGAAAAATGGGTAAAGCTCAATTGATCCTTAAAGATTCGGGGATACTCGCAGGAATAAATCTTGCAAAAAAAATATTCGAACGCGTAGACCCCGCACTCGAACTTGACATTCGCATGCAGGATGGAGATCCATTTACGTTTGGTCAAATAGCCTTAACAGTATCTGGCTCTGTACATTCCATATTGGTTTCTGAAAGATTGGTTTTAAATACGATGCAACGTATGAGTGGAATCGCTTCCTACACGCATTCATTACAATCTATTATAAACCATACAAAAGCAAAGGTATTAGATACTCGAAAAACTACACCCAACTTTAGAATGCTTGAAAAATGGGCGGTATTAATTGGTGGTGGAGTAAATCATCGTTATGGACTTTTTGATATGATTTTGTTAAAAGACAATCATGTTGATTACTCAGGTGGTGTAGCCAATGCATTAAAAAATTGCAAAGACTATATAAACCGAACGCATAAAGACCTTAAAATTGAAATCGAAACGAGAAATATACAGGAGGTTAAAGAAGCGCTTGCCGAAGGTGGTGCTTTCCGTATCATGCTTGACAACATGAGCCCAACACTTATGAAAGAGGCTGTTGGCATCATTGGTACCAAGGCTGAAATTGAAGCTTCGGGTGGCATTAATGAAAAAACAATTGTTGCTGTAGCAGAATCTGGTGTTGATTTTATTTCTATCGGTTCATTGAGTCACAGCTATAGCAGTAAAGATATGAGCCTAAAAGCGCTATAATTACATATCAGCTTTTTTACTAAAGCGATTCACAAAGGATAATTTTGCGTAACTTGCACTGAAATTAAGCATTCACTATTCTTTCAAATTTATAATTAGAACTTATTCATGATTGTTAAAACAAAAAAATACCAGCTTTTGCCTAAAGATTTTATTAAAGCAGGCTTATGGACTATCGCAAAAGAGCAATGGTGGTATATCGCTTTTCCATTTGTATTTGGCTGTATCGCTTTTATATTGCCAGAAGATAAATGGTGGTTTATTATTCCAGCAATTCTAGCTCCCATTTTATACGCCTTGTTTTGGTACATCCAATTTTATGGCGCCACTAAAATGGAGCAAGGGAAAATGATGTTTGAAAAAATGAGCTATGAAATTGATAGCAGACAATTGTTGATCAAACTAAATGAAAGACAAGGTAGCCCAGTTAAATGGGATATGTTCAAAAAAGTATACAAAAGAAAAAATGACTTTTTATTTATAATGGGCAGAGGCCAATTTCTACTTTTACCTTATAAAATATTTACTTCTGATAATGATTTACGCTTTTTAGATACCATTCTTAATAGAAAAGAATTGTTGCAAAAATAGTTGCCAGTCGCTAGGTACAGGTTTCTAGACAATAAAATAAAAAAGGCCCTTTTGAATTTATCCAATTCAAAAGGGCTCTTTTTTGTCAAATACTTAAACCACTTTTTATTCATTAAAAGTGGGGCTTTAATTCAAATAGCTTTGTTACGATAGACGTAGCAATCTGTTTTTTTTCAATACCCTGATAACCAAAAACGCCTTAATAAAATTTATTCACTAAGGCGTTTAACTTAAACTCGCTTTGCGGAACTTCTAATATTTTACAATTCGAGTCATCGTGGTGTTTGCATCCCACTGTAGAATTAACTGATATACGCCAGAAGCAATATCTGTCTTAATTTGAATAGGCACCCCAGAATATTCAAACCCTCCCGTAGTTACGATGTTACCCGTCATATCAATCAGTGTAAATGTTCCGTCTAAGGTGCTCGTCCCCACTATTGATAGACTCACAAAATCATTACATGGAATCGGATATGCAGACACGGCAATGCCGATACTTGGCATATCTATTGGATTTGTATTTCCGACTTGAACTGTTGAAGAAATAGTAGATGTTTGTTCAATCGGGTTTGTTTGCGTAACACTCACATTACCACTTGTTGTACCGAAATTTACGGCAATAGCATTTGTATTTTGTCCGCTTATAATCGTTGCGCCTGCAGGTACTGTCCACACATAGGACATGCCATTTTGATTTGGAACTGAAAATGAAACATATGTTTGATTCGAAATCACGCTCGTAGGCCCTACAATATTGGATGTAAAGCTTGGCAAGGGATTAATTGTAATACTTGCTGATGGAGAGCCTACAGTTTGTGTAGTAACGCACGTTGCATTTGACGTCATCGTTACTGAAATTGAATTATTTCCAACTTGAAGCGCGGTTGTTGTAAATAAGGCATTTGTAGCACCTGCAATATTTGTTGCGCCATTTTTCCATTGGTAGGTAGGTGCGGCTCCACCATTAATAGGATTTGCAGTAAATGTAAGCGATTGCCCTTCATACGCATTGTTACCTGGAGCAACAGTTACAGTAACAGATGCAACTCCGCTAGTGGTTGTTGTTATTGTAGTTTGAGTAGATGATACTGTAGGCGTTGAAACGCAATTTTCAGTTGATGTCATTACAACATCAAACTTATCGTTGTTCAAAATACCAGATGCAACATAACTGACTGCTGTTGCTGAAGGAATCGTTGCTCCATTTTTTCTCCATTGATAGGTTGGAACTCCGCCATTACCAGGTGTAGCTGTGAAGGTTACAGATGTGCCCACACAAATATTCGTTTGATCGGCTGCTATAGTAACACTTGGTGTGACTGTTGTGCCAACTGTTATTGTTTTTTGGATAGAAGTTGCAGTAGGGGTTGAAGGGCAACTTAGTGTAGAAGTCATTACCACATCAAACGCATCGTTGTTCAAAATGCCAGATGCAACATAGCTTACTGCTGTTGCTGAAGGAATAGTTGCTCCATTCTTTCTCCATTGATACGTTGCTGCTCCCCCATTTATTGGCGTTGCTGTAAACGTAACACTTGTGCCTATACAAATACTCGTTTGACTAGCCGCTATTGTTACACTTGGTATAACTGTTGTGCCAACTGTTATCGTTTTTGGGATAGAAGTTGCAGTAGGAGTTGAAGGACAACTTGCAGTGGATGTCATAACCACATCAAAGGTATCGTTGTTCAAAATACCAGATGCAACATAACTTACTGCTGTTGCTGAAGGAATAGTTGCTCCATTCTTTCTCCATTGATACGTTG